>Ga0075108_10001556_pt1 | contig 11052 bp, 10 predicted proteins | sample AntAceMetag02UK1_FD_69797 | JGI IMG/M metagenome (GOLD analysis project Ga0075108, IMG submission 69797) | Saline lake microbial communities from Ace Lake, Antarctica - Antarctic Ace Lake Metagenome 02UK1 | ecosystem: Environmental > Aquatic > Non-marine Saline and Alkaline > Saline | place...
TTAGGGTTTAGGGTTTAGGGTTTAGGGTTTAGGGTTTAGGGTTTAGAGTTTAGGGTTTAGGGTTCAGGGTTTAGGGTTTAGAGTTTAGGGGTCTAGGGTTTAGGGTTTAGGGTTTGGGGTTTAGGGTTTCGTGTATAAGGTATAAGGTGAAGGGTCGAGGGTATAAGGTTTGGGGTTTGGGGTTTAGGGTTTAGGGTTTAGGGTTTAGGGTCTAGGGTCTAGGGTCTATGGTTTGGGATTCTGTGTTTCAGGTTTCACAGTGTAGGCTCTCTAGGGTTTAAGGGTCCAAGGTTTTTACCACCGCAACGTCAAGGTACGACTTGGCCTTCCGCAGAGGGTCGTCACCGCCCTCGCCGCCGATGGTGTGCGGCGCCGGCTGAAGCATCGCGGGGCTTGCGTCGATGAGGAACACGAGCGCCTCGCGGTCCGCCTGTGGGTCGTCGCGCGTGAGGAGGAAAGTGAGCACACACAGCGAGGGTATAAAATGGGAGGGTACCATCTGTCACCCGGAGGATTGAGGGTGGGGTTGGAGTGGGATTTGACCACGTCGCCAGCTCCACAGACCCCCACCGCCTGACTCGTGTGTCTCCTCGCCACGGTCGATGCGCGCATGGTGTCAACCCCGGCAGCCGCACCTCCTTGGTGCGCGCCGGCTACCGAAACCAGGCACCCCCCAAAAAGTGACTTCCTCAAACTGGGCACCCCCCTCTTTCCGCTCAGAGAGCTTTGAGCTGACTCGCTCGCACCTCTGGCTTGAAGTCTTCCTCGTCGTCCTCGTCTTCGTCCTGAATGTTTTGCCAGTGGGACGAGGACATATTGGCCGTCTTCCGCGTGCGGCTACGTGTCGACAGAAAGGAAGAGGAGCGAGGAGGGTGATGTCTTTAAAAAAGAAAGCGAGAGGAATCTCCCCTTCGCATTCGCGCACCCCCAGCCTCAACCAAGAACAACACCCACTCGAGCAGGTCACCACTAACGTCAGTATGATGGCCGGACAAATGATGTGCCGGAACACGCTGGCACTAGTGTGTGCGCGACTCGATATGGCGACGTGCTACTTGAGCGTTGGTGGCGTGGTGGTAAGGCGTTTATCGGTTAGGAAGAGGAAAGCTTTTCCCCCCCCAAAAAAAAGTAACGTCGAAAAGGCTCGCTTTGGACGCGCCAAGCGCCAGTTACCAGTGTCGATTTCCTCCCCGGTTAGCTTTTGAGGCCTTTTTTGGGGTTTCAAGGTTTAAACAAGGTAACTTTAGAACGGGGAGATACGTGGTATACATAATGTCCTCTACTGCTAAACATAAATGTGAACTGTTGTCAGACTATCTGACTGTTGTACAGTAATGGCACTGCCAGCCTGTATGTGTGTAAGAGATCTTGAACTCGTCCTCTCAAACCTCCTGCTAATTCCTTGTTTAATTCCTATGGGCAAACACCCTCACGTCAAGCACCCCCACGTACTGGAGTCAACGGTGTGCTGAGCGTGTACGACGCGCACATCCGCCCGTCCTCCATCTCGACCTCCTCTGCGAGCTCCAGATTAAACTCGCCGGGGCTCGCGTGCATCCGGAGCACCTCGGCGAACACCTGCGAGCACCGCACCCCGCCCTCCTCGCAGCTCTGCTCCATGCGGGTCACGCCCTCCAGCGCGGGGCCGAAGAGGTGGTAGCGTAGCATCTTCTCGCCGACCACGCCGCCCACCGTGTCACCGTAGTGCAGCCCCACACGCACAACGAGCGGGCTTCCGTCCGGGGCGCGGTATTCTGCCTTGGGGTAAGGCCGGATTTGGGTGAGGCTGGAGTTTAGGGTTTAGGGTAAAGGGCTTAGGGCTTAGGGCTTAAGCTTAAGGGTTTTGGGTTCAGTGTTCAGTGTTTAGGGTTTTAAGGTCTAAGGTTTAGGATTTAGGGTTTGGAGTTTAGGGCTTAGGGTTTAGGGTTTAGGGTTTAGGGTTTAGGGTTCAGGGTGTAGAGTTTAGGGTTAAGGGTTTAGGATTTAGTTTTAGGGTTCAGGATTCAGGGTGAAGGTTTTAGGGTGTAGGGTGTAGGGTGTAGGGTGTAGGGTTTGGGACTAGGGTTCAGGGTTTAGAGCTTGGGAATTAAGGTTGAAGATGATGTGGTGATGTAATACAACGGTCGTGAGGGATATGCGATATTCGTTGCTAATTTGATGAGAAAATGATTGAGCAGTGAGTGACAGCTCGTGTAATTTGGAAAATAAATTTTGAGTTAGAACGAGCGATTCTGACGAAAACATGTTTCAATGTTCGGCGAAAGAAGGTTAAAGGAGTGAGCCCGGGGATTGTCGAGGCCTGGGCCTGGGATCGATAGCTCAGAGCTGAAGAAGTAAGGGGTTCGGTCGTTGGATTCACGCGGTGACCTCTTCCCGTCGGCCCCTGCCATAAGTGCCTGCACGTCGAGTGCCATTCGCGCCAGGCGGCAGACGTCCGAGGACGACGCCACCGACGCTTCCTCGGTGTTGGAGATCACCGAGGTGGAGAAGGCATCCGGCGTTGCAGAGCTCTTGCTGCTTCCGACGCCGTCCGGGGATCCTTCAGTTTCACCTTCACCTTCTCTGTCGCTGCTGTCCAATCCTCCAACAGAGAACTGACTCACTCGAGCCTCGGGCGACGGCGTGCAGCCAACAGCCAGAGAACCCCCGCAGCAGCATTCCTCGCTCCAGCTTGGAAGACAACATACATATGAAATTATTTCATCATACGAGTATAAGATATCACAACCATGCTACTTTCGTGCGACCGCCGCGCGCTACGATCCAGTACGAGTACAGAACACCTGCCCTGTATCGGCTGAGGGTAATAACCCAAACAGCGGGTCTGTAGGGGGTTTTCGAAAACGAAACAGCTCCTACGACCTCTTTTGCGTCCGTATGGGTTTTTCCAATGAGCCGATATAGGGCAGGTGGTCTGTTGCACAGATTGCTCGTACATGAATTTTCTTTTAGCCACGGTGAGAGAGGTAAGAGGGAGGGGGCACTAAACGGCGAGTCATCGAGCCTGGTCAGATTACACGTCCCGAGCCCCTGTTGGTCAGTCAACCTACTGTATTTTTCGAGCAAATAAGGATTTCAGACTGGCCTCATACAAACAGGGGGAGCATGCTAGTATGACTCCTCCCACCAACCGGAAATTTCGACTTCGGTCGTTCACCCTCAACACTTGCACTGAAAGATTTGCACTGAATAGTATGATAAGGAAAGGTTGAATAATATATTACGAGGTCGATTTGGCCTTATATTTGCTGAAATGGACATGGCGTTGGGTCGAGTAGCAGATAGTGCATGTATCAATCGAGGGCAAAGCTGAGACAATTCAGAGAATCCAGACTATGGGCCATACGATTGTTTTTGGAGGTGAATGCGAGTGCCCATCACTGCACGAGTCGACATCGACACCCCCGGTTTGACTGCGATCTGCCGCACCTGTAGCTGCGAGGTATGCGTCGCCGATGGTTTCAATTTTCTGCACTTGATGCTTCGTGCAGATCTTGTCGTAGGCGGCAAACAGCGCGTGCAGCATTGCCACGAGCTCGCGCGGTTTGATGCGCTGTGTGAGGGAGGTGAACCCCACGATGTCAGATTGGAAAATGCACGTGTGTGGTAGATTCCACGCCAACTTAGTTGCTCCCAACTCATCCTCGTCGGCCTCGGCATCCCCGGCGGCGTCAGCAGCGTCAACCTTCCCAGAAACCTTGTTGTCTTTGCCGTCTCTGGTTCTCCGCCTACTAGCAATTATGTTGCTCTTCTTGTGTAGCACGTTAACCACCGCGGGGGGAAGCATGTTGGAGATGAGCGCCGCCCACCGTCGCTGCTCGCATCGCCGCCGAAACTCCTTCACGAAGTTGTCCCGCGATCGGCATTCCTCCCAGCGCGCGATCGCGCACATCGACATCCCGCTGCACGTCATCAACGTAATCAGCGAGGCGGCGTCCCTCACGCTCAGCAAGAAGTTGGCCTCATCTCCCCCGTACGTGGTTCCGCGCGCGATGACGATCGTGGCATACACAGCAACGACGGCGGCGACGGTAGGCACCACAGCAGTGGCGGCGCTAGCCAAGAACACTGGTTTCGAATTTAGAGTATCGAGTTTTAAGGTTAGGGTTCTGTAGGTCATGGGATCGACTGTAGGGTTTAGTTTGTAGGACACAGAGATTAGGATCATACAGTGTGAGTAACGTAGATTGGGGTGGTATGGATGGTACCGAAGGACGCGGCGAAGGCGGACAGAAGCACCAGGGCGTGGACTTCGGCGCGTCGTGCAGCGAAGGCATCCACCAAAAAGTAGTGACAGGACCGTGGATTTAGGGTTTAGGGTTAGGGGGGTTTAGGGTTTGGGTTTAGAGTTTAGGGTCTAGGGCTTACGATTTAGGATTTCGGATTAACGCCTTAAAGTTCAGGATTTAGAGTTCAGTGTTTAGGGTTTAGGGTTTAGGGTTTAGGGTTTAGGGTTTAGGGTTTAGGGTTTAGGGTTTAAGATTTTGGGTTTCGGAGTTGGGAGTTAAGGATTAGGGGTTAGGGGTTAGGGATTGGGGTTTGTAAATCAAGGAACCGAAATTAGGGGTCTGGGGCTATAAGTTAGGGTGTAGGGTGTAGTGTTTAGGACTTTGGGCTTACAGCTCAGGGCTTAGGGCTAAGGGGTAAGGGCTAAGGATGCGCATTGAATAATTGTGTAAAAAGGAAATATAGAAACAAGTGTTCAATTGGTTGTCCGCCTCCAGCGTCTTGTCACCCAGAGTGGTGCAAGGCATTAGAAGGCACGAGTCACTCAGTGCATGCTTGGTACCCACGTACGCGCACGGGTGCCCCCGTGATCCTACCGCGGCCCACACGTAGTTGGCGCTCAGCGCGACGATGAGCCCCCCCAGCACATGCTGCAGGTTCGCGCCGCGCAGCCTGATGGAAAAGATTTCCGGGTGAAGGTTTTAGGGGCTTAGGGTCAAAGGTGTGGGATCTGATCAGGTCTTTCCTTTTAGGGTCTAGGGTTTAGGGCTTTAGGTTTTGCCTTCAGGATTTGAGGTTGACGGGTCAAGGGATTAGGGTTTAGGGTCCGAGGTTAAGGATTTAGGGTTCAATAGCTCAGAGCTTAGAGTTTAGGGTTTAGGATTTAGGGTGTAACTAGGATTAGGGTCTAGTTAGGGTTTAGAGTTTAGGGTTTAGTGTTCAGGTTTTAGGGTTAAGGACTAAGGGTTTAGGGTTTAGGGTTCGGGGTTTACATTCAGGGCCTAGGATTTAGAATTTGGAATTTAGGGGTTAGGTTTTAGGGTTAAGGGCTTCAGATTTAGGGGTTGAGGATTAGGAGAAAGGGGTTAGATGTTAAGCGTTAGGTGTGTTAGGTAAAGGGTTTGCGGCTTAGGGTATTGGGGGGTTCGATTTAGGGCGTATTAGGGTTTGGGGCTTAGGATTTCGGGTTTAGAGTAAAGGTTTTGAGCTTTAGGGTTTATACTTGAGCCTTGAGGATTTGGAGTTTGGGGATTACGAGTAAGAGTGTAGGACTCTGAAGCTCTGGATATAAGGTTTTTCGGTTCAGGTGTAGGGGGGTGTAAGAGCTCAGAGTCGAAGTTTAGGAGTTTAGGGCAGGACCATCTGAACAGGCTGTCGTAGGTGACTCTCGGGCTGCGGCGTACACGGGTCGAGCTCTTGGTGTCCCCGTCGCCGCCGCCGCTGTTGCCGAGCTCTTCCAGGGTGTAGTGCCGCAATGTGCTGGGTGCACTATGAGCTAATAGTTAGGAGGGGGAGGAAGCTGAGGGGGAGGGAGAAGCGCCGCAACGTGCCGGGTACACTTTCATGAGATAACAGTCGGGAGGAGGAGGAAGAGGAGGAGGAGGAGAACGGCTTAAACTAAATAATCATCATGTTTCAGTCGTCGCCAGAGGGGCGGGGGCGGTGTCAGATATAGGGTCGGGGGCTCTCAGTGTGTCAGCTCCGCGGCACCACCTTGTCATTTAAGGGCACAAGGTTGTCCAGCTGGCGTCCCCCGCGGGCGGTGGTGGACATCGACAGCGGAACGAGCATCACCCAACCTGCGGTCAACACCGAGCTGGAGGGTCCGGAACACAGGACGAGTAGGATACCCACGCTTAATATAAAAGAAAATGCATACACGTGTAATGAGAAGGATGCGTTGCATTCGACACGTGTGAAGTTAAATAGCAAATACTGTCTGTCACAAAGCGGCGTAAGTACTATTGGTATAGAAGGGGGGGACCATTATCATTCACACTGTCGTCTGGCGGAATTCCGTGTTCTGATGATCAAGGGAAAATACAGCGCTGTGATTGACTGGGAGAGTTCGCATTTTTGTATGAGCTCGATCTGAATTTTCAGGTGGTGGGATTTCTCTGGCCAATCACAGCGCCGTATTCCCCCTTTATCATCAGAACACACAACAACATCACTAAACTGTGAACTTCGATTCAAGAAAAACTTTTCTCAGTAACGCTTTCTGCGCGGCGCCTTGTGTATGAGCAAACAGTCAGCGGGATTCATTATTTGTCGGTGTTCGATTTACCGCCAGATTTCCTAAGACTGTTACAGGAGTAGCCTACCTCTATACAGATCGCAATTAGCAAGGAATAGCGATTTGATTCCAAACACTTTGTTACATCATACAACAGTAGGTCTGACGGTCGGATAGTATAAGCGATTTGCACACTATCGTATGAGTGTCGGTAGGTAGCGGCTGCGGCTAGCTGTGTCGACTCAGACTGTTGTTAGGAAGCAATTGGACACTGTCTGACTGTTGAAGTATGGCACCACGCCCCACCGTGAGACTGGTCGCGACCCACACGGAGGTCGTCACGTCGGCAAACGCAGACATCGCCACGCCAGGAAGTAGTGACGTCTTTCACCTTAGACGCACGTACGTACTTATGGTAAAGCTGAGGTCAGCTGTTAGCTCGAGGGTCCTTTGCTCGCGATAACAAGAGCTGCGGCTCTTTTGAAATGAGAGACGACACGAGTGCGAGCAAACGGTGAGTAGACACCCAGCTTCCACGTGTACTTTTCTAGGAGGGTCAGCGAATGTGCATGTGAAACCGTAAGTAGACGCAAAGGCTGCCGGCGTGCACCTCGTTCGGTCATTGGTGCAAATACCGAGCGAAGCATTGGGAGGCTGAGCGTGGAACCTCCAAGTCGGGCGCATGCCGAAATCTATCAGCCTGCATGGCGTGAACAGCAAGGCCGCGCCACGCCACACGGGGTTCATGATTACGAGTGCTGCTGTAGGGGTTCAAGGCGTACGTGTGTGGGTTGTGTGGGTGGAGACGGCGTGCCGGGGACAGGGGTAGCGGGGCCTCGCCATTGCCGTCGATGTTGGGCGCTCTTATAGTCCATAGTGTGGTTGCGGTGGCAACCGCGGCGGCCAATGGAACCACCCGCCGCAGCGATTTCCTGCGGGCGCCCCACGTAAGTGCGGAGTACTCCTGCTCGATTTCGGCGTGGATGAATTGCAGCGTCCTTGATTCGGGAATTGAGGTTCGGGGTGTAAGGCTTGTGGTTTGGGGTATGAGGTGCGGGTTTGAAGCATTTAGGGTTAAGGGTCTTGGATGCAGGGTTCAGAGTGAGAGTGTAGGGTCAGTGATGTAGGGTTTCATATACAAGTTTAGGGTTTAGGGTTTAGGGCTTAGGGTTTAGGGCTTAGGGTTTAGAGTTTAGAGTTTAGGGTTTAGGGTTTAGGGTTTAGGGTTTAGGGTTTAGGGTTTCGGGTTTAGGGTTTAGGGTTTAGGGTTTACCAGGTGCTCTGCTCCATGTGTTCATTGTCGCTGGTTCTGTCGGGACCGAACCCTCCGGACGTAGACGAGCCTATTGACGAATTTGTAATAGATGAAGACGTCCGATTCATCTGATGAAGTCGTATGGGCGGATCCGATGCAATGGATGAAGACCGCGGCGAAGGGTTCGCGCGAAGGTGCGCAGATCTGGATCTAAAGTCACGGGTGACCACACGGTGAGCGGAAACGGCGAGGCGTTTAATGCGAGTCGTTTGCCGCTGCAACGCCAGGCGGGCATGGCATCTCGACGCCGCGACCTCTTCAGGCGATACGTGTCGCGGCGAATAGCCGGACCCGGTCCAAGCCAAGGCGTCGTGCTTCTTGCTCGACGAATATGCATGATCTGGCGGCATTGAAGTCGTGCGGAAAGACACCCTCGGGCCCCGGGGGGCGTCAGGGGCAGCGGAGGGCACCCTCTGGCTCGCCTCGTCCTCTCTCGCTCCTTGCGAGCCATGGGCTGGCGGCATCGAGGTTGCGCGCATAGAGAACCTCGGACCCCGAGGGGCGTCAGGGACAGCGGAAGGCACGGTCTGGCTCGACTCGTCCGCTGTCGCTCCTTGCGTGTCAGCAATCCCGCCACGTGGCATGACGGCGGGGCAGAAACCTATGCTGCTGGTACGTGTCAACACGTCGAAGGATCCGAGCGTGTCGCCCTTGTCGTCGATCTTACGTGCGTCTATTGGCAACTCAAGGCACGCGCCGGGTTCGGAGTCCATATTGATCAGCACGCGGACATCCCCCACATCAACGCATCCCTCTCCTCGTTCGTTAGTATCGTCGCTGTCTCGGAAATCGCCGCCGTTTGATGCAGACGCCGAACTCTTTGTCACCAGCACAGCTTCCTCCTTCGACTCGTCTGCATCACTGCCTCCCTCCTCCCCGGACCCGGCCCCATCACCGGTTACGTCATCATGACCAACCCATTGATCAAACATATAGTTGTTGCTTTTAAAGTGCGACCCCTCCCTGTCGCGCATGAGGTCATCCTGTTTCGTCTGCACCATCGCCCCCAGTAGATCGTGCCGACACAGTACTTTTATTTTACACCAACGTTCCCGGCTCTTCTTCTTCGGCGAGGAAGGGGCTGGCCAGCCCGGCAACGTAGGGTGCGACGCACACGCCAGCGCACTTGTCACCTTACTTGTCTCCGCTGCCATGGCGTCGGCGGCGAGCTCTAGTCTGTCCACGAAATGCGTCCGCATAATTCCTTTACCCTTGACGGCACTCTCCCCGCGGTCGGTCATCCGGAACAATCCAGACCGCTTTAGAATCTCCGCCGCCTCTGCCGCCACGTGGAGACGCCCCGGGTCACTGCGCGTCTCCATCCTTGCTGCTGTGTTGACGATATCGCCGAACAGCCGGTACCGCGGATGTTTGATCCCGATGACTCCCCCGACCACTGAGCCGGACTGCAGCCCCATCTTGATTCGAACCCTGGGCAGCTGCGGACGGTTATTCAGAGCCTCGTCTAATTTGTCGTTAAGGGAAAGCGCCAGCAGCGCCAGCGTTTTGCAGTGGTCGGGGTTGGGCTCAGGGACCCCCGCGCTCACCACGTACACCGCACCCACAGTCTCCACCTTGTACACCTGAGGACCAAACGTCTCCAGGGCTGTGTCAAACACGGTGAACACGAAGTTGAGAAGCTCCACCAAGTCGGCAGCGGGAAGTCGCTGGCACGTGGAATCGAAGTCTACAATCTCGACGAACAGTACAGAGACTTCATCAAACGTCGCCGCGCAGTGATCGGCGCCCGACTTGAGCAGGTCGATGACGCTGTGGGGCAGCATCAGCCCCAGCACCCAATCGGCGCGCCCCTCCTCTTTGGCCAGAAGCGTCATCGAGGTGAAGTGACTGCGGGCGTTTCGGCGGCGACGGACCGCAAGCATCGACGCGAGCCACGCGGCGACGACCATGAGCAATAGACGCGGCGCACCCCGTCGTGTAGGAAGCACCGTAACATTTTGTTAACGAATAAAGCTCTTCGACTTCTAGGATAACGTTGGAATACGGTTGGACGTTCCCAAAACGTCATTGGCGCGACGGCACCCCAAGCGTGAAGCATCCCCCCCCTTACTTAGATGCGAAGGAGCGGCGGCCCGAGTCAACGGAGATCGTGAAGATGAGGTGCATCAGGACCACGAGCGACGCCGATGCCACCGTCGCAGTTGGCGAGGACACCAGCATCGGCGGAAGGCAGCACAGCAAAGCCGTCGTGTAACGGCGGGCATGACGTATGTAAGAGTGCGTACATTCGAATCAACCAATAAGGCCACAGGGTGGGGGAGATGTAAACATTGGGGCGACGTGCAAAGGGGGAAATGTAAACACAGGCAGGGGAGTGTACTCGTATATAACTTATAGCGATCACTTCCGTTCTTACTAAAAAGCATGGGCACTCTACCAGTACGTATACTGTCAGACTGTGGTACTGTCGCTCCAATAGTGCAATTGGATTCGACGGATTTGTGGGTCGTCGCGTCCCATCACACCTCGCACATTGTGTAGGTTCAATGGGTGACGCTGGGCAGGGTCAAGTGCTCCAGTCCAAGCTTCGGTTTTAGTGGCGATTTTGCGTAACAGGTTGCTCGGAACGGGAGGGCCTACCACCACGACGACGAACAGGGCTTCGACCGCGGCGTGGCCGCTGTACGAGACGTCGAAAGCGGTGTCCGCGACGACGATGAAGCCGATGAGGACGGCGATGGTAATGGACTTGACGGTCTCGAGAGACTGGGGGTGCATCTTGGGCGACACGGCGATCGTGACGAGTGCCATCGGAAGAGTGAGTATGCTGGCCAGAAAGAGAGACACCAGCGCCCACGTCGACGTCTTCGTCTCCGAGGACGCATCGCTCACGGCCACCGGGCTAAAGAGGACGATGACGATCGTTGCGGTCCCCACGAAGGCGTACCCGGTGGTGAAGAACCCAAGGTTCACCAGGGTCTGCCTGAAAATCTCGTCGCGCCGTGATTCTTGGAACTGGCGCTCCTCGTCGCGCTCTGAGAATTTGTCCTCGAGGTACGTCTCCAGCGTGCCTACCCAACTCGTCAGCAGGCGTCGCAGCGTCCTCGGGCGGCCAGCATCCGCGGCGGTGGTGGCGTCGGCGGTGGCGGCGTCTCTTCCTTCCTCGCAGCCCCAAGAAACTCGTCGTCGGAGCCTGAGCGACTCGCATGCGTTCAACAAAAATCGAAAGAGCTTCTGAGCTGTAGAGGTGGTACGTTCGGACCGGCCGCCGCCACCGCTGCCGTCAGTGGCACCACCACCCCCACCGTCCCCC
>Ga0075108_10001559_pt1 | contig 11043 bp, 14 predicted proteins | sample AntAceMetag02UK1_FD_69797 | JGI IMG/M metagenome (GOLD analysis project Ga0075108, IMG submission 69797) | Saline lake microbial communities from Ace Lake, Antarctica - Antarctic Ace Lake Metagenome 02UK1 | ecosystem: Environmental > Aquatic > Non-marine Saline and Alkaline > Saline | place...
AACCCTAAACCATAAACCCTAAACCCTAAACCCTAAACCCTAAAAACTAAACCCTAAACCCTAAACTCTATACCCTAAACTCTCAACCCTGAGCCCTAAACCCTAGACCCTAAATCGTTAACCCTTCACCCTAAACCCTAAGCCCCAAACCCTGAACCCTGAACCCTAAACCCTGACTAAACCCTAAACCCTTGTCCCTAAACCCTAAGCCCTTAACCCTGAACCCTTAACCCTAAACGCCAACCCTAAATTCCCTAAACTCCAAACCGGTAACCCCAAGTTCTAAACCCCAAACCCAAAACCTAAAACCCTTCATCCTAATCTTGAACTTTAAGCCCTAAACATTAGGCCCCAAACACTAGGACATAAGCCCTGAATCCTAAACCCTGAATCCTAAAACCCTAAACCCTAGACGCTAAACCCTTTCCAAACCCTAGATTATAAATCTCAAACCCTAAACCCTAAACCCTAACCCCCAAATCCCAAACCCAAACCCTAAACCCTAGACCCTACACTCCAGATACTAAACCCTGAACCTTACACCCAAAACCCTCAACTCTATAAACCCTAAACCTCAAATCCTAAACCTCAGACTCTAGTCCCAAATTTCTTGACCCTAAGTCCTAAACCTTAAACTCTTAACCCTGAACCCTGAGTCCCAAACCCTAAACCCTTAACACTAAACCCCAAACCCTAAATCCTAAATCGTAAACCCTAAATCCTAAACCCTGAACCCTAAGCCCTAAATCCTAAATCCAAAATCCTAAATCCTAAATCCTAAATCCTAAATCCTAGAGCCTTAACCCTGAACCCTAAACCCTAAGCCTTAAGGCCACGTGGAGTGGGCATTCGACGTGTGGAAGCTTGCACAGCTCGACAAAAATGACGGGCCACTCGTATTAATCGCGCTCCAGATTTTCAAAGATCACGATCTGTGCGAAACCTTTAACATTCCAGAGGCCAAGCTGGTTCGGTGGCTTCGCAGAACAGAGGAGGGTTACAACGCGGTGCCTTACCACAACTCTGTCCACGCAGCCGATGTTCTACAGACGTTCAACCACTTTTTGATGAACGGTGGTATGCTGCAGTGGATGTCGCCGCTGGAGCTTTTCGCTTCATTATTTTCGTGCATCGTACACGACTTCAAACATCCTGGAGTGAACAATAACTTCCTCGCCCTGACGGAGGACATGCTCGCGCTGCGTTATAACGACAAATCAATCCTCGAGAATCACCATGTGGCTGAGGCGTTTCTGCTGGTCCGTGACGAGAGCATTAACGTTTTGGAGGGTCTGCAGGGCCCTCAACGCGCGGAGTTCCGGTCACTCTGCATCTCGCTCGTCCTCGCCACCGACATGGCGCATCACTTTAATTTCGTTGGTTTCATGAAACAGAGGCTGGAGGCTGGGGGTGTGGGCATTGACCTGAATAGCGCAGAGGATCGCTGCCTGGCGATGAAGTTGGTGTTGAAGAGTGCTGATGTCAGCAATCCTGCCAAGCCGCTCGCGGTGGTGAAAACGTGGACGCTTCGGGTAATGGAAGAGTTCTTTAACCAGGGAGACTTAGAGAAGGAAAAGGGTTTGGCAGTTTCCCCCTTGTGCGATCGAGAAACGGTGTCAGTACCCGCGTCGCAAACGGGATTCATCAAGTTCGTGGTGATACCGCTCTTCGAAGTGCTAGCCATCATGATGCCCTATGCTGGTGCGTGCATTCCATTTCTAAATAGCAGTGTTGAGTACTGGGAGTCACATGATAAAGGAGTAATGTAGATCCTCGCCCAGATCTTCAATAGTTAATAACGTACAATAGAATGTAGAAGAAAGTGACGAACGGTTGCCAACGATGTTGGGTTAGTCACTAACGTGTAGAGTATTTTAATTTTAAGAGGATTCATTCTCGCCCCACTACTTTTGGCCCTTAGCAAACCATCATCACTTTATCATCCGCCCCAAGCTCCCTCAGCACCGCTTGCACCATCTCGCCAGAGTGAACCGTGCACGTTATCCACACTGAAAGATATTTACCGCTACTCCCTCGAGACTTGATCTCAACCTGTGCCGGAACTATCTCGCAGGCACAGATGCGACCAACGCGCTGAGGTGCAGGGTCTAATCCGCGAGCATTTCGTAGGGTGCATTTAGTTTGCCTTTCAATCGAAAAGTTCATCGGTTTCAAAACCTTACAACGCAACGTAGGGGAGCAAATGCAAATGCATCAGCAACACACGATGCAAATCTTTGGAAATATTCCGCTTGGGAGTGGTTAAAAAAGCGCCCCGCCTGCTTGATGTCGTCGACTACGTTTTCGGTCAAGTCGATGCTCTTGCCCGCCGCTTGAAACGTGTAGTTGGAAGGAAACTGTGTCAGCGTGCTGTAAATTTGACCCTCCTCTTTCTCTGTGCTCACCCCCCCAATCGGGTCATATTCGCCCCGCATTGCCCTGTGAAAGATATGAATCAGCTCGTTTCGTCAGTCAGACCTTGTGCGCAGAGGTTATATGTGGTGCACATGCACGTAACGTCTCTCGTCGTCGCACCCACCTGACAGCAACGTCGAACCGCGTGGCGCCGAAATCGTTCAGCGACTTACCAGTCTTCGTGTCGATCAGATCCCCATTCTCGTTCAGCTCCAGGCCCATGGGAAATAGTCATGTACCGTAGAAACGCGCAGTCAAGCCAAGGAGAGCTGAGCACTTAAGCAACCGCAGACACTTGCGACGGCGTGGTCATATTTACTGTATGTCTCGTCTCACAGCACACTCTCGCACAAAAGGCTGCGGATGGGATGTTCTGAGCACCCCGGGTTTTCGGGAGAGGGCGACGATGACAGACTAACATAGGTTAAAGCTGCGATGTCTTCCTCGTGGCCGCCGACTTCGGTGTCGGCGTCATCAGAGGTGACCTTTTCGTGTCAACTTCAAGACTGCGGTTGAGGCACTACAGTACTCGCGTATATAAATATTATTTGGACAATCTTTGTCCCTGTCCCGCAATCTCACCTTGAGGGCCTCCAAGCAGGGACACTCATCCATAAAGCATCAGCTTAGCTGGACGTACTTAGACGTGTCCATGAGTAACGTTACGGACAAGGTGGTGTGTTCACGCGGTCTGCAGCAAGAGACCAACAAGACTGCTGCGAATGCAGAACTGAAAGTTCAGTTGGGGTGATCGCACCTCGGGTACGTCATCGCCTTCAAATGGACCCTTTTTCGAGTGGGTCCTGAACGAGTCGACGTTCCGTCGCCTCAGCGCGGTCGATAATCTGATTCGGCGATGCGGGACGACGATGAAGCCTCCTGCTATCGTGGCGGCCATCTCGTAGCTTTCTTGCCACGGGAGGGTGACGCTATTTGTTGCTACAGGTGAGGGGAAATGGAGACGGATGGTAGGGTGAGAAGTTTAAATCTCGAAAAGTCGGCACAACGAATGCGCGCTGACGTGATATCCTTACCTGTATTCACCCCTGCTCCTGCTGGCCAATAAGTGGTTCAATAAGCTGAGTCTTCAAGTCTCCTGCCCACTCATCACTCCGACTGCCTCTGCTCTGCTGCACACCTGCACTGCAGCAAGATATCTTTCAAAAATCAGACATTCCAAAAAATATTATAGATTTTTTCCGCCAAAGACGATTTCCGACAGGACAACTTAAACAACCGAGAGTGTTTATGCTCGGGGTCCCGTAGCCCATCAACCTCACTCGTTGCCGCTCACCGCGGCGCCCGTACTTCTGCTCACCTCTGTGACTGCGCAGACATTGTAACTTCTGCCGAGTGGTAAATTACGCGACGGTCAAGGCAAGCTACTGTTGTCGAGGCGTGTTTTGGTAATCGCGTGAGAGGGGGACCATCTGACCAGAAGTTCACAGGGAAAGGGCGAGGTGAGACCTTTTTTGCGGCAAACCATGGAGGCTAACGTCGGAGGAAGCGAGGACGAGGATGAGGGCTTCGTCGAACAGGCCGAATCGGAGACAGAGGAGGAGGAGGAGGACGCGTACGAAGAGGAGGAGGATGAAGAGGTGGAGGAGGAGGATGAAGAAGATGCCCCCGACACAAGGCTTGAGAACCATTCGCTCGAGGGGTGAGTGTGTCACCTCGCATCGGTTGTAGGCTTTTTGCTGACGACAAAGATCTATAACCTCGACAGGATGGTTCACGAGGGACGACACAAGCAGTTCCAGGGATCCTACGAAGGTGAGCATCGCATCTGTCCGCGGAGGCGGGCGACATCGTAACCTGCGTGATACCTTGTCGTGCTTCGAACATTTCACTAACTCGTTGCCTTTTCCTCACAAAGAAGCCAGCGGTGCCCAGTCTGAGGACGAGGACGAAGAATCGAAGGACGACGAGGTATCTGACGACGAAAGCTTTGGCAATGGTACGGCGGTTCCACAGTCCTTTGCTTCTGATGGTGTACACCCAAAGCCCTTCTAAATTCGAGATTTTGCTATTTTGCTATTTTGCAGCCAAGAAGAAGAAGGTGGTAAGGCGTCCCATGGCCAAAAAGGGTGCCGCAGCGGTTCCGAAGCGCAAGCGAGGCGAGGCCAAATCGGCAGCCAAGAAGAAGAAAGAGGCAAAGGAGCCGAAGTTTAATGCGTCCGCGTATCTTCCCATGCGCGAAACCCGGACTGGCAATATGCAGATTGATCGGAAGGCATACGCCGACAGTGACTCCGACTCTGATGATTTCGGGGGAGCCGCTGATGCCGACGCCGACGCAAATGCCGACGACGACGATTCGGACGACGATGACGACAACGCGCCCAAGAAGAAGCGCAAAAACGCAGCGATGAGAAAGGTCAGACCTACGTGTATTTTGTTGGTATGACTCAGACTATTATTAACACCTGCTGTTGACCAGTGCGCAACATCACACTCAGACACACGACTAATTCCACACACCCAACAAAACCTTCCAAACATCAGAAGGTGGGTCCCGTGAAACCCAGTCCGGAGCAGCTTGTAGAGACGCCTGACACCGACGAAATCGATCGAGTGTTGGATCAGCGGGAACGCACATTGGACGAGATGCAAGTGGTGGAGCTCTGGGTGAAATGGAAGGGTTTCTCGCATCTGCACAATACGTGGGAGGACAGGGAACGCCTGATGCAACTGCCCGGAGCGAAGCGCGTGGCGAACTTTCAGAAAAAGATGGACCAGGCGAGCTTCAGCAGACACCTGATGACCCCCGAGGAGCAAGAGTCCGCCGACGTGGCCCTGGAGATGGAGAAGGAGCTTCAGGACGAGTACGTCAAGGTGGAGCGCGTCGTGGCTGAGCGCGACGACTTTGAAGCGGGCTTACAGTACCTAGTAAAGTGGCGTGGATTACCGTACTCGGAGTGCACCTGGGAGTCCGCCTCCGACGACGGCTTCATGTCAGTCGAGACGACGCATCCTGCCATCGACGCCTTCATGGCCAGAGAAGCTCGTGCTCTCATGCCCGCCAAAGGGGTGGATCAGCAGCGCAAGCATTTTAATCAGTCGGGAGGGCGAGCTTTGGTGGAGCAACCTTTGTACCTGCAGTTCGGAAAGCTTCGCGACTATCAACTCGACGGTCTGAACTGGCTTATCTACAGCTGGGCCTCGGATAAGAATGGGATTTTGGCAGATGAGATGGGGCTGGGGAAAACGATCCAGTGTGCTGCCATGTTGGGATATCTACTCGAGACACAGAAAATCCCCGGACCCTTTCTGATTGTCGTGCCTCTCTCTGTCGTTCCCAACTGGATTCGAGAGCTGAACCGGTGGTGCCCGGCGCTGAACACTATTGTGTACGTTGGCGACGGCGACAGTCGAGAGGTGATCAGGCACTTCGAGTGGAACAAACCGAATAGCCGGGATGGGTCGCCAAAGTTCCACGCTCTATTGACCACGTATGAGCTGGTGCTCAAAGACTCACGATTTCTCGCGTCGGTGAAGTGGAGCTACCTCATGGTCGACGAGGCTCACCGACTGAAGAACACCGAGGCGGCGTTGTACAAGGAGCTTCAAACTTTCCACGCCAAGAATAAACTGCTCGTCACAGGGACTCCGCTTCAGAACTCAATTAAGGAGCTATTCTCCTTGCTGCACTTCCTGGAGCCTCAAAAGTTTAGCGACTTGAAGGAATTTGAAGAGAGGCACAGCATCCAGGATGCTGAGGGTGTTGCGTCTCTTCACGCGGAGCTGAAGCCCCATCTGCTGCGTCGGGTCATCAAGGACGTGGAAAAGTCTATGCCGCCAAAGAAGGAGCGCGTGTTGAGGGTGCAGATGACACCTCTGCAGAAGAGGTACTACAAGTGGATTTTGAAGCGCAATTATGCTGATCTTAACAAAGGCGCTCGCGGATCTGGAGCTGTGTCTCTATTGAACATCGTGATGGAGTTGAAAAAGTGCTGCAATCACCCTTTCCTGTTTGAGAGCGCTGAATTCGGTTATGGTGCAGATGGGTCCTCGGCGTCTTCGCTCGAACGTTCGATCCTCGCATCTGGTAAGCTTGCGCTCCTGGACAAGCTGCTCGTGCGACTCAAAGCTGACGGGCATAGAGTGCTGATATTCAGCCAGATGGTTCGCATGCTGAACATACTGAGCAGTTACCTGACCCAGAAGGGCTACGTGCATCAGCGACTCGACGGTTCCATGCCCGCAGCCAAGCGACACCACTCCATGGAGCACTTCAACGCGCCCAACAGCCCTGACTTTGCGTTCTTGCTCAGCACTCGCGCGGGGGGATTGGGGATCAATTTGGCCACCGCCGACACCGTGATCATATTTGATTCCGATTGGAACCCTCAGAACGACTTGCAGGCGATGAGTCGGGCGCACCGCATCGGGCAGAAGGACACAGTGAACATATACAGGCTCGTGACGAGCGGGAGCGTAGAGGAGGACATCTTGGAGAAAGCCAAGGCGAAGCTGGTTCTAGACCACCTAGTCATTCAACGGATGGACACCAGCGGGCGGACCGTCATCGGAGCTGACTCATCGAGCGTGGCGAAGAAGATGTTTTCTAAAGAGGACTTTCAGAAGATCGTCCGGTTCGGTGCTGAAGGCCTCTTCGCTAAATCTGAAGGTGAGGAGGGCAGCGCTCCACCTGCAGCAGATGACGCCGATAACGCTGTGGCCGAAGTGTTCGGTGAGGAAGATCTGGATGAGATTCTGGCTCGCGCAGACCGAGAGCTGCCGGACGATAATCCCACCGAGCGCGATGGAGCGTCGGATTTATTGGATGCGTTTAAGGTTGCCAGCTTTGGTACCTCGGAGGATGACGCCACGTTCTGGAATCGTCTGATTGGCGCGGAGGTGAGGTCCATCATCTTTGCATTCTGCATGCCTTCATTCACCCAACGTACATAATTTTGACGTGGGTGCACACATATCTGTGATTCTGCAGGTGAAGAATGAGCAAGCGAAGGAGGAGGTGCTTCTTCCGCGCGCGGCGCGCATGCACGAGGTATCGTACAGAGAAGTTGGAGGCGTCGACGGGCGCGCGCCGAGAGGGGTTTCGGGCGCCACCCGTGGCAGCAGGACGAAGGATGCCGTCGGCGATCCCATTCCAGGGGCCCTGGTTCGTATAGTGGAGTGGCCTGGCGTGGAGGGCGAAGAAGATCCTCCTCCCATTGGCAGGCGTGAGGGTGGACTCTTCGCAAAGGCCGCCCTCAGGTTTGGCCGCAAGGATAAGTTGGTTGACGTTGCCAAGGAGGTGGGTGGAAACTTCGAGGGCGCCTCGGAGGCACTACAGCTACGCTTGTGGATGGCTCTGGACGATGGATGCCGGCAAGCTATTAGCGTGAGCAAAGCTGCGAACTCCGTTTCCAAGACTGACCCCGTTGTGGATTTCTTTGGATCAGAGGTGAAGGCCTCTGCTTACATCACCCGCGTGGAGGAGCACAAACTTTTGGCTGCCGAGATGTCGCGGTATAGCCAGCCAGCAACTCAATTTCGGCTTCCACGGTGCGTGTGGGCATTGATTGATGTTTGCTTTTTTGTTTTTGTTGTTGTCAGACAATCTGCCCGAAATAAACCAATCCCTTGCTTCAATTTGTGTCCTAAGGGATGCGTTGCTCAAGCCACCTGGCTGGGTAAGGGCGATTCCCGGGGGTTGGGATTCGAGGGACGACGCCTTACTGCTCATCGGTGTATTTTTTCATGGCGCCCCTGCGACCACAGAAGCCTGGCAAATCATTGTAGCTGATCCCGCCCTGCAGTTGAAGGAGAAATTGAAGGGCTTGAGGAGCAATTGGGCGCTTCGCACCGGTCAAGGGCTGACCCAAGAGGAGAACAAAGAGGAGCTGGTCAAGGTGAGCTGTCAAATAAAGCAAAAAGAACATTGACCCCAGACTCATTAATGTGGCGTCATATTTCAGGCATCGCACATCATCTCGCGAGTAAACCAGTTGCTGCGGAGAATCAAAGAATTGGCGCAGCAGGGAAACGCACGTGCGAGGAAGGTAGTTGGGAAGCCGAAAGGCGTGGAGAGGGTCGGGCCGGGAGCGAGACAGCCTGAGAGCAGAGCTGACGCGCCGGGAGGGAAAGCCACTGGAGGGCTTCGTGCCTTCGAAAAAAACTCGAAGACAGACATGGCACTGGTTAGACCAACGCTGACAGACCTGCGCGATCTTCAGGTCCGTTGTACTCACTGCTCCTTTCGCTTCACCCTCGCGCGTGTTTCATTTATGTGTTGTGTCGTCGGGTCTTTGAGGCCTGGGAGATTGAAAAGTTTAAAATGTTTCCCGTGTCGTGCGCAGGATGCAAAGGATCTCCCCGCCAAGGAGACGATTTCGAAGACGAAGCAGTACCTGTCCATCATCGGCGCACATATCGACCGGGTGGTCGGCGCAGGAACCGAGGGCCGGTCGGAGTTCCGCCGCCGCGCCGAGGCGGAGCTGTGGGAGTATGTGGCGGAGTTCAGCAACCTGGCGCTGAGCGGCGAGCGCATCTCGGGCATCTATGCCAAGCTCAAAGAGAAAAAAATAGCGGCCACGGCGGGGTTGGGGGCGGCGAAGGGGTCGGCAACGACGGCCCATCCCTCGTAGCAGTGGTGTTATGCGATGCTAGTGAATTGCAAGAGAGTAGCCTGTAAGCCACAGCTAAGCTACACTATTGCTGGGAAAGGAACGCAAAACGTCCAGCACCTTTTTTTCAGATCGACTCGATGATTCCAAGGATCTCCTGATCGCTGTACAGAAAGGTCTCCTTCTCTTTTTGACCCATAACCACACCCTGCCCACCGTAGTCTGGCAACAGCACGGTGTCGCCAACCTTGACACCTGTGGCGGTCACGTGACGTTGTTGTGTAAATGCGAAACGTGGACGACAGCGGTGTGTGCCAACGAAACGAAGAAAGGTTGAGGCAGTCAGGACTGGAAGGACCTGTAACAGTTGGGAAAGAGAAGTGCACGTACCCATGGGGATCAGCTCGCCGTCCGCCCCCTTGCGCCTTCCCGGCCCCACCGCCACCACCAACCCTTCGTTGATCTGCGTTGCGAATCATAGAACGTGAATCAATATCGGAAGAGCGGCAGAGCATGAGCGAGTCGACACCACCAACTCGCTTTTCTGTGGTCATCTCTGCCTCGGGCTGGGGGGGAAAACATATTTTTGCCTTCGTCTCTCTTCCTCCATCCGTCATTGGGCCACTGCAAAAGCGAAGCAAATACTGACGCAAGGCAGAACCAGGGGGTGTGAAAGGACCTCGTGTCGAAGCCAATTGCCCCCCGTGGTGCGAATGTGTCCACCGCGGCATGGTAAAGGGGAAGGATAACTGTTTGGAAGGCGTGTACGGGCGGGAGGGTCTCACGTGAAGACGTGTCACCTACCTTGGACACCGCCGAATCGGGCAGGAGGATGCCGCCAACGCTCTTGGTGGGGGCGACAATCTTCTCGATGAGAACGCGGTCGAGAAGTGGAATCAGACGTTTGGCCATGGTTTCTGTGTCGTCGTGTGCGGTGGTGGTGGGTGTGTCACGCGGAAGTGAATCCATAAACGCGTCAAAAACAACAAGGGGAACATGGAACTGACAAAAGTACGAGAAAGGGTGAGCGAATGCGGCCGGTCGGCAAAACAAAAGTCCCGCGAAAAAATGTTAAAACCCGTCGGGAAGGAGTGTGACTCTCCCTCTCTCACTACCGCCTCAAGAAGGTTAAAGTGGATCCCCATCCCAGGTTGTGACAACAGGAGCTTTTCGTACTACACAGGTGAGAGTCTTCGCGGCGGTGACCAGCCTTCGCACGGCCGCGCCCGCTTTCTAAACCGCCTTTGTCCGCGCGTAAAACAAAAACGGAATTCTTTTTTGGAGAAACCCTAAAAACCCGTCTCTTAAAAACCCCAAAACCTCCTCCCTCAGAAAAGATGTCGGGTGACCTTGCCTGCACGTACGCCGCGCTCATCCTCTCCGATGACGGTCAGGAGGTGACCGCCGAGAAGATGGATGCGCTCATCAAGGGCGCTGGCGTCTCGGTTGAGCCCTACTGGGCCATGCTCTTCGCCAAGTTCCTCGCCACTAAGTCCGTCGATGAGCTCGTCGCCAACGTTGGCGCTGGTGCGTGTCCTTTTCCCCGCCAAAGTGAAGAGTGCCCCCGTCGCGCGCACGACAAAACAGGGGCGACGTGCGGAAGGCAGACACGGATGGCGCGCATAACAGGGCGATGTTTCTTGGTGTGATCGCTCGCTCTTCTGGCACGCCTGCGGAGACCTCGCTCTTCCAAGAGGGGCGACAAGCGGCGAGTTAGGATTCGCAGTAACCTCCACTTTTTTTAACACGGGGTGGAGAAAACGTTGGTGACAAGGAGCAGCGACACGGTGCTGCGCCGCTCAGAAGTGCTTTTTCCCTCGTCTTTAGCATCTCGCAGTCTCCGTCAAGCGATTTCCATCTACAACGTTGAGTTGTGGGTCACATGTGCAGTGCATGGAATATGCAAGCACCCCTCCTCTTCCATATGCCTCTCAGACCCAGGACGCCGTATTGCATTGAGCTGACCACGCCCCTCCACCCCTCTTCCTTCCCTCTTCCCCTTTCTGTCTGACAGGCGGCGGCGGCGGCGGCGGTGGTGGTGGCGGTGGCGGCGGTG
>Ga0075108_10001562_pt1 | contig 11040 bp, 2 predicted proteins | sample AntAceMetag02UK1_FD_69797 | JGI IMG/M metagenome (GOLD analysis project Ga0075108, IMG submission 69797) | Saline lake microbial communities from Ace Lake, Antarctica - Antarctic Ace Lake Metagenome 02UK1 | ecosystem: Environmental > Aquatic > Non-marine Saline and Alkaline > Saline | place...
CGACGGCCTCTCGGCGCCGCGAAAGTTCCGGGAGGAACTTTTGCGGCGCCGAGAGGCCGTCGTTTCAGCTCTCGGGCGCGAGGAGCGCGCCGTTGCAAGCTTCCCTCGGGCAAGATCTTGACAAAAAGATCGCGGCGGTAGCATCGTAGCAAGGACGGTTGGGTGGGGGGCAGGTGCGGATACGACACGGCGGTGGAACCCTCGATCGGACCTTTCGCGGCGCCGGGAGGCCGACGTTTCTAGCTCTCGGGCGCGCGCGGCGCACGCGTGCCCCTCGACAGCAAAGACAGGATCTAGGGTTTGGGGTTTGGCGCGGGGCGCGGGTTCGTGGAAACTCCGTAGCCAGAGGGTAGCCCATCTAAAATCTTGTTTTATTTAGGGGGTAAATAAAAACGCCTTCGCTGGCCAAGACCAACCCTCCGAAAGGGTTTAGGAGCGCTGCGACTGTTGATCTGCACGAGCACCTTAGCCCGAAGAGGAGTGCACGCTCGACCTCAGTCGAAGAGGTTCTATGCCCTAGCTTGATGGCACATACGGGACAGTTTGGGAGCACCGCCGTCACGAAACGCGTGGCCCCCCGCGACGATGTCTGCTTTAATAGACGTGAAGACTAAAATAACGAAATAATTCATTTTTCAAGGACTTTATTTTATTCAGTTGGTAAATAAAAACGCCCTCGCTGGCCAAGACCAACCCTCTGAAAGGGTTTAGGAGCGCTGCGACTGTTGATCTGCGCGAGCGCCTTACCCCGAAAAGGGGTGCACGCTCGACATCAGTCGAAGAGGTTCTATGTCCTAGCTTGATGGCGCATATAGGGGGTTTTGGGAGCACCGCCGTCACGAAACGCGTTTTCTTTATTTACCCTCAAAATCATTATATTCAAGTCTGAAATTAGGGGCCATCGTCGCGGGGGGTCACGCATTTCGTGGCGACTGCGCTCCCAAAACCCGCAATACGCGTCATCACATAAGGCGCTAGATTGTCTCGAACCGGTGTTCCGCGTGTGCACCTTCCAAAGTGTTGGCCCGCGCGCAGTGTAAGCGCCGCGGCGCTACTAGAAGGTTCAAGGTGTGCTCGGGCCCCGCAGGGCGTTTTCTTTATTTACCCAAAATCATTATATTCAAGTCTGAAAAGTAGGGGCCATCGTCGCGGGGGGTCCCGCATTTCGTGGCGGCTGCGCTCCTAAAACCCCTATACGCGTCATCACATAAGGCGCTAGGTCGTCTGGAACCGGTGTCCCGCGTGCGCACCTTCCAAAGCGTTGGCCCGCGCGCAGTGTAAGCGCCGCGGCGCTACTAGAAGGTTCAAGGGGTGCTCGGGCCCCGCAGGGCGTTTTCTTTATTTACCCTCTAAATCATTATATTAAAGTCTGAAAAGTAGGGGCCACCGTCGCGGGGGGTCACGCATTTCGTGGCGGCTGCGCTTCTAAAACCCCCTATACGCGTCATCACATAAGGCGCTAGATTGTCTCGAACCGGTGTTTCGCGTGCGCACCTTTCAAAGTGTTGGCCCGCGCGCAGTGTAAGCGCCGCGGCGCTACTAGAAGGTTCAAGGGGTGCTCGGGCCCCGCAGGGCGTTTTCAGGGTTCAGGGTTCAGGGTTTTGGGTTTAGGGATTAGGGTTGAGGGTTTAGGGTTTAGGGTTTAGGGTTTAGGGTTTAGGGTGTAGGGTTTAGGCTTTAGGCTTCAGGCTTTAGGGTTTAGGGTTCAGGGTTTAGGGTTTAGGGTAAGAGTTTAGGGTTCAGGATCTAGGGTATAGGGGTGTTAGCTTGCGGGCGCAGCCACGAGATAGGTGAGCCCCAGCGCGCTTGGCCCATTTGTTTTGGTTGAGGCTAGTTTTCTCGGGCTTAAAACAAACCGCCCTGGCCAAGCGCACCCCCCCCGAACCTTCTGGCGGCGCCGCAGCCCTTACGGTGACAGACGCGACAGTACGCACGCGCGACGTTGTGTTGGAGTCCACGCGCAACTTTGCACCTGTCGCGTTGTTGTCGCAGTGAAGAGCACACAGTGCGGAAACTTTAAATCCGCCCGTTTTCTGCTTCGTCTGCTTTTTGATATTATTTATTCCCTCCGAATTTGTATGGAATTCAGTGAGGGCTTGGGTGAAGAGTGGCGCACCGCTTGCGGGTGTAGTCGATGTAGTAATGTAGGGGCAAACAGCAGAGCCCGGTTACGGACAGGGCAAATGTCCGTAGCATTGCCGTTAGCCCCCAAAAACCCTCAGTCTTGTCTTTGAAAACCTGAAACACACCACAAGCTTTAAAAGTTAAGCAGGGGTAGGGGTTAGCTCTTTTACGGGCCCTCATTGGTCAAAATGCAATTGGTCAATTGACCAATTCATACCCCTCAATTATTGGGTTTCAAAAATCTCGAAAATAAAAATAAAAATAAACTAAACACAGATGTGGATGTGATGTGAGAGATCAAGAGAGGAGGCGGAGGAGCCGGCGGAGGGAGGTTCAGCAAACGCAAAGGGGAGACGAGAGGTTCTGTTGAAGTGTGCTGCCGATCGCACAACAGGCTGCGTGTCCGTAGTTAGGCAGCCCCTCTGCTGGCTTTCCCCCTACTGCCCGTGTCCTCCGACCGCGCCCGTCCTCAGTTCCGACGACGCCGCGCTTTCCGCACGGTGGTTTGTGACGTGACAACGAATTGCTCACCGATCGGCTTCCAAGAGTTTCGTTTCTTTCACATACGCATTCGGTGGTAGTGTTGATCGGGAGTTGCACGCACGCACGAGCATACCAGGATGGTGGCCGGCACCCGCGCCGCGGTAGCGAAGGCGGAAGCCGAGAAGGAGATTGAGGAGGATGCCCTGTACCTGGCCGCCCCCCTGTCCCACGCCGCCCTGCTGCTGCTCGCTGTTGCGCCGATGGTGATGGGCGTGGAGGCCAACTTCAACATCCTCGCTACCGCCACGCTCGCGGTGTTCGCAGGTGCCCATCGCTCCGTGCGCCCCGTCGCCGCCGGGCACACCGAGGCGATGACAAAGCAGGACGCCATGCGCTTTCCCATCATCGGCAGCTGCGTGCTTTTTAGCTTCTTCCTGCTCTTCAAGTTCCTGCCCAAGGATCTCGTCAATAAGATCCTCACCGGGTACTTCGTGCTGCTAGGCTTGGTTGCCCTCACCGCCACCATGGCCCCCGTGCTAGGCCGCTGCATGCCCAAGTCTGTCGCCCTGCGGCAAATGTACTTAGGCGTCTTGCCCAAGATTCCCTTCATCACCGACGCCCCGCAGCGCGTGGAGCCCACCGTCGCTGAGATGCTCAGCGGCGCCGTCAGCGTCGGCTTCTGCGCGTGGTATATCTTGGAGAAGCATTGGCTCGCCAACAACGCCCTGGGTATGGTATTCGCCCTGCAGGGCATCGAGTTTTTGTCTCTGGACTCGATCCAAGTGGGCGCCATCCTCCTCACCGGCCTCTTCTTCTACGACATCTTTTGGGTCTTCTGCACACCCGTCATGGTCACCGTCGCCAAGTCCTTCGACGCCCCCATCAAGCTGCTTTTCCCGCGCGCGCTGGATGCTGCGTCCGTGCCCTTCTCCATGCTGGGCCTCGGCGACATCGTCATCCCGGGCATTTACGTCGCGCTCGCCCTTCGCATGGACCGCGCCAGAGCCGCCGCCGCCGCCGCCGCCGCGCAGCCCGCACCGGCGTCGTACTTCCCTGCCGTAGTGGGCGGGTACTTCACGGGCCTGGCCACCACCATCGTGATCATGAACGTGTTCCACGCGGCGCAGCCCGCGCTGCTATACATCGTGCCGGGGGTCCTGGGTGCTACGTTCCTGCGTGCGCTCGCCGCGGGGGAGGTGCGCAGCATCTGGGGCTACTCCGAAAATGACGACGGCAGTGGCGAGGGCGGAGAGGCAGAGGTGCAGGGGGAAGATTCCAAAAAGGTAAAGTAGATGCGCAGACGGTGCCAGGCTACTGCTGGTTGTACACCATCACCACCATAGCAGACGACGGACAGGGGCGTCAGCGTACAGTGTGTCACTGCCGTCGTCCCCTCTCTTTCGCGGGTGGCGCGCAAAAAATCCAAAATAGTCAGGCGCGTAAATGTCAAAAACTCGTTCTCAACTCCGGGATGTGAATCACACGCTTTTTAGTGCGCTTCGACTGGCGCCGACAGGGTCGCGCCGTCGTCGCGGATTCACGTCGATATCCTGAGGAAAAAGCCGTTGATAACACCTACTTTTAAAGCTCAAAATCCTCAAAAAATACTAATACTAAAATATGGGCATCTGCTAGAAATATCGGCACTCCGGCCATCCCGACGAAGCACCCCCCACACAACCGCTCCGGGCTAGTTCGGTTTCGGGCAGCGGTGCGCACGCCGCACCGTGCTGTGCCGCGCCGTGCTGTGACACGCCGTGCTGTGACGAGGAAGACTCAGTGCTCGTGCAGCCCCGAGTTCCTGCGTGACGGTGTGAAGGATTGTCGCGGTGAATTCTGCGTGGCTAGTTTATTTCGCATTTCGTAGCGCGCCAGGAAGCCGCGCACGGCAGCCTGCACGTACAGCGCCGCGTGATAGTGTGCTGCTGTGTACTTTGGCACATGCCCAGCCACGTCCAAGGTGGGCAGCCGATCCGCAATCTTCCCCCGAATCTTCACCTCCTCATCCTCCGGAAGCTCCGTGCCGGCTATGCGCCCTGCCAGCGCGTGCAGCGTCTCCAGAAAGTGGATGCTGCCGTCGTGGTTGGGGATGTCCACCGACATGATGATCTGCTGCGTGTCCGACTTGCCCCGCCTCCTATCCAGCCCCATGATGCCCAGCGGCGGGTCCAGAGCCTGCACAACAAGCTGCAGCTTGGACGCGCTGATGTAATACGTCGCGTACGGGTCCAGCTGCATCCAAATCTCGGTGAACCTCTGCATATGCTCCTTGCTCACCGGCACCTCTTCGTTCAGGCTGTTGCTCTGGAAGTTGTCCAAGATAACCGCGATGACCAGGTTGAGCATGACAAACGCGCACAGGATGACGAAGCAGCAGAAGAACAAGATGGTGGCCACGCCGTTGGGCGTACACTGGTTAGTCCACAGATCCTCAGGCGCGTCCGGCCACGTGCTGTCGCCCTGGTCCAGGTACGTCTCCACCCCCGTGGCGGGATCCCGGTACAACACGCACTCCCTGGTGATCATACAGTCGTGCATGAGACCGTTCCAGGCCTCCCCCGTGGTCATGCGAAACAGCGTCAGCAGCGCGTAGTGGAACTCTTCGAAGTTGGCGTATCGGAAAATCTCCCCCGTTGTGTACTTGATCTTGCCGAAGAGGTTCATGCCCATCACGGCAAAGATGAAGAAAAAGAGGAAAAGCACCGACCCCACGTTGCCCAGCGCGGGCAGCGAGTATAGCAGCGTTTGGAACAGCGTGCGCAGGCCCTTTGCCTTGGGTATAAGGCGAAAGATGCGTGCCACGCGGAAGACTCGGAGGAGGTTGAGGTAGGTGGGGGAGAAGTCCGAGGTGACGCTGATGGTGAACCCCACCACCGACAGGCACACCACGCCAAAGTCGAAGGTGTTCCACGCGTCGGCAAAGTATTGTTTGGGGAGAAACGCAACGAGCTTGAGGATCGCCTCCACCAGAAACACAGCTGCGAAGATGGTGTTGAGGACAACCAGCGCAAAGGCGAAATCTGAGGTCATGTCCGCGTGGGTCATGGCCATGGCGAGAATGTTGAGGATAATGAGCGTGAGAATGAAAACGTCGAACGCCTCGGTGGTGATGAGCTTGAAGATGACCCTGCGCAACGCGCTGTCTGGCTCTGTGAGCTTCCGGGTGGGGCGCACGTCAACCAGAAGCTTTTGGATGGAGACCCAGTTCCTCTGGTCCGACGTGAGGAACACGCTCTTGCCCTCTTGCTTTTCCTTCATTTCGTTGAACTTGTCGATGGTGACCCCGACGAAGAGGTTCATGACGAAGAACGACCCGATGACGATGACAAGGACGAAGTAGATGCAGTAAAAGACGTTGAAGTTGCGCACGGGCTGTACATCAATCTCCGTCATGTCCACCCCGTGGTACATGATCCCCAGCCAGTTTTCCAGCGTCGCCACCTCGAACAGTGTCAGCACTGACTGCCCGATGTTGTCAAAGTTGTAGTCGCGCGGGTTGGTCCAGATGGTCTCGTAGCTGGTGGGTGCGCACACGGACGTCACCATGTACGCCGCGACTCCCTCCAGGCTGGCATTTCTCAACCGCTGAAACTGCGGCGTGCCGCCGTACTGGGTCACCGTGGCGTTGCCGGGAGTGCACTGCCACTCGACACCAAAGGTCCCCCCAGCCTTGTTATCGAACGGGGGCGTGAAGGGGAACCCGGCGCTGGTCTGTGTGCACGACCACGTGTCACCGAACGCCACAGGCACGTCGAGCGCCTCAGTCCACCGGTTCTGCGTCCCAAACAGCGCGTCCGACCCGCTCTTGGGACAGTAGTAAAAGTGATTGCCCGCGTCGCGGTTGCACCAAAACTTGGTCATCGCCCGGTCCGCCATGCCCATCTGCTCTGGCACCAGGTGGTCCTCCACGGCGCTGGTGTCGGCGCAGTAGTACATCTTACCCATGAAGAGGTTCAGGCCGAGGATGCCGAAGATGAGGTAGAAGAGCATGCACACCAGTGACACGTTGGCAATGCCCGGGATGGCCTGGAACAGCGCGTTGACCACAACCTTCATCCCCTCGGCACGCGACGCCATGCGGATGGGGCGCAACGCGCGAAACGTCCGCAGCGCCTTGAGCCCGTCTAGGCTCGACCCACTCCCCGACACGAAGAGCGGAATTAAGCCGATGATGACGATGAAAAAGTCTAGAATGTTCCATGCCGAGCGCAGGTACGACCCCGGGTGCATGGCAAAGCCCATCACAATCACCTTGAGCACCATCTCTATCACAAAGGCACCGAGAAATATTAGGTCGATGACGTCGATGGCGTCCTTGAGCTTCTGCTTCCCGTCAGGCAGCGTGTCGGGATAGAACGGGGAGTCCCGGCTCAGCTTGGGGCCGTCCATGGCGAGGAGAATCGAAGACAGGCAGATGAGGGCGATGATGATGTACTCGAAGTATTTATGACACACCACCTTGGCGCACAGCAGGCGCAGGGGGTTGGTGGGGGAGAAGATGAACATCGAGGTGTGGTCCAGCGCTGGCATCTGTCTCTCCTGCCTCGTGCCAGCCTTGGGGCTGCTCACCTGCTCGCCCTCCTTCCCCGGGTCCTTCTCCCCATCCTTGACAAAAGTGTTGTACGTGATGGGTGAGGCGACGCTGGCCTCCTCCTCCTCCCCCTCTTCATCGTCGTCGTCGTCGCTGCCCGCTCCAAAGTTATCCAGGAGAATGGTGAGGAAGAGGTTGAGGATGATGTAGTTGCCCACAACCACTAGGAGTATAAAGTAGATGCTCGTCCAAATGTTGACTTGCCGCATGCCGTCGTACATCACCTCGTTCCAGTTCTCCCCCGTGAGAATCTGGAAGATGGTGATGAAGGACCAGTAGATGTCATCGAAGTTGTGGCGTGCATAGTCGCTGCGGCCCAGCCACGTGAGGTGCTCGCTCTCCACGTACTCGTTTTTCCGCTTCTTTCTGTTCCACTTGTCACCCGAGTACTGCCGGCAGATCCCCCCGAAGCCCGAGTCGTCAAAGGTGACCCACTCCCCCAACTGCGCTGCGGGGCACGGGGCGTAGCAGTCGAAGTGTTTCGGGCACATGTCGTTCCACCCCGCCGGGCAGTTCATCTTCGACTCTTCCAGCCCGTAGCCCTCGCAGCTCACAAACTCGAACCCGAAGAGCTGCATGCCCAGCAGCGCAAAGATAAACATGAAGAGCAGCAGGATGAGCGACAGGTACGAGATGGACGCCAGCGACTTGATCATGGTGGTGATGATCTGGTTAAGTTGCTTCCAGCTGCGCGCGAGCTTGAAGACGCGCAGCAGGCGGAACGACCGCAGCACGGAGAGGTAGCCGCCGCCGCCAGTGCTCGACACAAACCCCATGAGCACTTCTATGCACGAGATGACCACCACGAAGCCGTCGAAGATGTTCATCTGATCCTTGACGTACTCCCGCATCCCGAAGCCCGTCACCTTGATGACCATCTCCAGCACGAAGTACGCGTTGAGGCCAAAGTTGATGCCCTCGTTGGCCTGCCTGAGCCCTGCCGGCATAGTGTTGTGGTCGGACGCCATGACCACAGTGTTGAGCACGATGAGTCCCATGGTGGTCATCTCGAAGGAGGGCATCATCGCAATCTTATGGCACAGCTGCACCACCTTGTAACTCGAGGTCACGGGCACCTCGTCCGCAGAGGCCTCCTTCTTGGCCTGCTGCGCCGCCTGCTCCTTGTTGGTGAGCTCCTCTGCCTCCTCGGCGCTGCTCTCTGTCTCTCCCGTGAAATACACGTACAGCACCGCCAGCGCCAGGTTCACAGCGAAGAACGAGCCGAAGATGATCATGATGACGAAGTATATCCACACCCACCGATTCGCCGAGTCCATCACCTGGTACATTATCGCCGTCCAGCCCTCCATGGAGATGCACTGAAAGATGGTCAGCCACGCCCACATGATGTTGTCGAAGGACGTAAAGCCGAAATTGGGCAGGTTCTCCTTGCTCTCCACAGCGCAGTACTGGCCTATCGGACACTTCCGCCCGTTCCCCCCCGTGCCGTGCGCGGGGTACGACGTCTTCATAGGTCCCGAGCATAGATCCGACTCGTCGCCGAAATCCCACACCGGAACCGCGGGCAACGCGCACGCCGCCGAACAGTTGGCGAACCCTGCGAAGATCTGCATGCCGCATGTCTCGCACCCAGGGTCAGGGTTGACCAGCTCGCCGCACTTGTGCCGCAGGCTCCCCGCGAAGAGCTGCACGCCCACGATGCCAAAGATGAAGAAGAGGAAAAACACTAGAATCAACACGTCGAACAGCATGGGGAGCGACTTTAGCAGGGTGACCACTAACACGCGCATGCCTTCGACTCCTGTGATGGTCCGCAGCGGCCGCAGCACGCGCACCGTCCTCACCCCCGAGAAATTTTCCACCCCCGGGATGTACTTGAGCAGGCCCAGAAACACCACCATGAAATCCATTTTGTTCCACGCGTCACTCAAATACGAGCCTTCGTCCCAGGCGAACCCCATCGCCACCACCTTGAGCACCAGCTCCAAACAGAAACACCAGTTGAAGATCTCCTCTGAATAATACACGGCCCATCCCATCGGGGTCTTCTCAAAGTTCGCTGCCTTGCTATCCATGGCCAGGAACAGGCAGTTTCCCAGGATGAGAAACAGGATTGTCTTGTCAAACAATCTGTGTTTGACGATCTTCACCGCTGCCTTTCTGAGTGGATTGTTGAGGCCCAGCACCCAGAGAGATTTGGGCGGCAGCCCCATCGTCAACTCCTCATATGTCTGAGGGGGCGCCACCACCGCGGCTGCCTCCTCGCCCTTTCCCTTTACCACCTCCACCTCCTTCCCCATGTTATCCCCGCCCACGCAGCCCCCCGCGGCGGCCGCGTAACTTCGTAAAGTCTCTGCTGGCAGTGCGGTGCATTGACAGACCGAGGAAGAGAGGGAAGAAAGCGGGTACGTCGTCAGCACACAAGCAGGCTTCACAGGCGATGCAACGCGGAGGAGTTGAGCCGGCCCTCTACGCGTAGCCAACACTCTCAGCTATCAGGAAGGTAGAAGGCCGGGCCGGGATAGCTCAGCTGCGGGGGAAGATGGCACAGGGGAGGTGGGGGTTGTAAACAGGGAGACGCGGTGCCAAACGGGTCATCCACATGCGCCAACCGGGAAGCAGTTCCCGCGCACTCACCTGGACGAGTGAGGAGGGCTTCGCCGTCAGCAGATGCAGCTCTGGATTCAAACTCAGGCGACGCGCGGGCAGCCAAGGCCTGAAACCGTCCGCGAGGTCAGAAGCACTCGGTCCCTCTCGAGCGCACGATGCGCGGCGCCGGTGAGGGCCCTACAGAACATACCACAAAAAAGGGGGGAAGGGAGTTTTGGAATGGTGAGCGGCAGCGTGGGAAGGGTGAAGGGCGGCAGCGGGACCGCGCATCATGCTCATCGCCGCTTGCCGCGTGGGACACGCGCGCCCCAAAAGATTTAGGCGAGCCGTCTTCCCCCCCATCCCTGCCCGCCCGCCCTCCACAAATGCATATCCCACTCCAAAACTGCATTCCCTCGTGTCCTCGTCTGCTTTTTCGTATGACGCCCGCTCTCCGGTATATCCCCCCTCTTAACGACGCGCGCGTGGGTACGGTGCCAGTCAGCAGGCGGCACGCATGCGCCTTTAGTGGCGCGTGACGCACCCGCTAGAATTCACCACCCTGTTACTCCTCTGCGTCTCTGTCGGGTTGTGACTCCTCGCGGGGAACGGTGATGGAAAGCCAGACGTTTTCAGCACCTGGGAAATGGAGAGGAGTCAAGTTTAGAAATGTTTTGACGGTGTCGGACGCAGCCGCGGTCGCGAGCCCACACGTCCCGTCGACCCCCACGCCCCCAACCTCTGACATTCCTCAATAGCTGCTGGCCCACCCGTGAGCTTGAGCCACCGCCTCGGAGGTCGCCACACGCCTGGCCACCACACAATTCGCCGCGCGCGGCTCCCGCTTTTTAACGGTTCGACACGTAAATTTGTGCTCTCTCGTGGACCGAAATGGGTGTGCCATGTGCCGAAGACTTTGTGTCGCGTCGTTTCAACGCACTTTGCCCAGCTTGTGTGCGCTCCGAATTGATGACGCCGTGCACCTCTCCGCCTATGCACGTGATTGTCCCCCCAGCGCTACGCACCCGTGCTATGTGACGACCGCCGGGCCGACCCCCGTTTGGCAGCACACGGTTCCCACACCGCAGGTGCGGGAAAACTTTCAATGCGTTCGCACCACAAGGCCGGAACTACAAAAGAGTACAAAATGTGCGTGCGATGCCGGGAGAGAGTCCAGTCTCCCCCCCCCTCTCAGCGCTACACGCCAAAAGCAAAAAAATGGGAGGCTTAAAAAAAGGCTTGCTCAGCGCCAGCGCCAAAAATCCCCAAAATCCTTCTCAAAGTCTTTTTGT
>Ga0075108_10001563_pt1 | contig 11023 bp, 6 predicted proteins | sample AntAceMetag02UK1_FD_69797 | JGI IMG/M metagenome (GOLD analysis project Ga0075108, IMG submission 69797) | Saline lake microbial communities from Ace Lake, Antarctica - Antarctic Ace Lake Metagenome 02UK1 | ecosystem: Environmental > Aquatic > Non-marine Saline and Alkaline > Saline | place...
GTTTAGGGTTTAAGGTTTAGGGTTTAGGGTTTAGGGTTTAGGGTTTAGGGTTTAGGGTTTAGGGTTTAGGGTTTAGGGTTTAGGGTTCAGGGTTCAGGGTTTAGGGTTTAAGGTTCAGGGTTTATGGTTAAGGGTGAAGAGTGGAGGGTGAGCGGTGAAGTGTGAAGGTCAAGGGGTGGAAGGGGTAGGGCGAAGGGTGAAGGGGGTGAAACAGTGACGGGTAAAGGGTGAAAAGGGTTTAGGGTGAAAAGGTTTGGAGTTTGGGGTTTGGGGTCTAGGGTTTAGGATTTAAGGTTTAGGGTTTAGGGTTTAGGGTGAAAGGTTTGGAGTAATAGATTTAGGGACGGATTTCAGGAATCAGGATTTAGGGATTTAGTGTTAAGGGATTAGTACTAGGGTTGAGAGATGAAGGGTTTCAGGTTCTGGGTCTCGGGTTGATGAGGGTTTGGGCTTAGGATTGAGGAGTGCAGGGATCCAGCGTTCAAGGCTGAGGGTAGTAGGGTTTCAGGGTTTTAGGGTTTTACCAGTGTCTTCTGGTTATGCGTGGCCGGAGTGGGCGCGGAGGACACCATAAACGGTGTGGGGGGAGCGCGGAAGGGCGCAGGGGCCGCTGGGGTCACAGGAGGTCGGTAAGTGGGAAACTGCGGTTGCAAAATCGAAAATTAGGGTGTTAGTTAGGTCTGAGGGTGCAGGGGTTTCAGGGTTTCGATTTTTGGGGTTTGGGGGCTTGGAGGTTTAGGGATTTAAGGGTTTAGGGTTTGGGGGTTTAGGGTATGGAGTGTAGGGTTTAGGGTGAAGGGTGAAGGGTTTAGGGTTTAGGGGTTAGGTGTTAGGGTGAAGGGTTTGGGGTTAGAGTGTAGGGTTTAGGGTTATAAGGTTTAGGGTTTAGGATCTAAGGTCTAGAATCTAGGGTTTGAGGTTTAATGTTCAGACTTTAGGAATAGGGTTTAAGGTTCCGGGTTGCTGGGTTGACGGGCGTTCATGTCAGAGTACTGGGTTCCCTAACAGGCTATTGGATTGCGGGGCTGCCAGGTTGCCAGGGTGGCTGGGTGCAGGAGTGCAGGAGTGCAGGTTTGCCCAGTTTAGGGTTTCAGGATTTCAGGGTTATGGGTATAGGGTTAAGAGTTCAGGGTTATGGGTTCTAGGTTGTGGGTTATGGGTTCTAGGTTGTGGGTTCCGGCTTTAGGGCTCCGAGTTGCCGGGTTGCTCCCTGAGTTGTGCTGGGTCTACCGTTGGGACAGGTGGGCTAAACCCTGAGCCCAAAACCCTAATCTGCAATCCGTAATCCTGAGTTTCGCCAGGCTTACCTCGGGCGCAGGCGGACAGGCCACGTCGAAGGGCTGGTACGCCACAGCCGGCGCGACGGGGTGCCCCGGGAAGTGAGCGTGCGTGGTAGAGCCCGCGATGTACTGCCTCGGAAAGCGAGCGGCATATCAAGGTGGACACAAGGAAGGGAGGAATAGGTTAGGTGGACCCAAGGTAGATACAAGGTTGTACCAAGGTGGACACAAGGTGGACACAAAGTAGGGAGGAATAGGTTAGGTGGACACAAGGTGGACACAAGGTTGTACCAAGGTGGGGAAGCATAGGTGGAGATACAGGTAGGCGGGGATACAGGTGGAAATGTGACACGAAACGATGGCTTGAAGTGAGGCTTCGAAGGCTGAAGCTGACACTTTATTGATGTGACAGGAGAGAGAGACTTTACTGCAAACGCTGTTGCCACTAAACAGGTGTTCAGGTGAAGCTGGTGAGTGAACCTGAGAGGCGAAGCAGACACGAGGGTGTCCCCCCCCCCCTGCCGACAAGATTGGCTCAATCGGATTCAGCGCCCGGTACGCGCGATCTGGCAAGCGCCCGTCACCCAGCGTCGCAGTGTACGCCGCACCTGACGTGTAGGGGTTTGAGCATTCATAGTTCAGGGGTTTAAGGTGAAGGCTTTTAGGGTCAAGGTTTGGTGTGAGGGATTTAGGGCTTAGGGTTGAGGGTTTAGGGTTTAGGGTTAAGGATTTAGGGTTGAGGGTGTAGGGTGTGGGGTCTCAGGTGTAGGGTTTAGGATTTTGGGTTGATTATTTAGGGTTTAGGGTTAAGGCTTTAGGGATTTAGGAAATAGGGTTTAGGATTCATGGAGTTTTGGGTTTATAGTTTAGGGTTGAGGGTGTACGGTTTAGGGTTTAGGATTTAGGGTCGAGAGTCGAGGGTTTTGGGTTAAAGGGTTTTAGGTTTAAGGATTCAGGGAAATTAATTTGGGTTGAAGGGTTTAGGATTTTGGGGTTTGGGGTTTGGGGGTTTAGCGCACCCAACACCAGCGGCACCATGGGGGCAGGGACATAAGGCGTTGGCGCGCGGAACCTGGAGTTTAGGTTTTCAGTTTGCGGGTTTAGGTTTTAGGGTTTAGGGTTTAGGCTTTAGGGTTTAGGGTTTAGGCTCTAGGCTTTATGGTCATAGGGTTTCAGCTTAAGGATTCAGGGTTTAGGGTTTAAGGTTTAGGGTTTAAGGTTCAGAGTGCAGGGTTCAAGGATAAGGGTTTAGGATTCAGGGTGTAGGGTTTCGGGCTGATGATGGACCAGATAGGGTTCCGAGTGTAGGGTTTACCTGTCATGCTGCTTGGGCGGATAGTCTGATGTGTAGGAAGTGGGGCCGTAGCTCCCGGGAGTGACGAGCTTCACCTCGCGCGAGAAGGCATCGGGCAGGTTCTCGGCAGCGTCGTAGTGCAAGTGCGCCGCTGCCCACGAGCCGGGCGCGGCGGCGAGCGAGCGCGTCTGCAGGGCCGGGTGGGGTGAGTTGGGAACTGTTCAGGACACGGGGGAGGGTCTCTCTATCGTACGATATCGTATACGAGTGCAGTTCATCGAAGGGGTTCAATAAGGCCTGTCACGAGACGGGTGTCGAAAGCATCCGGAATTTGGCAAACCGACTTCTCCGCTACGTAGTGGTGTGGTTGGTCGCCGATGGGGGGAAGGGGATGGATGGGAAACGCGCGGGGTGGTGGGGGGCGAGGGAAGCACCTCGAAAGCGGCCGCGACCGGCACGTTCGTCATCGTCACGGGGTTCGTGGTTACAAACATGGCTGATGTGTGGTGCCTCAAAATTAGGTGTCGCGACTTTCACAAAGTCCGGTTTTGGGTTTTGTAAAAATGCGAGATAGCAGTGGCGCTTGGCGCGCGTGGTTTATACTTTACACTGCGTTATACGAGTATTTTAGAGTAGCTATACTCCTCGACACTCCGGCTGTTACTAAAAAAGAGTGAGAGGGTGTTTGGAGAGGGAAGGCGTGAGGAGTGTTCCCCGTCTCCGGAGACGGGGGAATCTAGGCTTGAGCAACCTCTATGTTGTCGAGAGGGTTTTCACGGCAAACACTAGACCGAGGAGTGCCCTCTCGGGCGGGGTGTGCCATGGGAAGGGGCGGTCCAAGACACGGAGAGTGGAGGCTTAAGGCTCACTGTGCGTGCTTCTCCAAGAGGGGAACTGATGCCCGCAACACAATGTAGGTCGCGTCACAGTCATACAGTGCGGTCCAAGAAAAGTTCGAGAGAGGCAGTGCGACGGGCCCAAGACTTTAAAGAGCGGAGCACCGTCTTATGCTGTCGTAGCTCTCTAAGAAGTGTCTTGAAAGCTTCCGCTTCACAAACCCTTCCGCGCCTGCCTCCCGCTCCCTCGCCACACCCACACGTGCAGAGCGCAGTGCGATACGTCGAGAGTGCACTAAGATACTTTACCGGCTCACCACATACGGCCGCTACCCTTGCATACACGCGGGTCGTGAGTTGAGTGCGCACTTCGCTGCCTCCGTCCACCTTTGCACCTCATATAGTTCGGCTTCTCTCTCGCTTTCTCCAACATAACAGACGCTTCCGATGGATTCCAAGGTGTACTTTAGGGGAATCACCGCCACCACCACCACCGTCCCCACCGCTGATACCGAGGGCATGGCGGAGAGCGCCCCCTGCGCCAACCTCGACCTGAGCTCCAACGGCATCCGCATCACCGTCAAGGGCCTCTCCTACAGCGTGCCCTCCTTCAAGAATAAGAAGGAGGTCGCGCAGCTGCTCACCGACGTGTCTGGCATCTTTAACCCGGGCGAGATGATGGCACTGCTCGGGCCGTCGGGCTCGGGCAAGACGACCTTTTTGGACGTGCTCGCGTGCCGCAAAGCCGTGGGCGAGACCACAGGCACCTTGCTCTACGGTGGTAAGGCGCCAACCACGAGGTTCATTCGCCGGTACACGGGCTACGTCGAACAATTCGACACGCTCATCAGCGCGCTGACAGTGCGTGAGATGCTGCTGTACACCTCGGAGCTCAAGAGGCCCATGAGCGAGCCCTTGGTGGAAAAGGAGGCGGCGGTGGATAAGCTACTACACGACCTGGGACTATGGTCGGCACGCGACATACTCGTGGGCAGCCCGATGGTGAAGGGTATATCGGGTGGGGAGGCCAAGCGCACCAACATCGCAATCGCCCTCATCTCCAAGCCTAGCGTGCTGTTCTTGGACGAGCCAACCTCGGGGCTCGACTCCTTCACGGCGAACGAGGTCATGTCAGTGGTCAAATCTCTCGTCACGCGCGACACCACCATCATCGCCACCGTCCACTCCCCCACCGCCTACGCTTTCTCCTTGTTCGACCACGTGATGATCCTTTGCTCTGTGGGGTTAGCCAGCACAAACTGAACGCTCCCTTCACGTGGTTCAATCGCAAATGAAGGATCCTCCTCTTACTACATTTGCAATCAAGCGTGCGATCAAATCTCCACTTATGCTCAAATGGGTGAAGGCAGTTATCAGCGAATTGTCAAGTCACATGACCGAGCCCGGCGATGACCCAGCTGCTGGGCCACATGATTGTAACCTCTCCTTCCATCGTTGCTTTCATACAATATCGTATCTGTCAGCCATGTGCCGTGCAATGAGCCTAAGTATGTGCCACGTACCGTTGCATTAACACAGGCACGATTTCATGTAGCAACCATTACAGCGCACTGACACGTCGTCGTTTATCTTCAGTAAATTATATTTGTATTCTACCCTGCTGGAGAGAAGGGTAGCTCCCCATCCCTTTAATTCGAGAATTTGGGGCCGCGAGAGGCCGACAGCTGTTATTCTTCGGTCCTTGGATTGGCGCAGCGGCGACTCGCGCGTGATTGGTTGGAGATTTATGGCGCCAATGAATACGCCGCTGGCACGGGCGATCCGTTTTTTTGCGAGGCGGTTAGCGCACACCATCCCGTGTTTCTGAGATCCGGCGGCTTCTCCCTTCTCCCCGTTCCCCCGCGCGCCATGTACGGCGCGCATTTAAAAAAACAGGCGACCTATCTCTGTTGAGCGAGAGCTGGAACCGACGGCCTTCTCGGCGCCGCGAAATTCCGGAGGAATTGCGGCGCCGGAAGGCCGTCGGTACAAGGTCTCGGGCGTGCGTCGCGTCGGTGCGCGAGGTTCCCCGTCCCGTCGCAGCAGGGTAGCCTATCTATTTTTTTTATTTTTTTTTTCTCACGTATCGCATCATCGCGCACACCAGGATATAGCAGACAGATCAGACACGTGGCATTGTGAGGTTGAGCCTGTGTGCCTGTCCGTTTAATATGAATGTATTGGGCGTGGCCTCGCCGCTACCTTTTGGGCATGCAGGTGTACTTTGGGCCGAATGCTGGGGCGCTGATGCTGTATGCGCAGAATTCTCTCCCGGAAATCGCGGCAAAAGACGCGAGCCACAGCGATATCGAGTGGCTTATCGACGTCTTCACTGCGGCAGACCGGCGGGGGGACGCGGGGATATTTGCAGAGGTATACAAGGCGTCGGCGCTGAAGCGGGAGTGTGACGCCCTGCTGGCACAGGCGGAGACAGCGGTGAGGGCCGGGTACAATGCAAGTTGTGGTTGTGTGCCCTCGTTTGCTCCTTTACTCCTTGCAATATTCCAGATGTAGTTGGATTTCCCTGGGTTCGCACGCTAGTGCTCCTCCTCTAATGCATGTGTGCGCATAGTGCGACTGGTACGCTTACTTCTACGCCAAGGGGAGCACACCGTCGGTGCAGGCCGAGCGACAGCTGGCGGCTACAAGCTCCACCACTACCTCAGGCTGGTGGGCTTTCTGGATCATGGTAAAGTGAAAGTTCCTCGTCCCCATGGTTAAATGTATATGTCGACACGCACATGACCGAGTCTTGATCCAGTTACACCTTACCCAGTCAAGCCCTGCCCCGGGTTGAAAGCATCTAGCTTCGACTCGAATGATTCATATACAGGGGAAAGGAAATCAGGAACGAAGAATGCGTGTAAACGGTGCTCTCCATGTTAAGTCAGTGAGAGTGTCAGCACGTCTGTTCACATTATCAGATGGCCAGGATGTGTGATAATTGAAAATTGCGTTGAAAAATTGAGCCCCCCTACACTGCGCTGAAGTATCGCACCAGGAAGAACTACGTCGACGGGGAGTTTCTGGGCCCGCGCATTGGCGACAAGGTGTTCCTCTCGGTCCTCATCCTCTCTCTTTACTGGCAGGGTGGGGGTGGACAGACATGCCACTATACCGCTGTGTTTGGGTGTATGTGGGTGCTTTGCATTTGCTGGCCACCTCTGCACGTGCCAGATCGGAAGCTCACCCTCAGATGGCACGCTCGTGACTGTCCGCTAGTCCACTCAAAAACACTAATTAGAGTTTTTGCCAAAAACAGCAGTCATCTTCCACCGTATCAAAATTCAAGTCTATCCGGTGATTATAGTTAGTAAATCGGACGGACATACAGACCCAAATGCTTCAAGCCATTTCGTACTTTGTAAACGCCCATAAAGGACGTGGAAACCATTCCCGTTTTTTGCGAGAAAAATCAACACTAATTCTTTAGTGTCGTAGAGTCGACTGGCTGTGGCCCAACCCTTGTACCCGATGATAGTAGGTCACGACCCGACACCACGCTTTACGTGCTTGCATCCACGCAACGCGAGCCATGTTCAGCCTGAACCAGCTGGTCTTGACGTCTCTCAGTGGCACTCCTGTACATTACACTAAAACCCACGACACCAAATACAGCACAATCATCTCAGACCGTCTAACTGTTAGTAGACACTAAATAACCTATGATACAGTAAACCCTGGTCCCTAGCCCCTCAACCCCTGGACGTGAATCCTAACCTATTCACCCTAAAGTATAAATGCATGACCCTTGAACGTAAACCCTAAACCCTAAGTCCTAAACCCCTAACGCCTATACGATAGACCCCAAATTCTTAACCCTACCCCTAAACCCTGAACTCCAGACTATAAACCTTACATCCTAGACCCTAAACCCTAAGCCCTCAACTCTAAGCCCTAAACTCTAAGCCCTAAACGCTAAGCCCTAAGCCATAAACCCTTAACCCTAACCCCTAAACTCTGAACCCTAAACCCTGAACCCTATACCCTAAACCCTAGATTCTATACCCTAAACCTAGACTCTTGGGTCTAGCCCCTTAATACTGAACCCTAAACCATCAATCCTAAACCCTAAAGCATATTCCCTGAACCCTTCGCCCTAAATCTGAAACCCTTTACCCTGAAGCTTGAGCTCTAGAACTCTAAACCCTACACTCAAAACCATTCACCTTGAACCAGTAATCCGAAACCTGAACCCTAAACCCTAACCCTGGACCCTACACTCTGACCCCGAAACCGTATGCCTTAACTCCAAAGCTGCACTTCAAGCCCGAAACCCTTAACTGTGAGCCTTACCCTGAACCCTGAGCTACAATTGCTGGGACATGAGCCCTATAACCCGGGGTATCGGAGACACGTTCACCCCGGACAACGTGGTAAACATCTGCGCCATGCTGTTCATGTGGACCACTCTCCCGGCGTTTGGGGCCTCGTCCTACGTGCCCCAGATTGTGCTCGAGCGCGCACTCTTCATGCGCGAGCGCGCGGACGGCCTGTACAGGCCGATGACGTACATATGTGCCAAGATGTTCGACGAGATGCTCCTCCTCTTGGGCGTCTCGCTGGTCTTTGCCGCCATGGTGTTCTATGCCGTGCAGCTCCCTGGATCCTTCCTCCTCTTCTGGCTGGTGTATTTGTTTACCCTCGGCAACGGTGTGATCCTCGCATATCTCATATCCGCGCTGTCGCCCAACATGGAGGTGGCAAACACCATCCTCCCCGTGTACGTCGTCACCCTGCTTTTCTTCGCTGGGTTCCTGATTCGCCCCGAGGATATTCCGGCGTACTGGCGGTGGTACACTCACATCAACCTGATGAAGTACTCTTGGGGCGCGCTGATGCTCAACCACTGGGAGGATAACGATTTGGTGTTCCTGGCGAGGGTCAGGGCGTGAGATGTGATCGTCCCGGTGTGTGCGTGGTTGTTAACGCGTGTGTCGCTTTATGCACGACGCAAGCTGGGGTACACACTCCTACAACTAACGTTACAAACTCGAGCTGTCATCTTCACAAATTATAAAAATACTCAAAGATGCAGCTGTCTTGAAAGTGTGCAACATGAATAAAATCAATTACCCACAAAATGCAAGTAAAATCTACTAAACGTATATTGTCAACTCATTGACACACGTCATCCAAGATTTAATCATTGCGTCACCCTAGTAGTTCATACAACTAATTCATTGATGTGAGTTGATCATGAGATAAAAGTGCGTGCTAGTTAGGTTAGTGGCGGGCCGTAAACGTCAAATTTGTAACCCTCTGCAAAGTCGATGCCCGCTAAATCTGTAGAATCATCAGGAGAAACGAGTATATCCTCACTTGTTGAGATCAAACAATACGGTTATCGTGGCCCAGTCCACATGAACACGGTAAATACAGTTTATTTAGGGAATATCATAGCCTTGATTATTTCTTTGAGACGAGCCCCCGGGAAGTTTTGCCCAAACCGGACATCAGTTTTGAGATTGTGCTAATAAATGTTAGGGTGTAGGTTTCGGCCACGACCGGGCCCAACGGACGTGATATTCAGCTTCATGAATTGCGCATCAATCGGTGCTTCACACATAGTATAGCGCGTGCTCTACTTCTAGGATGGCAGGACGGTGCTGGAAGAGTACAACCTCAAGGGTAGCAACAAGTGGGCCTTCCTCGGAGCGCTGGCGCTCTTCTTTGCGGTGTTCTTTGCATTCGCGTTGCTTGCGCTGACAAAAATCAACCACAGCAGGCGCTGAAATAGATCGGACACGGGCGACGTCACCTGCATGAGCTGTGCACCACTAGCGCTATCACCAAATGATACTGCGGTGGATGAAGGCAAGGTGCGGTGAGTGGGCCGCCGCTGATGTACGCGGCGGTAAGGGCGTTTGTTGCGCTGAGAGACGGATGCTGCAACATTTTTGTTTTCTGTTTCTGAATGCTTGGAATCATCGGTGATTTTAATAATCGGTTTCGCCATCACCACTTCGGTCCCCTCATTAAAATAAAGCATTACTGTATGAAACGATATCTTTACAGATCATACCTTCCGGGTACATGTCCATGAAGGCTCACCGCTCGTGTGGCTCAGCCTTGGAAGGCTGCATGTGCTGACACAAGCCGTCCTCAGTGGCGCAACGTCTCGGGCTGAGTGGATAGAATGAAAACTGAAGCCCATGCACATCCTTATTTTGTGTACCAACTATGGACAGTATCATCGTACGGTTATTAGCGAGCTCGTAAGCAGCCTCTGAAACGAAAGCAGTCATCACAACGCAACAGGGACGATTGTAGCTACAGCCTTGTAAATTAACAATATCTCTTAATCCCTGCACCTGGCGTGCGCTCTGCGCCACTGCTCTTCCTTACTCTGTCTGTCTGTAGAGTTGGAGGTGGAGGAAAGGAGATAGTCGAGCACACAGCTTTGGTAGACAGTCGACAGTACAGCCCGGCTAACACAGAAAACCTGCACCACTACTGCGATGCACCTGCCTGTTTATCAGGTAAGACAGCAGGAAATGATGCAGGGCTCATATTTGGTGGCGTATACGATGAACGTGAAGAAGTCCTTCCCTCTTTTTTGTCGTGTAGTCGCAGTCGGTACTGTAACTGTCTGACTACTCAACCTTCCTCGACCACGACTTTGCGCCTTCTCTTTCATTGTCGATCGCGTTTTGTGCACGTTAACTTATTTCGGAGCAACTAAACATTCGCGTGCGAGCTCCTCTTTACGCGCGCACCCACACGCCACGCATCCATGCAAGCCCCGCGATGACGATAAACGGTAATTCCGCGAATCTAGCACTCGGAGGCAGCAGCAGCAGCAGCAACGGCAGAGAAGACGGCAACAGCGGAGATGGCGGCAGCGTACACACGTGTTTCCTGCTCGACCGCTCCGCGAGGAGCTGCCCGAGGTCTTGGAACGCTTCGTGCTGCCGGAGCTGGACCCCATCGACCTGACAATGCTAGCACGCGCGGGGAGAGGATGGCGCGCGATGATGGTGGCCTCCAACTTGCCATGCGCGGGAAGGACCGCAGGCTCGCGACTGACGCTTGACGCGTTTTTCGGGTCCATCCAGCGACTCGCCTGCGCCAAAGCGAACGGCTGCCCGTGGAACGAAACGGTATGCAGCAACGCCGCTCGTGGGGGACACCTTGACGTGCTGTGTTGGGCGGGGGAGAGCGGCTGCCTGTGGAACCGGAATACGTGCGCATATGCTGCTTGGGGCGGGCACCTACACGTACTGCGGTGGGCGTGGGAGCATGACTGCCCATGGGACGCGGTCACGTGTGCATTTGCTGCCGAGGGTGGGCACCTGGATGTGCTGAGGTTGGTGCGATGATGTGCCGTCTCTCTACGGCTTGTCGCATGGTATTCTGCAGCCTGCGGTCATCGGTGGTATGCCTCCGACCAGGGACCATTCAGTGTTGCACGCTGATCGCGGCGATGATGTGCAATCTTTCTACGGCTTGGCGCATAGCTCGTAGAGAACCCATAAATCAATTGTAGGCCCGAGTACACCATGAAGATGAGAACATACCGTCACCGGGCAGTCCGCTCGACTAGCTTATTTAAGCTGGAAATTTGAAATCCGACGAGATTGGTACAGAAGCCAAAATGGACGAGACTTAGG
>Ga0075108_10001565_pt1 | contig 11014 bp, 9 predicted proteins | sample AntAceMetag02UK1_FD_69797 | JGI IMG/M metagenome (GOLD analysis project Ga0075108, IMG submission 69797) | Saline lake microbial communities from Ace Lake, Antarctica - Antarctic Ace Lake Metagenome 02UK1 | ecosystem: Environmental > Aquatic > Non-marine Saline and Alkaline > Saline | place...
AAACCCTAAACCCTAAACCCTAAACCCTAAACCCTAAACCCAAAACCCAAAACCCAAAACCCAAAACCCAAAATCCAAAACCCAAAACCCAAAACCCAAAACCCAAAACCCAAAACCCAAAACCCTCAACCTTAAACCATCAACCCTCAACCTCAGTCTATTGACCCTAATCCCCAACTCCTAAACCCTAAACCCCACTCCTCAAAGGGAGCACCCGCGGGTATGGGCGAACGATCAGGGGGCTTTCGTGGGTGGGGTTGCAGTCAGCGGCTTTGCGGAGTACATCAAGAGACTGCAGGATGATGCAGGCCACCTCACCATGCGCCTGCAGAGCTGGGCGGAGGAAGTGGCGATCACGATGTGTGACCCGGCCAAGGCGAGGTGCATGACGCGGAGCCAGCTCGACCTGACGCTCAGCCAACAGATGAAGGCAGTGCTCATCGCGGAGACTGCGGCGGCGGAGGAGGCACCGCCGCCGCCGCCACCGGCGACCGCGTCAGCCGCCGCTGCCCACGGGACCGAAGGACATCCGTCGCTAGACAACCCAGACCAGGAAGCGGAGCAGCTGTCGTGTGCAATCCAGGAGGCACCGATTCGGGGCAGGCTAAAGCGGAAAGCGAGGAGAGTGGGCAAAGGTGGTAGCTCCCGATCGAAGAGGAAGGCTGCCCTCACCAGCAGCGGCGGCGGCGGCGGCGATCACATGATGGCTGAGGGTGTCAACGCGGATGACTACGACACGGACGACAGTTTCATCGACGACGGCGACGACGAGGATGTCGACGGCGGCGGCGGCGGCGCTGGCGGCGCTGGAGGGAGGCGTCATGCCGATGACGATCAGGGCGGCCAGGAACAGGGTGACGACGACGAGGCGGGTGGCGACACGCCAAGTCGGCTTTTACCCGGCGGGCTCATGCCAAACCAGACAGAAGTTATCGTGGCGCAGCCGGCGGCGGCGACAGCCGCGGCAGCAGCTGCCGCGGCAACAGCAGCCGCCGCAGCGGTTCCAGCAACAACACCAGCGACAGCCGCATCCGCCTCGATGCCCAGCGCCCCTCTAACCTCCGCGGAGACAGCAGCGGGGGGGGCGGGAGAGGAAACAGTGGCGGCAGCGGCGGCGGCGGGGGAAGAGGCGGCGGTGGCTGGAGACGATGTCTCTCGCACGCAACAGCGACAGCCACCACCGTCACCTCCACCATCGCAGCCTCGGCTTGAAGAAGCCACCGGCGCCGGCGGGTCCAACCCCCGTCCCGCCATCCGAGACGGACCCGACGCAGGCCACGACCCGTCTCCGCGCGCCGACCCACTCGGGGTCCTACTCGACGCCAAGGAGTGGTCATTCTCTTTCTCCACGAGGGGATCCTCCTTCGAGGTGTGCACCGAATCCGGGGGATGGGTGCGAGCCACCACGATAATGGCGCAGGTACCCCGCCGATGTCTCTCCGCACCTCGCATCAAGTCAGCTTTCATCGCTGCGATGCCCCCTGCAGAACGTAGACGGTGGGTGAAGGACAAGATGTTGGAGAACCCGTCGAATCGCGCCTGGTGGATTTCGGACAAAACGCTGGAGGAGGAGGGGTGAGGGTGGTTGGCTTCGCATCTATCTCAGAGTCTGTTTATGAGAAAAAAACTGTGTGCGATTTTTTGATTTTTTTATCCTTTTCCTCATACAAATGTTTGCTTGATGTTTTTGCCCACTTTTCAGACGGTGAAAACGTCACCAACTGAATCACACTCTCCTACACACGAGACCCCTTACCCTGAAATCATGAACCCTGACAATTGCATCCTAAATCCTGAACCCTAAATTCTAAACCCTAATCCCTCCTTATTGACGTGGCGCTCGCCCACAGCTCTTCCGTTTCGTTGTACCCCCTCGTCGGTTGTGTGACGCAATCTTTAAAACCCCCCTCATAAACGACTTTCCCGTGCATGGCGGTGCCGACGCTACCGAGCGGCTATCGTCCGACCCCGTGGGCGCTACACTACACGCGCGGGCGCGCGCCGCCACCACGGAAGCCGCCACCACGGAAGCCTCTGGGGTCTGGGGTTGCCTCGCCGCGAGTGCCTCTGCGCCGCCCCTGCTGCACGTTGACACAGCTATGTTGCTCGCATTGGATCACAGCGGCGGGGCTGGAACGTACGTGGCGGTGGTCCAAGACGACAAGGCGTGGGTCGAGTACACTCCCCCCGCCTCCTCTACCGGTGGATCGAGCGCGCCCAGGGTTTGCGACGTTCGCCGCGCGCCGCTCACCGCCCGTGATGCGCTGGCCACGCGTTACCTGAGGATGAGGCACCATCTACGCAACTTTAGCGCTGGGGTGGATGTGCGTGTGGCCAAGGTGGTCCAAGACGCTGAGGACCACTCGAACCAGGTGAACTGCCGGAGAGAGGACGCAGAGATTGCAAGCTTGGCGCGAAACGCGGCGTTCAGTGCGTGGGTGCGCCGCCTCGCTAGACGCCCTTTGGGCGCGTTCCCACTCTCCGAGTCGGCGGCGGCGGGCGGTAGGACGAGAGGCACGGTGGCTAGGGCTTTACAATCCCTGCGACCGAAACCAGCCTTTATTGTCATAAATCCCAAAATACCCCCAAAGATTTTGACAATATTGACGCTCCCTGATCTTCACCAGCAGCAGACGCAGACACAGCGGGGCAGCCGCTGCGGTGGTCGGGGCGGCCGTGGCGGGGTACGTGATGGGCGTGCTGGTCGTGTTATTAACAGCGGCGGCGGCGACACTGGCACCCGCGTCGACCGCCGTGTTGCCAAAGGGCTTCCGGCGGGCGCTCGCGCCGCATTCACCGCGGTCGAGCAGGGCGAAACACCCGATGACGTCGCTCTCTTCGACGACTACGAAGAGGATGACGTCCCCCCCCCCATCGCATCTACTCCTTCCGTCGCACCCGGCTCCGGCAGCGGCGGGGGGGGCAAGCCCATGGTTGCTGGCACCCTCGCTGCCGTGCTCAAGGAGCACCAGTGGGAAGGTGTGCGCTTCCTTTGGCGGCACGTGGTGGAGGGCCACGAGTATCAGCTGGAGAGGGAGAAGGAAGCGGACGCGCGTGCGGTGCGAGAGACGGCGGCCGGCGGGGCTGCGGCTGGCCAAGGGGCTTCCAAGGGCAAGGGCAGGCCGCACAACGACAACGACGGCGACCAGGAGGAGCTGCCCGGGTGCATCCTCGCGCACAGCATGGGGCTGGGCAAGACGCTGCAGACGATCACCTTGCTTCATACGCTCTCCACCAGGGACGATGCGAGAGACCAGCACACTCGCGCGTTGCTCGTTGTGCCCGCCAACGTCATCTGCAGCTGGAACGCCGAATTCGACAAGTGGCTCCCGCCCGTCGGCGTCGGCGGTTCGGGAGCTTCCACTCGCGTCGGACTGACGTTCGACTCGGTGTACACTCTCGGCCTGAACGACGACCCCATCAATGCCAAGGAGCGGGACGCACAGCGCGCGGCCACGGTGGAAGCCTGGCACAAATCCAAGCACGGCGTGTTGCTGATGACTTTCGACCTCTTCACGAATTACATCAATTCCGAGGGCATGCTCAAGGCTGGACGACACACGGTGGTGGCAGGTGCTCCTGATGCTGTTGATTCTGCTGTCGCTGCTGTCGCTGCAGCTAAGATGGTCGCGGCTGAGGCGTTGGTGGCGGCGGCGGAGATTCGCGCCATGTCGGTGCATGACCTGAAGCGGCTGCTCAAGAGCCGGGACGTGTCGATTCATGGCGTCTCCGAGAAGCATGAGCTCGTGGACCTGGCTTTGCTCGGAGCGGGCGGAGGTGGGGGGGCGACGGGGGCGAATGTCGCAGGGATGATGCAAGCGCCGCTGCTGGACACTGCAGGGGACGGGGGGAGGGGCGAAGAGGGTACGGAACCCCCCCCGGCTGGTGAAGCTGGTGAAGCCAATGCCACCGCTGCTGCTGCCACCGATGAGGCCGCCGTCCGCGCCGCCTGCGTCAAGATGCTGAAGGAAGGCGCCGCGATAGTAGTAGTGGACGAGGCCCACGAGATTAAGAACGAGAAGAGCTATCGAGCTAAGGCGCTCCAGTGCATCGTCACCACGCGCCGCATCGCCCTCACGGGGTACCCGCTTCAGAACAACATCTACGAGTACTACTCCATGATCAACTTTGTGGCTCCCGGTATCCTCGGGGATCTCAAGTGCTTCAGGGACCGCTTTGGGGTCGCCATCACCAATGGATTCGCGGAAGGGGCGACACCACAGCAGCGGGGGGCGATGCGCAGGAAGTTGAGTGCGCTCAAGGACGTTGCGGTATGGGTCGTGTGAGTCAAACCCAAATGCAATGCGCCCGGTATGACCCATGCAAACCTGACCTGCACACCAAGCTTGAAGTCAACATCTGATGACAGCGTCACGTCACCTTGCGCCGCTACACCTGGGCGGAGTTCCTGTTCCGGTTGGGGCCCGAGTACCTGGCCGCCGAGCTCAAGAAACTTCACGACCATGTGCTCCATCTGAGCCTCACCCCGCTTCAGACTGCACTGCACCGCGCTGCCAGGGACGCAGTGTTCGACCTGTCTGGGAGTAAGGGCGGGTTATGGAAGTTTAGTCACTTGGCGAGTCGTATCTACAACCATCCCAACCAGCTGCTGCACAAGCTGAGGGCGGAGGAGGCGCAGGCCGTAGCCGAGGCAGAGCGGGAGGCGGCAGCGGCGAAGGACGAGACTGCCGCCGTGGCTGCCACGGGTGTCGACACTGCGAGGCCGGCGACAGGAGCGGCGACGGCTGCCTCAGGTGGGGGAGGTGGCGACGACGAGATGGAGGAGGAGGAGCAAGTGATGGAAGCTGAGGAGGCTTTGAGCGATGGGGTCATTTGCATCAGTAGCGACGAAAGCGACTCTGATGCAGACTCTGGTGCAGACTCTGGTGCTGACGCGGCGGGTGCTGCAGCGGCAGCTGATGACGCCGGGGTGGAACATGCCGGGGTGGGACGCGCCGGAGTGGGTCACGCCAGGGTGGGTCACGGGAAGATGGGACACGGGGGGTTGGGACATGTGGGGGTGGGACACGGGGGAAATGACGGGGCGACATCCGCTGCAGCAGCACCACTGCCGCATCCGAGCGCTGTAGGGCTACACGGAGTGGCGGCGGGGGATCGCGCGGCGTCGCAGAAGTCAGCTGGCAAGGTTCAGAAGCTGAAGAAGAAGCAACAGAGTAAGTACGTGACGGAACCCTCGGTGAGGCGAGCGCTTCTCAGCGTCTTCACCCGCCACGGATTCCCGACTGTTGTACCTGCCCCCACCCCCGCCCCCGTCTCCTCCCCTGCTCGACCGGGTGACGCGCACTTCGCCGATCGTCCTCATCCACCCACGCATCCACCTTCACCAGCTCCTCCTTCTTGCATCACGCCGGCGAAGATGAGCTTTCTGTCTCAGCTCGTGGATCAGTGCATGAGGCAGAGCGAGAAGGTCCTGGTGTTTACCCAGTCGAAAGGTACGCTGGACGAAGCCGAGGCTATGCTGGCCCCCAAGGGGGTGGGGTACCTTCGCATCGACGGCTCGACGGGGAAGGTGGAGCGCCAGAGGAAAGTGGATCGGTTTCAACGCGAACATGGGCAAGGGCAAGGGCTTCCAGGAGGCGGCGAGGCTGAAGTTCCGGCGGTGACTGTGTTCCTCATCAGCACCAAGGCCGGCAGCCTGGGCATCACGCTCACCTCGGCGCGCCACGTGGTGATCTTCGACCCCGCGTGGAACCCCTGTCACAACGCCCAGGCCATCCACCGCGCCTACCGCTACGGCCAACAACACGAGGTCCCGACACCCTACACCCTGAACCCTACACCATATAGTCTCAAGCCTCCATCTTAAACCTCGAGCCCTGATCCCTGAGCCCTAAACCCTAAGCCCGAAACCCTAAGCCCTAAGCCCTAAACCTTAAATCCAAAATACTACACCATAAACCATAAACCCTCAACTCTACACCTACTCCCTAGACTCCAAACCCTGCTCCCTATACTCTGCATCCAGGTGTTCTGCTACAGGCTGCTCTATGCCGGGTCGAAGGAGCAGCACATGTACGACACTGCGTCGTGCAAGGAGGGGATCACGCAGTGGGTGGTGGAGGGGCGCACCACGGTGATGAGGAAGGCAGCCCCTGGCAGCAAGAGGAGGCGGGGAGAGGGCGGCGAGGGGTTGGGGGATGACAACGGGCAGAGGCTTGTCGCCGCCGCAAAGAGAAGAAGACATGGTAAGGATGACGAGGGATTGGAGGGGATTCCGGGGGAGGAAGACGAGGAGGGGGATGACATCGTTTGGGACAAGCAGTGGGAGCTGCCCCCCTCGCGCCCCCGTGACGTCGCCGCCATCAACCGCGTCGCCACCGCGTCTCGGGCAGCTTCCAACGACGTCTCGGGCAGCTTCCTTGCCGACTTCATCGTTACTGACGACAAAATGTGGGTCACCGATCGCGACGACGTGGCTGCCGCCACCGCCACAGCCGCCGCCGCCACCGCAGCTGGCGACACCGCGACTGTGTCCGGCAGCTCTGGCGGCTATGGTGGGGGTGACCGCTGGCCTGGCCAGGGCTTCCTGCGTATGGTGTCCGACCATGGAGAGGACGTATTGTCGGAGGATAAGTCGCTGCGACTGACCAACAAGGAGCGCATCGCCGCCGCAGAAGACGAGATCAAGGGCCGGGCGTTCGAGGACCTGAGTGACGCCGCTGACCAGCGCATCTGGAGGAAGAAGAACGGCCTGACGAAGCGCGACAAGCTGAACTGTGAATTGCTCGCTGCGGCAGACGCAGTCAAGGCGGGAGCAGCTGCGGGCGCGGCGGCGGCGGCGAATGCGTGTGCAGCAGGAAGCCAGGACATCAACATGCTTCAGCTGCAGTACCAGCGTGCGACCGGCGTCGAGGTGAGCTGCGAGGACCCCACAGAGCTGCGACGCATGCTCAGCGATGCGCAGGCGACGGCGGAAGCTGCAACATACGCTGCGGTTGCGGGCGATGGTGCCCCCGCCCGTGACCATGATTTCAACCCCGCTTCCGCCGCCCTGGCCGCCCTGGCCGAGGGGGAGGGTAAGTGGCTGGATGATATAGTCCAGCTCGTCTCCGCCGCCCTGGTGCCGCCGCACAGCAACACCACGCAGGGGCTGTCCAAGGCGACCGTGTCGGCAATGAGGAGCGTCGCGTCGCTCGCCGCCACGGACGGGGTGCATCGCCGCGTCTTCGCCGACCTGCGGTTCCGCGCCTCCATTGATGCCTTGCTCGGGCTGGCCGACGTCGGGGAGAACAATACGGTAAGAGGCGCCGCCAAGAAAGCGATGAAGGAGATGAACAAGGCGAAGGCGGCGGCGGCGGCGGCGGGAGCGGCGGGGGAGGACGTGGGAGCAGCAGGCCCGAGTGGGGCGGGGGACGTCGACATGTCGGTGCCGTCGGTGGTAACCAGGTCGGGGACGAGAGGGGGCGCTGCTGTCGGAAGTGGCAGAAATGAAGTGGTGGAGGGGGTGGGTCGGCAGGTTCCCGACCACATGGACACTGGCGGCGGCGGCGGCGGCAGCGGCAGCGGTGCTCACATCAAGGATACACCTTCCGGGGTTCGCGGGGCGGAGGGATCGGTATTCAGGGACGCGGCGCCGGGTGCGGGGACACAGGGGGGGCTGGCTCCTGAGACGATCACGACGGAGGGCGGGGGCGCCAACGGAGCGCACGACGGAGACTGCGACGAAGATGACGACGATGACCACAAAGTCATCCAACAGAACGACGGCACCACCGACACCCGCGACGACGACGACGAGATCATAGACTTAACAAAAGGAGACTAAGTCAAAAGTTGTTGAACGCCCTGCAGCTTGCTCAGAGACTTTTCGTATTAGCGTTGCATTCTCTATTGCACAATTTGTATAAATCACCTGTACACACATCGCCGCCCGCCACCGCCGCCACCGCCGCCGCCGCTCGGCGTCGTCTCGGTCCGTACGCGTACTAGTGAGCACTGCCGTTTGAGCTGTGGGTATGTTGCCACAAGGTGTTTGCCTTGAGACGAGGATCCCTGAACTCGAATTCGCCCACTATGATTTGGCGCCTGGCGTGACTACACGTACTTTATTGTTTATTCAAAGTTTTTTTTGCTTGTCAATCACGACTGCAGGAAGATGAACGAGGTCTTGCCGTCCGCTTGCTGCGTTCAAAGGAGTCACACAGCGCAAAGCGACGACCTCCTCCCCCTCTGTCTCTCCTCCTCCCCCGTGGGTGCGTGAGGTAAACGCTGCAAAGGATGAGTTGCTTGGCCCACGCCGGCGCTCTCGCTGCCGCGCCCCTCTCCGCGAGCGCAAGTCTAAGATCCAGTCATGGGGCCGGCAGGCTCTGCGATACGTTTGGAATGCGTAACGGTGGCAACGCCAACGCCAACGCGCAGCGATCGCGACGCCGCCGCGGCGCGCTCTACGCGACAACGCACGCGGCCTCCGTGCGCCTCAAGTTCGAGCTCGAGGGCGAGGGCCTGAACCTGAAGCCCTGAATCCTTTGAACCCTAAACCCTAAACTTTGAATCATACATTCCCAATCTACATTCTCACCCCCGAACCCCAAACCCCGAACCCTAAACCCTAAGCCCCAGACCCTACGTCCTAAATCCCAAGCGCTTAGCGCTAAAGCTGTAACCCTGAACCCTGAACCCTGAACCCTGAACCCTGAACCCTTGACCGAAAATCTGGAACCCTAAACCTGGGCGCGGGTCCTGACGCGCGTGTGGTGGGCGCGCACCCGGCGCTGGGCGCGTGGACCGTCGAGGGAGGCGTGCGCAGCGGTGATGAGGTGCAGCTGGATGGGGTCGCCATCGAATACAAGTGGCACGACGGCTCGTCGTGGGAGGAGCGAGGCAACAGGAAGCTGCATCTCCCCGAGGCGAACGACGTAGACGCGACGCTCACGCTGACCGTCATGGACCGCGCTGCGCGCTTCCCCGCCGGCCCTAAGCCTGCCCCCGCACCCGCGCCAACCGCCGTTCCCCCCACGCCCGCGCCCGAGCGACAGCACCGCGAAGAGCCCCGCCGGGAAGAGCGCCGCGAACTACCGGCCGACTCGTCTTTTCCGGGCGCCTTCTCGGCGCGCGTCGACGGGGGCCCGCCCCAGTGGTACCGCGACGGTGTGGTGTACTCGATTCAGACCCTGGGCTTCTGCGACTGCGAGGGCCCCCCCTCGCACTTCGAGTACGGCGAGCGCCTCGCACGGCTCATCGACGACGGGTGGCTGGACCACGTGTCACGGCTGGGGTGCACGGTGCTGTACCTCGGGCCGCTCATGAAGACGTCCGAGGAGCTGGGGCACGGGTACGACACCGCGGACTACTTCGAGGTGGACCCGCGGCTCGGCACCATGGCGACGCTGCGGCGGGTGGTGGAGGCCGCGCACGCGCTGCAGATCCGCGTCATCGTGGACGGCGTCTTCAACCATACCGGTCGCGACCACTTCGCCGCCAGAGACGTGCTGCAGCGCGGATCACAGTCGCAGTACTGGTCGGGGGGGAGGGAGAGAAACCGCCGAGAATTCCCCTTGTCCCCCTTTCCTCGGGTCGTCGGGGCGTGTTCGGCTGCACCACTCGCGCTCGTACAGTGCGTGTTGTATGCAGTGTTGCATAGTACGAGTACATCTCGCGTCAAATAAGTATAGAACCGGTAAGTGTCCACTCGTATCCCGATGCATGTTTCAGGTTCGATTTCGTGCGTGTGAATGATCCACCCGGAGCGCCCCCCCCGACTGTGGCAGGAACTCAATGCTGTGGCCCCCGGTGGTTGCCGTGCTGGAACTCTGCATGTTGGGACTGGTTCTACGCCCGCGAGACTGAGCGCGGGGTGGAGCTGGACGGATGGGAGGGCCACTCGGGTCTCCCGCGGCTGAACCACAACAATGCGGAGGTCCGGGCGCACCTAATGGATGCGGGGCGTTTCTGGATGAGCCCCGAGGGCGCCAACATCGACGGCTGGCGGCTCGACGTGGCGCACGAGGTGTCACCGGACTTCTGGCGTGAGTTCTCGCGCGCATGCAGGGACGCCAAGCCCCACTGCGCGCTAATCGGCGAGCTCATGCACGGGGACTACCGCTCGCACGTCGGGCCGGAGCTGCTGGACTCGGGCACCAACTACCAGCTCTCCAAGTCGCTGTGGTCCAGCCTGAACGACGCCAACTACTGGGAGCTGGCGCACTGCTTCCAGCGCGACAAGGACATGTATTCGGAGCTCACTCTGCTCAACTTTCTGGGCAACCACGACCAGTGCCGGATCCACTCGCGACTCACCGACCCCAGGGCGCACTACGTCCTCGCCGCCGCGAGCTTGATATTGTCACGAGGCGGGGGACTTAGGTTTCGGGGCCCAGAGCTCAGGTTTAGGGCTCAGGGTTTAAGGTGCAGGGTTTAGGTGCGGGGTCTAGGCTTTAGGGTACGAGGCCTGAGGCTCAGGGCTTGTGGCTCACGGTTTTGATTTCAGGGCTTAGAGTTTATGATTTAGGGTTTAGGGTTTAGGGTTCAGGGTCTTGGGTTTAGAATATAGGGTTTAGGGGTTTCGGTGTACGGCTAAGAGTTTAGGATTTAGGATGTAAATCTTAGGGTTTAGGGTTTAGGGTTTAGGGTTTAGGGTTTACGGTTTAGGGTTCAGGGTCTTGGGTTAAGGGTTTTAGGTTCAGGGTTTAGGTTTTAGGATTAGGGTTATAGGTTTTGGGTTTATTGTTTATAATATAGGATTCGTGGTTTAGGGCTTAAGGCTTAAGGCTTAGGGGATTAGGGTTTAGGGTCTGGGGTTTTAGAGTTTAGGGTTAAGGATTTAGGGGTCTAAGTTTAGGGTTTGGCGTTTATGATTCAGGGCATAGGTTTTCTGATTTAGGATTTAGGGTTAAGGGTTTGGGGTTCAGGGTTAAGGGTTTAAGGTTTAGGGTTAAAGGTTTAGGGTTTAGGGTTTAGGGTTTAGGGCCTGGGGTTTAGGGTTTAGGGTTTAGGGTTTAGGGTTTAGGGTGTAGGGTTTAGGGTTTAGGGTTTAGGGTTCAGGGTTCAGGGTTTA
>Ga0075108_10001571_pt1 | contig 10990 bp, 8 predicted proteins | sample AntAceMetag02UK1_FD_69797 | JGI IMG/M metagenome (GOLD analysis project Ga0075108, IMG submission 69797) | Saline lake microbial communities from Ace Lake, Antarctica - Antarctic Ace Lake Metagenome 02UK1 | ecosystem: Environmental > Aquatic > Non-marine Saline and Alkaline > Saline | place...
ACAAGTTGATGGGGTTGGCTCCGTACGGTGAACCGAAGTTTCGCGACCTGATCTTGGACAACTTGCTGCAGCTGCGAGACGACGGTTCGTTCCGGATGGACATGAGCTACTTCAACTACTGCCAAGGCTTGACGATGACGTCGGCCAAATTGCACACGTTGTTTGGTGCTCCGCCGCGCAAGTCGGAGTCGGAGATTACTCAGCGAGAAATGGATCTGGCCGCATCGATTCAAAGCGTGACGGAAGAAGTGATGCTGCGAATGGCGCAGCATGTCCACAAACAGACGGGTTCGAAAAATCTTGTGCTGGCCGGAGGCGTTGCGTTGAACTGTGTGGGCAACGGCAAGATTCTGCGCGATGGTCCGTTCGAAAATGTTTGGATTCAGCCGGCGTCCGGCGATGCTGGTGGTGCGTTAGGCACGGCCATGTTTATTTGGCATCAACTGCTGGAAAAGCCGCGCACCACCAGACAGCCCGATGGTCAGCAGGGTTCCTTTTTGGGGCCGCAGTTCGATGACGTCGAGACGGGCGAGTTTCTGGAATCGCAGCAGGCGGTGTTCGAAACGGCGACTTCCGACGACGATCTGTGTGATCAAGTGTCGACGCTGATTGCCGATGAAAATGTGATCGGCTGGTTTCAGGGACGCATGGAATTCGGCCCGCGAGCACTCGGTGGACGCAGTATTCTGGGGGACGCGCGCAGCGAGAAGATGCAGGCGGTGATGAATCGGAAGATCAAGTTTCGCGAATCGTTCCGTCCGTTTGCTCCCATCGTTCTGCAGGAGTACGTGCAGGACTACTTTCAGATGCCCGCCGGTACCGACAGCCCGTACATGTTGCTGGTCGCGCCTGTCAGCGAGCGAGTTCGCCTAGACGCGGCACCAGAACAGACGGCCGCATTCGGCATTGAAAAGTTGAACTTCCGGCGGTCTGAAATTCCCGCCGTGACGCATGTGGACTATTCGGCGCGCGTGCAAACCATTGACTCCGAACGCAATCCGCTGACGCACGCTCTACTGACGCATTTTCATCAAAAGACGGGCTGTCCGGTGTTGATTAACACCAGTTTTAACGTCCGCAGTGAGCCGATTGTTGGCAGCCCGAAAGACGCGTATCGCTGCTTTATGATGACGGACATGGATGTGCTGGTTCTGGGACGCCACATTCTGAAAAAGTCGGCTCAACCCAACCAGATGACAGATGCCGAACGGCAGCGTCACCTGAACCAATTTGAACTGGATTAAGCCATGGCATTGCTGGACTTCAATTTTGATCCTTCGAATCGACAGCTGCGGCAGTTCGGTGCGGTGTGTACCGTGGCGTTGCCGTTGGCGACGTGGTTATGGACGAAGAATCCCCAGGCTGCGGGCTGGGCGGCGGGCATTGGAGTGTTGCTGTGCGGCGTGGGTGTGGTCTTGCCGCGTGTGTTGAAGCCCGTTTTTGTGGGCCTGACAATCGTCACCATACCGATTGGTTTGGTGGTCGGTGAGCTGGCCATGTTGTCGATTTATTTTGGCCTGTTTCTTCCGATGGCCATTGTGTTTAGAATGATCGGTCGAGACGCATTGGATCGCCGGACGGCGAATTCTGATTCGGCCACATTTTGGAAGCCCAGATCAGTACCGTCCAGTATTCGAAAATATTACCAACAGTCGTAGTTCACACTCATTCCACTCTGATTCCACACACACATCGGGCGTTGGCCACAGGATCATTCCATGTCACACGAAAATCAGCCGACTGAATCGAATGCGTCCACGAATGCGTCCCCGGAATCGAAGACGGAATTCGAACAGTTGTCGGGGGAACAGCAGATGAGCCTGTTGGCTGAGTTCTGGCTGTTTATCAAAGAAGAAAAGAAGTGGTGGTTGACGCCCATTATCGTGGTCCTGCTGGGCGTCGGAGTGCTCGTGGCGCTCACCTCCACCGGAGCCGCTCCGTTTATCTACACTCTGTTTTAGACGATCAGTTGCCGCGTCTGGAGCTCAATTCCAGTTCGTCGAGTCCACCGCCTTCGTCAAACGGACGAACGGTGCGATACCAATCGCCCCAAGTTTTGTAGGCTTTGGTGCGCCATTGATTGGCCACTTCGACTTTTCGATCGTTGTCCGCTGTTTCTGCGCCAGCCAGTGGATTCAGCGATAATCCAAAGCCGTTTGGTTTGCGTGCGATGTAGCGTAACGACCGCAGGGCTTCAACGTTGCAGTCAACGCTGGGGTCACGCAGTCCCTGCATCATCAGTGGAATCAGATTGAAATCCCCCGTCCGGCCCAATGCCCAGTAGGCGGTGCGTCGGTTTTCTGCGTCACGACTGTCCAGCAATTTCTTCAGCAGGTCGACTTGTCCGACGAGGTCGTCGCGCGAACTGAACTGCACTTTTTCGATCACCGCATCGGCGGCCGCGTCATCCAATTTTTCGAGGTCTTCCACGTTGGTCATCATGGCCCCCAACAATTCATCCAGCGGCCCCAATTCCTTTTTCTCTTTCTTCTTTTCACCATACAGATTTGTCAGGTCTCGATCACCCGTCATTCGTCCTTTGCCAAATTGCTTATTGATGATCTGCTGAGTCGATCTCATGAAGTACAGGATGGCAAAGGAGGTTCCGACGTAGAATTTCTGATGCGTGTTGAAACTTCCGTCTGCTCCTTGGAGTGTTAATAAGCCGTCGCCGTATGTGGTGAACCAACCTTCCTTGAGGTCAGCTAATGCAGACGCGCGTTCGAGTGCATAGTAAAAATAGATTTTGTGTTCGGCTCTACTGATCGGAGTAAACCGAGTATCTGCCCATGCGATTCCTCGGTTTACTGCCTCGTCCAAGACTTGCACTGAATTTTTCGCGTTATAGGCAGGAAATGCTCCGCCAGACTGGTTGCCTGCATCTGCTTCTGAATCCGCCTTTTGCAGAACGCCGAACTTCAGTGGGGCTTTAGCGGTGGCCTCGGCCTTCAGGCCTTTGGGGCCATGCAGCATTGTGCGAACAACGGCCAACGAACCGGCTCCAGCCAGTGTCATGTTGTGGGTGGACGCACCGCTCCCTGGACCTGATTTTGTGCCTGGTCGGTATGGCCACCCAGCATCATTATTTCGTCCCTTTAGCAAAAAGGCTGCGGCACGATCGACCACGTCCGGACTAATCTCGCATCCTGCCCTTTGTCCGGCCCAGAGTGTCAGGATTCCGTACTGACTCATACTGACGTCTCCGGGTTGCTGCGGCGCGTCACTCCATGATCCATCTTGGTGCTGAGCGGATGCGACGTAGTTAGAAATTTGTTGCAGTTCGTTGAAGTAACGGTCAGAGTCAGTGTCGGCCAGTAGCATTGCGTCAACGCCCGACAGATAGATATGGTCGTAACCGTGGTAGCCGCCGGTCAGGGCACGTTTTTTGGCAATTTCGATTCCTTCCGCAATTAATGGGTGGCTTGGCGGCAACCCTGCTTTGAGCAGTGCGTACGAGACCAGCGTTTTTTCTGTTTCGGGTGTTTTCGCACCGTTTGCCTCCAGGTAACCCACGGCTTTTGACACGGCGGCGTCGAACCGTGGCACTTTGGTCGATTTGATTGCCCCTTCGATACACGGTGTCAGGGTTAGGATCATTGCCGCTAGCAGCATAATGTGACGGAGTGGAATCATGAGAATTGCTTTCAGAACTAGCGGCAGGCCAAGCGTGAGCTTTCACAACTTTTATGATACTATCTTCTGTAGGAAACGTAGTCAAAGTGGAAATGGGAAGTGGCGATGTCTGTGTCTTCAGCTGAATTTGTCCTGGTCACCGGTGGTGCAGGCTTTTTAGGCTCTCACGTCGTCCGAGCGATTCTGGAAGACGAACGATACGACGATCTTTCCGTTTTGGTGATTGATGATTTGTCCGGTGGATTTTGCGAAAATCTGCCTGAGCATGTTCGAGTCGAATTTCGAGAGATCAGTATCGTTGACCACGTCGCTCTGGACTCCATCTTTGCAGACTATGCCATTCGGTACGTGTTCCATCTAGCTGCGTACGCGGCAGAAGGGTTAAGTCATTTCATCCGCAGGTTCAATTATCAGAACAATTTGGTTGGCAGCGTTAACCTCATTAATTGTTCAGTGAATTCTGGAGTCAAGCACTTTGTGTTCACCAGCTCTATCGCAGTATACGGCGCAGGACAGGTGCCGATGAGTGAGAAAACGATGCCACGCCCGGAAGATCCGTACGGAATTTCCAAGTTCGCTGTGGAATTGGATCTGCGAGCGGCACACGAGATGTTCACGCTGCCTTACACGATTTTTCGGCCTCACAATGTTTACGGGGAATACCAAAATATCGGCGATCGCTACCGCAATGTCGTCGGCATTTTTATGAATCGGATTATACAGAATCAACCGCTCCCGGTCTTTGGCGATGGCAGTCAGCAGCGCGCATTCACCTACGTCGAAGATCTAATGCCACCGATAATTTCGGCACCGTTTGAGCCGCAGGCGTTGGGGCAGGAGTTTAATGTCGGGGCCAGTCAGCCAGTGAGTGTTCGCGACTTGGCTCAGATCGTGTCTGAAGAATTCGGAGTCACGCCACACTTTGATTTTCAACCCGCCAGAAATGAGGTCCATTTGGCGTGGTCGGATCATTCGAAATGCGAACGTGTGTTCGGAACAACTGTCGAAACTCCCCTTCGTGACGGTGTTCGACGTATGGCTGCATGGGCTCAAAAGGCGGGGGCTCGCAGCAGCACAACCTTCGACAAAATAGAAATCGAACGTGGACTTCCACCGAGTTGGCGCAGCTGAGGGGCGTGAGTGTCACGCGGGCGTTGAGCCAGTGAGTTCCAGCAGTGCATCCCGCAGCACGGGATAGTTGGCCTGTATGGAATATCTCTCAGCCACCGTTTGGCGGCCTCGAACGCCCATCTGTTGTCGCAGAGTTGGACTGTTTAATAATGCCCGCAGAGCCGTGACCCATTCTTCGGTTTCCTGAGCTACAAAGCCGTTGCGGTTTTGATCAATGATTTCCGAATTGACTCCCACAGGCGCTGCGATTCCTGGAACCCCGACGGCGAGATATTGAATCAGTTTGAGACCGCACTTGTAGATGTCCCATTCCTGATTGGCAAACAACGGCATCAGCCCGATGTCGAACGCCTGAATCTGCCGGACTTCGTTCCGGGGATCCCACGGTTCGTGGACGACGTTCACGCCGCTTAGGTCAATGGACGCCAAAGGCTCGATGTCCGGTACAACGATCCGCAGCTCAATCGCCTCTTCCTGAGCCACTTTGCGAAGTGCGGCAGCGGGGACTTCGAGATATTTCAGGTTGCCCGTTGTGCCCATCCAACCCACGACAGGTGGATCGTTTGGTGCTGCCAGCGAACGCACGTCATAGTCGTCCAGATCGACGCATGTCGGTATGTGCAGCGTGGCTTGATTTAGCGGCTCCACTTTCTCCATCAAATACTGGTTGCCACAGACGACAAGGTCCGACATTTTCATGAGCTCGGCAAATTTCTCGGGGTACCGCAGAAAGACCGCGTCGTCAATATCAATCACCAGCTTTCCGCAACACTCACGAAATCGTTGTTCCATTCGCGTTGTGGCGTTGTCGAAAATCTCACGATCGATGAACACCACATCGAAAGAACTCAATTTCGCACGTAACCAATGCCACCATCGCACACTGCGTTTTAATAGCTGGCTGGGGCGAAAACCCATCCATGGAAAGTAGTCGTACTTTTGCGGAAAGCTACTGGCCAATACGCAATGATGCCCCTCAGCACGGAAATGGCTAAGGTACGGCAGAATTCGAAATCGCGCTGAGGGGACTCGGGCCCCGGACGAAAGAAACAAAATCTTCACAGTCGCTCACCTTGAGACAGACGTTCAGCCCGAATTGTCAAGCGGCCTCCTTGGCGAATCGCAGACAGCAGTCGCGCAACCGGGCTAAGCATAAGTTGCACCCACATATTGGGTGAGTCTGGATATCTGAGCAATCGATTGCCGAGTCCTCGTGTCAGCGAAAATCGGCGAAGCAAAATTCCCAGACTGCCAATGACATTTAGCACATTCCTTTGGTGCGAAATTCCAACGTTAGTAAACCCTGCTTCTTCCAAGACGCGACGGATGCTTTGCGGGTTAAAGAACTGCAGATGTCGTGGTAATTCCCAGACGTACCATGCTGAGCGAAAGATTTTGGGTTCCCAGCAACCGGAGTTGGGAATGCTGATCAACAGAGTTCCACCAGGTTTCAGCAGGCGATGAATCTGCCGAAGTGTTGTTAACGGATAGAAAACATGCTCGATGACCATCCATGCAGCCGCACTGTCAAACGACTCTTCCGGCAATGTGACGTTGTCGAGAGCCCCAGTATGCACTGTTAATCCGGCGGCTCTCGCTTTTTGGGAGGCCGATTCACTGGGTTCCACACCCTCGGCATCCCATCCAGCGGCAGTCAGTCGCGCAAGGTAACTGCCTGTGGAGCATCCGAGTTCAAACGCTCGTGGACGTTGGTCTTGATCATTTGCCTCTGGCTTCGTGGGAAACGGTTGGCTGAAATCGTCAGTCAGCCAGTGGTACAAAAACCTTAGGCCCGGAATATACCGAAGCGGCAGGTAGCGAAGGTACCACGGGCGATTGGCCGCCGCGTTTGCATCCGTAACACTGGTGGTCGGTAGAGATGCTTGGTGAGGACTGTATGAGTCCGGGTAACAGCGGTGCAGTGTGTCGGCGGTTGGTCGCGGGTTCATGTGCAAATGACCGCAGTCCGTGCAGCGGTGAACGTGATATGTACCGGGCACGTCGCAAAAATGGTCAACTGCTTCGAGAACGCTGAGCGTCTGCGAGGATTCACAGAGTGGGCAGGCCGTTTCTTCAAGATCGGGTGGCTGGAGTGGCATGTTTATCGAATCAATTTTCAGAATGCCAACGCCGACGCGTGGTTGCCCAGATGACCAGCCAGCATGGCGTTTGAACCACCGCTACGCCAAACAGGTAGCCGATGGCGACACCCCAAATGCCGTGTTGTTTTCCCAGCCAGAAAACCAAGAGTGCGATTGTCGAACTGGAAATAATCGCGGCCAACAGAAACGGGTCCCGTTTGTGGGCTCTGACATAGATATTGCTGCATTGTGCAAATTGAAAGACGATTAAAGCCAAGGAGAAGACGGCGGTGGTGGCGGCATCCGGCAGACGATCAGAAATCCGTATGCAGGCCCAGTGTGGCACTTGATTGAGTAGCCATACCCCCATTGTAAACAGCGTCCCTCCAGCAGCAAGCAGCAATACGGAGACACGACTCACGCGAAAAAACAGCTCGTCCAGTTCTTGGTACTTTCGTTCGGCGATAAGTTGCCCGAACTTTGGTCGACGGGTTTCTATCCACGAGAGAGAGGCCGCCTGTAGTGCGACAAGAATCGTCCACATCATTCCGAAGCGACCGGAAACAGCGAGACCGTGATATTTCATGATCACGAGGCCTGCAAGGTGGCTCGCTAGCCATAGGAACACTCCCTGAATCGCGATTCGCCACTGCAGCGGAAGTATTTCTTCCTTCCAGTTGATTGTTGCCCCCTGTGGTGGCTGCCGAAACGGTTCGAAGAACCGACGATAGCGAACTGTGACAAGATAGCATTCGCCGCCCAGCCGCACGGCCGCAGAACCACATAACGCCCACAGGCCGCAACCAGTGGCCATTAATGCCCAGACAACGGCTGATCCAATGATTCCTTGCCAGAATCGGACCCGATTTACGACTGGCAGTTGAGAGCAGCCTTCGAGGATCGCTGTCAGCGGAAGGAGGCCGAGCTGAGCTCCGGTCAAGAAAACTAAAGTGATCCACGGGGCTGCCCATGATGAAATTTGACTCCATTCAACGTCTCCCTTCTGCAGCGACTCTAGGAACAGCGTGCCTAGAATCGTCACGACAAGAACAAACAGCATTGCGGTGATGGCATACCATCGAACAGTCGTTCGTCCCAATGAAACTAGGCGAGAGAGATTCTCCTGATCTCCCGTTATGCCGCCCTCCGACAGCTCAAGACTCGCCCATTCGTGGCTGGCGACGTTGATGATCACGACATGCAGACCAAGCTCCACGAAAATCTGCATGGCCAGCAGATTCATGAAGGCGTAGTAGTAGCCTTGCTGAATTTCGTTGAAGCAAAACACGATCAGTAGCTGGGTGATCGGCCCGGTGAGTAACTGCCAGAAGCGAGCCAAGACTGCGAAACCCACCGCGCGGTCCATGCTCAACCTTCGAGCAATGCGCATCCAGACGGGCTCGGTTTCCGCTGCCTGCTCCGTCACGCCGCGCTGATACGGGTTGACTGCTTGTTGTTCGTCTGGCTCTGGCACTATCAAACGGGGCTTAGGTAACGGTGAGGCATCGCGGTCGCCACGAGCTATCAGTGATTTTGGCGTTTCCGTGCAACGCCATCGCATCCGTTGTCATACGCGAAGCTAGAAACGAATCACAATGAAAAACTGCAAGATGCAGATTCGGCCGTGGATCTTGCTGTATTCGCCTTATCACGCCATTGCGCCATCGCTGCAGGGTAGGCGTTTGTCCGACGAACCACAGAGCAATGGGCTTCTGGGGAAAGTTTGGGGACCGCAGAAGGCGTCTGTTCCGTACGGGTGACTTCATCACAACTTCGAAAAAAATGAAAGCCAATCCATGTTTCACCGTCTCTTGTGGCGGCTCCGTTTCGACGCGTGAGACCGTCATTGGCTGCTCTCGATTCGTTTTCTCAGCGACGCTGAAACCAGCTTTGCTGCCAGTTGGTGGCCTTGTTTGTTCCAATGTCCTGTGCCGATACGAGTGTTGGCGAAGCCGTGTAGGAACAGTTGAGAGTCTTCGACTTCAGAACGTAGATGGGAGGCCAGCGGGAAGAATTCGATGGAGTATTCTTCACAAAACGTGCGCAGCCGTCGTTCTGCGTAGAATAAATTAGGAATGCTGAAGTGGTCTAGGAGCTGTTTTTGAATGTCGGAATCGGGATAGACCTGTGCAGGCGTCGATACGTTGAACGCCAGAAACTCGACTCCCGAATCGTGACAGGTACGGGCGATCTCCTGAACTAGCCGTTCCGTAATGTTCCATGCTTCTACGTGTTCGGGAACGGATGGTTGACGATACACGAATGATGCCGCATCGGTGGCGTTCAGCAATACGTCCTCAACACCCACGGGCTCCTGTTGCTTGCTTCCGCCTAAGCCATGTTGACGGACGTGCTTCGCCAGCTGAAGAAAGCGGGATTGGTTGATAACCGTTGCCTTTGATTGTTCGTAATTTGAAGCGGCCGTCGCAAATGCCGCTGCTGCTCGAAACGAAACATCAAGAATCAATTCTTTGTCCGAACCGATCGTGAAATACGGGCGCGTTTCGTCGTTTTCCATACTCCGCAGGTTGTTGCGAATATCGTTGCCCGGATAAATTGCCAGCAGCACAGCGTCAGGCCCGAGTGGCAAAACATGATTTTGCAACATCAGCAATTCCTGAGCCGTTCCGTAGCCGGAAACACCACAATTGATCACTTCATATTTGCGGTTCGCCGGCGCTGTTTGGTTCAGGATCTCTTGCAGTTGGTTGCAGAACGAATCTGCTTCATCGACTTGGAGCGCTTCGATAAACGAATCCCCAAGGACGGCGATACGATACGTGTTTTGCGTTTTGGTCTTCGAGATCTCAGGCCCGCGAAACCCGCTCGAATTAATCGAGATCACGCCGTGGCCCTCAAAAATCCACACCCCACTGGTCGATGGCCGCAACCGTGAACCACAATATTCGTCCGGTGCATAGAGGTTCGGCATGCCAATACCAGCGGTTCTCAAGCCCACCTCAGCTAGGCAAACCCCGATCAAGACTGCCAGCAGCGCACCCAGAAATCTGAGTAGGTAGCGACGAATTTTGGGCTTCATGGCACTTCCAGGCGTGCTAATCTGAGCTGCAGAACATGACCAGTTTGCAGCGTTTTTCCTATCTGAACTCTGGCTCCTGCCGGTTCTCGTCTCAGCTTAGCGTCGGACTCAAATGACCACAACGCTGTGAACATTGGGCGATTGTTGGCGCCGAAATCTGCATCTTGCGGCATTTTGGGTTAAATCGGTAGAATCTGCCGTTCAGAGCCGCCGCCACAATCCTCTATTCAGATCATGAGCACGGATGCTCAGTTGGTTACGACACAAAATTTCCACTGACCTAGCGATTGATCTGGGGACTTCGTCTACGCGCATTGGGTTGCCGGGGCAGGGCATTCGGTTGGACGAACCTTCCGTGGTGGCTGTCGGGCGCGGTCAACGGGGCGTGGTAGGCAAAGGGGCGGCCGTCGGCAAACTAGCGCATCAGATGTTGGGGCGGACTCCCGAAGGAATTCGGGCCGTGCGACCGATTACGCATGGCGTGATCAGCGACTTCGAACTGACCGAAGCCATGTTGCGTTACTTTCTGAAAAAGGCCACCGGACGAACAATGGGTTTTCGGCCGCGCGTCGTGATTTCTGTGCCTGGTTCGATTACGCCTGTCGAAAAGCGAGCCGTGATCAACAGTGCAGAACGAGCGGGAGCAGGGCAGATCTGGTTGATCGAAAAATCTCGAGCTGCCGCGATCGGCGCTGGGCTGCCGATTTCTGAACCCGTGGCTAGTATGGTGTGTGATATCGGTGGCGGAACGACCGAAGTGGCCGTGATGAGTCTCGGCGATCTAGTGGCGACACGTTCGATTCGCACGGCGGGCGACGAAATGGATCAGGCGATCGTGAAGTATCTGCGTCGCCGCTATTCACTTCGCATCGGAGAACAATCGGCCGAAATTCTGAAGCGAACCATCGGCAGTGCCGCGCCGTTGGATCATGAACTCAGCCACGAAGTCAGCGGGCTCGACACCGCCAGCGGGATTCCTCGCAAAGCCATGATCACCAGCGAAGAAATTCGCGAAGCGTTGTACGAACCGCTCGAAAACGTTGTGGACTGTATTCGCAGTACGATCGAAGCGTGTCAGCCAGAACTGATCGCTGATCTCGCCGAC
>Ga0075108_10001572_pt1 | contig 10990 bp, 9 predicted proteins | sample AntAceMetag02UK1_FD_69797 | JGI IMG/M metagenome (GOLD analysis project Ga0075108, IMG submission 69797) | Saline lake microbial communities from Ace Lake, Antarctica - Antarctic Ace Lake Metagenome 02UK1 | ecosystem: Environmental > Aquatic > Non-marine Saline and Alkaline > Saline | place...
ATTCCTTTCTGGGCAGGATAATCTCTTTCCCTTTCTTGACAATTTTATACTCTTCCCTATTAATAATAATATCGCCCACTTGGGTAATGTCCTCATCAGGGCTTTCATCCTTTAAATGTCTTCGCAACAATGCATTCACTTTACTTACCAAAACTTTTGGCTTTATAGGCTTGGTAATATAATCATCTGCCCCAGCATCAAAACCTGCCATTTGCGAGTAATCCTCTCCGCGGGCAGTTAGAAACGTGATTACAGTATTCTCTAATCCTCTTGTCTTTCTTAATAATTCACATGCCTCTATCCCGTCCATCTCTGGCATCATTACATCTAAAATCACCAAGTGGGGTTGTTTCTTTTTTGCTTTTGCGACGCCTTCCAATCCGTTTTTTGCAGTGAACACTTCATAGCCTTCCGCAGTAAGATTATAGCTTACTATCTCTAAAATATCTGGCTCATCATCTACTAAAAGTATTTTAATGTCCTTTTTCTTCATGCTTTGTTGGTAGGGTTGTTTCCTCAAAAGTAAAGATAATACCCTTACCAAAGAGTTCCTTAACATTGATTTAATGTAGTAACATTTAGCTAACATTAATAAAATAAAGGTTTAACGCACACGTAACTCCACTTTTACAACCTGTTGGTTTCTTTGCAGCGGAATTTAGAACCAATCGATAAAAATTAAAATGAATTCAAAAAAAACAGAATAATGAAAAAACTAAATCTTGTTAAAAAAACCTTTGGATTACTACTAATTTGTAGCGCTATGACTTTTGTAGCCTGTAGCGACGATGAGCCGGTAATCCCCCCAGTAGAAGTAGACGTTGATTTTGACAACGATGGTATTAATGATGATATTGATAACTGTCCAGGTGCTTCTAACGCAGATCAAGCAGATAGTGACGGTGATGGTATTGGTGATGTTTGCGATCCTGTTGATGACGGTGCAGCGCCTACCACTGGAGCAACAATTGTAGTAGATTCAGATATTACAACCAATACAACATGGTCTTCCGATTCTGTTTATAATTTGGATGGTAGAATATTTGTTGCCGATGGTGCTACACTTACGATTGAAGCCGGTACGTTAATAAAAGCCAATGCTGGCTCTGGTGCTAACGCTTCTGTTCTTGTAGTTACAAGAGGAAGTAAAATTGAGGCAGTTGGAACAGCTACCGACCCTATTATCTTTACATCTGCGTCCGATAATATTCAATTTGGACAGACAGCAGGCACCAACCTTGATCAGAATGATCGTGGTCTGTGGGGAGGTCTTATCGTATTAGGAAATGCTCCTGCTTCCTTTGATGGCGATGCAGAATCTGCTCAGATAGAAGGTATCCCATCCGATACCGATGGTGACAAGGGATTATATGGCGGTACTGATGCAACAGATGATAGTGGTACGATACAATATGTGTCTATTCGTCATGGAGGTGCTTTAATTGGTGAAGGAAACGAAATCAATGGACTTACTTTAGGTGCAGTAGGTTCAGTAACGATAGTTGATAACGTTGAGGTTGTTGGTAATGTTGATGATGGTATCGAGTTCTTTGGTGGCACCGTAAATGCAACGAATTTGTTCGTATGGGCTGTAGGTGATGATGGTCTAGATATTGATCAAGCGTACTCTGGAACCATTGATAATGCCATTGTTGTTCAAGGTAATGTATCTGACCATGCCTTAGAAATTGACGGCCCTGAGGGTTCTCTTGCTGGATCTTATACATTGACCAACGCCACGCTAATAGGTCTTGCAGACAATGTTGAAAACGGAGAAGTAGCTGATTTTAGATCAGGTGCTACTGGAACCAATAATAATATTTTAGTAACTGGTTTTACGGGAGTAGGAACAGATTTACAACTCTCGGACGTAGAATTGGATAATGCAGGAGTAGCGGCAAACTATACTGCTGGCGCTTTGGTATTCACCAACTGGGAAGTGGTTCTTCCTACAGGAGTCTTAACCTCTGAGGAAATCTTCAACGATACTACCGATGAGTCCACTTTCGAAATTGATGCTGAAACATTCTCAACAATTGCTCCTGAGATGCCAACAGTAGGAGCTACTACTTCTGCTTTTTCGTGGACTTATTCTAATACTAAAGCTGGTTTAGGTTTCTAATAAAGTCAAAACTAATAATCAATCATTTCAAATTGCTCGTCTTAAAATTTTAAGACGAGCAATTTACATATTTAAAGACAATTGTTCTAACAACATTTTCTAATGAAATTCAAACTACTCTTTATTTGTTTAACAGTATTTTCTTTACACAATATTTTTTCACAAGGTGGTATTATATCGGGAACGGTAAACGATGGCGAATTCAATGATATTTTACCTTTTGCCAATATTCTTGTTAAAGGAACAACAAAGGGAACAACTTCTGATTTTGATGGCAAATATGTGATAGAGGTAGAACCTGGGACATATACCATTACTTTTTCCTATTTAGGCTATGAAACCAAAGAAATTTCAGAAGTGCTAATAGAACCAGGCGCGGAGCAAATTATTGACATCACTTTAAATCCACTTGCAAATGCATTGGATGAAGTAGTTGTTACTACTACAGTTTCTAAAAACACGGAGGCATCGGTACTAAACCTTCAGAAAAACTCTGTTGCCTTATTAGATGGTCTATCCATCCAAAGTATAAAGAAATCCGGAGCTAGTGACATTGCTAGCGCCATTAAAGCTGTTCCAGGAGTATCTGTTCAAGGAGGTAAATTTGTATATGTGCGTGGCCTTGGAGATCGTTACACTAAATCTATTCTAAACGGTGTTGATGTTCCCGGCTTAGATCCAGATAGAAATACCTTACAATTAGATATTTTCCCCACCAATATTCTAGACAATATCATCGTAGTTAAATCCGCCACCGCAGATCAGGCAGCAGACTTTACAGGCGGTGTTGTAGATATTGTAACTAAAGACTTTCCTACAAGAGCCGAATATAGTGTTTCGGCAGGACTTGGATATAATTCCAGCATGCATTTCAATTCTAATTACTTAAGCTCAGAAGGTAGCGCCGGCGATATACTTGGCTTTGATAGCGGTAGGAGAAATTTGGTGCTTCCACAAAGTGTTGAAACACCTATACCCGCAGACAATGGGCCCAGAGCCAGACAATTGACCCGATTATTTAGACCAAACCTAAAAGCGTTGGAAGAGCAGAGCTTAATGAATTTCAATTTTGGCTTTACCGCCGGAAACCAATACAATTTGAACGACGAAGGGTCTAAAAAAATTGGTTATTTAGCCTCTCTAACCTATAAAAATAGTACAGAATTCTATGATGGAATCGTTAACGGACAGGTTTTTAGAAAACAAGATCAAGACAGATCGGTTCTAGAATTAATAGATGATCGTACACAATCCGGTAATTTGGGAGTAAACAACGTTTTAATAAGTGGTCTTGCAGGTATTTCCTTAAAAGGCCTAACCTCAAAATATAAATTAAATGTACTTCATATTCAAAATGGGGAGTCAAGTGCGGCCTATCTAAGGCAGGATAATTTTAATGTGAATTCAAATGTTATTTTTAAGGATGTATTAACCTACACAGAGCGTTCCATCACGAATATCCTATTGAACGGTGAACATGCAAATGAAGACGGTTCATGGAAAGTTTCTTGGAAACTTTCACCAACTTTATCAAAAATATATGATAAAGATCTAAGAACTACCCCATTCAGATTTAATGACGAAACTGGTAATTTTTCTATCTCTCCTAGTGAATCTGGCGATCCCAGTAGAATATGGAGAGACCTTGAAGAAATAAATATAGCTGGCAAACTGGACCTCACTCGCAGGCATAAATTATTTGGAAGGGACGCAAAATTGAAATTTGGAGGTGCCCACACACTAAAGCAGCGAGAATTCATTGTAGACCAGTTTTCGCATCCTGTACAATCCAGACAGGGAAACTTTAGCCTAGGTTTTGGAGGAGATGCGGATCTAGTATTAGCACCAGAAAACATTTACAGCACGGTTACGAGAGAGGGGACTTATGTAAGACGTGATTCTAATGTATCCGATTCCTTTGACTCTGAAATTACCGTATCTGCGGGCTACGTGTCGGATGAATTTAAATTTTCTGACAAGTTAAATGCAATCATAGGATTACGTTTAGAAAAATTCGACTTGCTTTACTCAGGAGAAAACCAAGATGGTGAAGTTTTTGACCAAACGAACATATTAGACAAAATGGACTTTTTCCCATCTGCGAATTTTATTTATGACTTAAATGAAGAAGCAAACAAAAAAGTAAGGGCTTCTTTCTCAAGTACCACGGCTAGACCCTCATTTAAAGAAGCATCCAATGCACAAATTTTTGATCCTGTATCTAGCACTTTTTTTATAGGAAATATTGACATACAGCCAACTTACATCAATAATTTCGATCTTCGTTTTGAATCCTATGGCGAAGGCACCAATTTTTTTGCGATAAGCGCATTTGCAAAAACCTTTGAAGACCCCATAGAACTATCCTTTATAAGGGAGGCAAGAGGTCAATTCATTCCATTAAACCTTGGAGATGCAACCGTTCTCGGGGGAGAGCTAGAAGTAAGAAGAAGCCTTGATTTTATACCGGGGTGGCAAAATTTTTCCTTTAATGCCAATGTTTCGCTAATCGAATCCAACCAAACCTTTACGGAAGATGAACGGGAAGCCAGAACAGACAACCTAAGAACCAATGAGATACTAGCCGATGGGCGTCAATTACAAGGTCAATCCCCATTACTATTAAACATAGGTTTTAATTACGACAACAACGAAAATGGCTGGCAAGGCGGACTTAACTATAATGTGCAAGGAAAAACCTTAGAAATAGTTGGTAACGGCGATATTCCAGATGTTTTTACCTTACCATTTCATAATTTAAAATTTAACTTAAGTAAGGAATTGGGAAAAGAAAAAAACAGTAAAATTTCTTTACGTTTTGAAAACATTCTAAACGATAAGATTGAAAGTGTTTACCAATCTTTTGGAGCCACAGACCAATTGTTCTCTTCCAGATATCCAGGACAAGCTATTTCTTTAGGATACAGTTATCAATTTTAATTTGAAATCAAATCTCGTTTATCTAAAGAAGTTTAAATGAAACAGGTCAAAAATTATAAAAAGCCCACTTTTTGTGGGCTTTTTTGCGTTTCATCGAAAAAAAACAATAAACCACACCCTAGTTTTACAATAGGTCGCTAGTTTTTCTATCTTTGTGGCATAGCATTTGTAACCAGCTATATATGAAGCAAATCTACTTTATCATTTGTTTTCTTTTTATCTCCTTTAGTTATGGACAATCTGTTCCTAGCAATGGAGACATTGATGGTTTTAGTATGTACCCAAATCCTGTGTCTACCGGAAAGGTTTATATTTCTACTACTATAAATAGTGCCAAAGAAATAATGATTTACGATGTTTTGGGAACGCTAGTTCTAAAAACTACGATTTTAGGAAAAGAACTACATGTTGGAGATCTAGATGCAGGAGTGTATGTTCTTCGCGTATTCGAAAAAAACAAAGTTGCTACACGAAAGTTGATTGTCAAGTAAGCTTACTTCAGATTTTTATTTACCTTTTCATTTTACTACCACTCGACCATCGGCAGAAAAAATCGATAAAAAACAAGACGTATTCTGTTGACCTACAAAATACTAGCTTTCACAACATTTTCAGGCAAACTCTAATTTGCCAATGTACCTTTACTGTGTTGATCCCAAATCAATACAAAATGAAAAAAATCTACTTTATCCTACTTTTAGGTTTTTCCCTTGCCACATATGCTCAAGACGATGCGCTAATTACAAATAGTAAAAACGCGAAAATATCAGGTTTTAAGTTATATCCAAATCCGGCAGCAGCAGATATTGTTTACGTGACCACTGAACAGAATGCAGTTAAACAAATACGTATTTTTGATGTGTTCGGTGAACTCATCCTTACTGACAGAATTTCTAGTAAGGCTTTGGATATTTCTCGCCTTTCTCCCGGAGTATATATGGTTCAAGTCATAGAGAACGATAAATCCATTAATCGAAAATTAGTGGTTCGCTAATCTTTAGTTTTCGTTAAATATAGTGCATACCTCTATTTTAAAACACACTATGGATTATTGCATAGGCTAGCTCTAATTCAATGTTAAGCTTATACATCAACTTTTTAGTACAGTTTATATCATTTCTATAGGTGTTACCTACCTTTGCACTCATGGGAAACGAATCACGTAAAAACCTCCTGTTTCAAATAAACACTGAGGCCGAATTCTTGGCAGCCACATTGGATACCTTTCATTTTCAATACGCCCATAATAAAGTATACCAAGAGTTTTGCACACATCTAAATATAGTGCCGCAAAACGTTAAACGTATAGCCGATATTCCGTTTCTACCCATTCATTTTTTCAAAGAAAAGAAAATAGTTAGCACTACTGATTCCATAGCAGCGACGTTTACTAGCAGCGGTACAACCGGTAGCACTACAAGCAAACACTTCGTTACCGATATAAGCATATACAAAGAAAGTTATCGCAGCGCTTTTGAAAAATTCTATGGTGCTCCTTCATCTTTCTGTATTCTAGCCTTACTACCCTCCTATTTGGAGCGGGAAGGCTCTTCGCTAATCTATATGGTGAATGACCTTATAAATAAATCGGGTCATCCAAAGAGTGGCTTTTTTCTAAATGATGTTGAACGATTAAAAAACCATTTAATAGCGTTAGAAGCATCAGGAACCAAAACCTTATTGATCGGGGTATCCTTTGCACTTTTGGATTTTTGCGAACACTATCAGTTTAAACTAAAAAATACTACGGTTATGGAAACCGGCGGCATGAAGGGCCGGCGAAAAGAGCTTATACGGGAAGAACTCCACGCAATGCTTAAAACTGGTTTTGGAGTTGACCACATACATTCAGAATATGGGATGACAGAACTGCTCTCCCAAGCCTACTCCAAAGGAAACGGGGTATTTAATTGTCTCCCATGGATGAAAGTACTGGTAAGAGATACCGAAGATCCGTTTTCTTACCAAGCAAATGGAAAATCTGGTGGAATTAATATTATCGATTTAGCAAACAAAAACTCCTGTTCCTTCATTGCTACTCAAGATTTAGGCAAAAAGCATGAAGATGGTAGTTTTGAGGTAGTAGGAAGGTTCGACCATTCCGATATTAGAGGCTGTAATTTGATGGCGCTTTAGTCTTCTACAAGAACATAATCTAAGCCTGGGCCGTCACAGGCCATCCAAGTATTTGAAATTTCGGTAACGGACCTATACATTAGTACTTCATTTTGATTGTCAAAACAGTTTCCTATCAGCTCTAAACCTTCCGTGTAACTTAATTCTAAATAATCGGTATCGTCATTTTCATATTCCGCTACTTCAAAAGTTCCGGCAGCCTTCGTAACGACACTGTCCCTTGTTCTAATTTTTTGAAACGTACCGTCCGCACTAAACAAATAGTACTCCTGCCATTCCATAGCAGCTCCTGTTGCTGTAGCATTCACTATGCTTCCGGTTATACGAACTAATTACCACTTTTGGTCAACGAATTGTAGCTCCGTATCTTCAAAGGATGAAGTATCAGGTTCTGAGCAGGAACCTAATATAAGAATAGTAATAATGGTAAAGTACAGCTTGTTAATCTTAAAACAAATGGGTTTATACTGGTTAAGATAGAAAACATCCAAAATGGTTGCGTCACCCTTTAAGTCAATAGCTATTTTAGAGCGTATCTCTAATATTAATTAACTACCAAAACGTAATAATTTTTTTTTCCACGCTGCAATAACACAAATTTCCCGTTTATTAAATCATCAGTGGTAATCTTATACGCTTCGTTTACTTTTTCTTTATTTACAGAGATTGAGTTTTGTTTCAGTTCGCGGCGTGCTTCTCCATTAGAGCCTAAAAACCCTGTTTGAGCAGCAAGAGCGGCGATCATATCCAGTCCGCCTTCAAGTAGTTCGGTTTTGGAAATTTCAGCCTGCGGTACGCCTTCAAAAACATCTAAAAAGGTTTTTTCGTCCAAGCCTTTTAAATCAGTTCCGGTAGATTTCCCAAAAAGGATAGCACTCGCCTTTACGGCGTTGTCCAAATCGGCTTGTGAATGTACTAGTACCGTAATCTCGTCTGCCAAGCGTTTTTGCAACAATCGTTGGTGCGGAGCTTCGGCATGTTGTGCTATTAATTTTTCTATTTCTTCCTTGGATATAAACGTAAAAATCTTAATATACTTTGCGGCATCTTCATCGGATGTATTCAACCAATACTGATAAAATCGGTAGGGCGATGTTCTGTTGGCATCCAACCATACATTGCCAGTTTCTGTTTTACCAAACTTGGTGCCATCGGCCTTTGTAATTAAAGGACAGGTAAGGGCAAAACCTTTACCGCCACCAATTCTTCTAATCATCTCGGTACCTGTGGTAATATTGCCCCATTGGTCACTACCGCCCATTTGCAAGGTGCAATTATGCTCCCTATACAAATGTAAAAAGTCGTATCCCTGCACCAACTGGTAGGTAAACTCTGTAAAGGACATTCCTTCTTTTGCTTCCGATGAAAGACGTTTTTTAACAGAATCCTTGGCCATCATATAATTAACCGTAATATGCTTTCCCACGTCGCGTATAAAATCAAGAAATGTAAAATCCTTCATCCAATCGTAGTTATTCACTAAAACTGCGGCATTATCGGCATCACTTTCAAAATCCAAGAAACGGGAAAGCTGTTCTTTTAATGCATTTTGGTTGTGGCGTAAGGTCTTCTCGTCCAACAGGTTTCTTTCGGCAGATTTTCCGGAGGGATCACCGATCATTCCCGTGGCACCGCCAATAAGGGCATAGGGTTTATGACCTGCCAATTGAAAATGACGCAACATCATTGCAGCTACCAAATGACCAATATGCAACGAATCCGCCGTGGGGTCAATACCCACATACGCAGCTTGCATTCCTTCAAGTAGATGTTCTTCGGTACCAGGCATGGCATCGTGCAACATTCCTCTCCATTCCAATTCCTTAACAAAATTCAAAGTCATTCGTGTTATTCTTAAGATATAGTGCAAATATAAAAGTAAATCTGCAGGCTATCTACCTGAATTTATAGGGATTTTATTTAAGTGTATTGCCTAACTTTGAAAATATGATTTTAGTTACCGGAGGAACAGGGTTGGTAGGTTCACATCTTTTATTGGAGTTGGTTCGCAACAATACAAAGGTTAGGGCAATCTACAGAACGAAATCCAAGTTAGACACCGTAAAAAAAGTATTCTCCTATTACACTCCTGACTACCAAAATTTAGTTGACAAAATTGAATGGGTTAAAGCGGATATTTTGGATATCCCGGCATTGGAAACGGTCTTTAATGGTGTAGATTATGTGTACCACGCGGCCGCGCTTATTTCTTTTGACCCCAATGATTTTGACACCCTTCAAAAAGTAAATATAGAGGGTACCGCAAATATCGTAAACCTATGTGTAGCATATAATATAAAAAAACTATGCTACGTAAGTACTATAGGCACTATTGGTAGAAGTTCACCTACAAAGGAAGCTACCGAAGACAATGAATGGACAGATCAAAATACAAACGTTTACGCCCGTACCAAATATGCGGCAGAAATGGAAGTATGGCGGGGCTCACAAGAAAATCTAAACGTGGTCATCGTGAATCCAGGAGTTATCTTGGGACCCGGTTTTTGGAATACCGGAAGCGGAAAACTATTTAAGACAGCAAAAAAAGGGTATAGCTATTATCCGCCAGGAGGCACTGGCTTTGTAACCGTTTCGGATGTCATTAGAACAATGATGGGTTTAATGACATCAAAGATTTCAGGTGAACGTTTTATACTTGTTTCTGAAAACGGCAGCTTTAAGGATATACTAACAAGAATTACACTTGCGATGAACAAAAAACCACCAACCAAAGTTTTACAAGTTTGGCAGTTAAACATTGCTAGGTACTTAGATATATTGGCACATTTGTTAACAGGAAACGAACGCAGATTAACTAAAAGCACTATCTATTCTCTTCTACATACCGAAGTTTATAATAACACTAAAATAAAACATGCCTTGAATTTCGAATTTGAAGTATTGGATGAAGCAATTCAGCTTGGTGCCGATCGCTTTATTTCTGGTCACTAGAAAGCTTTACAGGAGTTTCTTTAATACTATCGTTTTTTTTACGCAACTGCTGTCTCTCAATCACTTTTAGACTATCGTTAATCTTCTTGGCTTCATCCATGACTTCCTTTTGCTTGGTTAACGAAGCCTCTATCTCTTCATATATACTAACATATTCTAGAGGAAGGGAGGCATAATACCTGTCGCTTTCCACAAAAATGGTAGAATCAATATCATATTTTTCAAAAAGATGTTGTGTTGGTTCTATACCATTTTCCTTTAGCACAAGAATATTAGATTTGTGTTCTCTTGCTCCACTTAAAATGGCCATCTCTTCTAATATTGCTATCATTTTATCCCTTGGGATTAGGTTGTCCGGCTTTTCAATTAGCTTCTCTGTGCAGGAAACTACCGCTAAAGAAGTGAGTATGATTAGGTATTTTTTCATGGTCTGTTGAACGTAAGTCTTTTTGCATTTCGCTCCTCGGAAAATACACCGTTTTTGTAGGCCAAATGTCCGTTTATGAAGGTATGCGTAACCGAAGCCTTAAACGTTTGATTTTCAAAAGGCGACCAACCGCATTTGTATGCGATATTCTCCTTAGTAACCTGCCACGGGCTGTTGAGATCAACTATGGCTAAATCTGCATAAAATCCTTCGCGTACATACCCTCTCTTTTTAATCTGAAAGAGTATTGCAGGGTTATGGCACATCTTTTGGACCATTTTTTCCAAGGCTATTTTACCTTCCAAATGTTTTTCTAACATGGCAGGTAACGCGTGCTGTACCAAAGGACCACCACTTGGTGCTTTGGTGTACACATTATCTTTTTCTTCTAAAGTATGTGGTGCATGGTCTGT
>Ga0075108_10001573_pt1 | contig 10989 bp, 12 predicted proteins | sample AntAceMetag02UK1_FD_69797 | JGI IMG/M metagenome (GOLD analysis project Ga0075108, IMG submission 69797) | Saline lake microbial communities from Ace Lake, Antarctica - Antarctic Ace Lake Metagenome 02UK1 | ecosystem: Environmental > Aquatic > Non-marine Saline and Alkaline > Saline | place...
ATTTGTCAAAATTTTGGGATTTTCATTAAGCATGAGTATACATCTAAAAACAGTGCCTGCAAACCGTTTTGGACAGGGATATTAACATTCGCTTCGGTTAAAAGTCGTTTCAAGTTCCAATTTGGACGCTTCACTTAAAAACCACCGTTTTTAGGAGGAAGATCAAAATACCTTTGTCCGACAGTTAAAAGATTTAAAAAAAATTGATTAAACTTAATATTATGAAAAAAGCATCAACATTACTTAGTTTATTATTCTTGGGTGCTACATTGGTTTCTTTCAAAGGATACCCACAGTGGCAGACCGAGTGCGATAACATCAAAATAAACGATATCGATTTAATAGAAATTGAAGAGGAAGTGGAACTAGGGTTCGATACCGCGCAGTACCTTCCAGAAAATTTCAACCCTTATGCAGGTATGTACGCCTCTATTGACGGCCTAGGACTTATTGTAGTTGAGGAAGAAATAGAGTTAGGGTTCAATACAAAGGAATATTTGCCAGAGGGTTTCAATCCTTACAAAGGAATGCTATTCGCAGTAGCCGATATTGTCGTAATTGAGGAGGAAGAAGAGTTTATTTTGGATTTCAACACCCAAAAATACCTTCCGAAAAGCTTCAATGCGCTAGCCAAGTAATCTTCATCTCCTGTAGCGGCATTTATTGAAAAGCTAAAGAGGTAGACCTTATTATCTTCGGGCGGAGTGGAGAACGTTTAGTGTTCTCGGCCCCGCCCGAATTGATTTTAAACATATTGCTCAACCCTAATTTTTATAGACGTACTTCCCTTAAAATTGACGTATTTTTGAAACAACCCTAGTCTAGTTACATATGGCCCTAAGACACGTTAAGCAATCCTCTATCGTTAAAATAGCCATTTTGCTGGCTATCCTGGTATCCGTTCCCAAAACCATATTTATATATGATATGGCAACGCAAGACGAAGAGTTCTTGGTCGTGTGGATTGTCGATCTAATGTACCGCCTTGTTTTTTTCTTTCTCTTCTCATGGACAATACTGCAGCTCAATGCCAATGTGGGCTATTCAAAATACCAATGGTCTACGGCCGTTCGGTTGAGCGTCATGGTACTCATTAACATCGCCGTATTAATAGGTACGCTAAGTTTTTTCGAGTTTTTATATCCCCACGTAATACAGATAGAAATGAACAACCAGGACAAGGGCTTTCTGGCCTTTACCTACACTATTTTATTGTTGGCCCTATTTTTTATTGGACGTATATTGAGGCTACAGGAAGAAAAACAGGAAAGCAGAATAGAGAACGAACACCTAAAACAACAGAGTTTACAGAACGAGCTCATAGCCCTGAAAAATCAGATCGACCCTCATTTTCTGTTTAACTCCCTAAACTCATTGACCTCCCTGATACGGGAAAACGAACCTGCCACCCAGTTCGTTAAAAAGCTGTCCTACATGTACCGCTATATTCTACAAAGTGGGGATAGCGATCTGGTAAGCGTAAAGGACGAATTGAAATTTTTGGAAAGCTATACGTATTTGATATGCACCAGATACCGCGACCGTTTTTCTATAGACATTAACATAGAGCCGCATTACTTGGAACAGGAGATACCCCCTTTGGCGCTGCAATTACTGGTAGAAAATTCGGTAAAGCATAATGAGATTTCCGAGACCAATCCTTTAAAAGTGAGTATTTATTCCAAGGAAGGTTCCATATACGTAGATAACGCTATGCGTCTGCGTAAAACATTTGCAGAGGGCACCAAGAACGGCCTGTTGAACCTGAAAAAAAGATACATTCTATTACTGCGCAAAGAACTTACGGTACGCACAGAAAACGATATCTTTAGCGTGCAACTTCCCTTAATTAAACCCCTATGAACGTAGTAATCGTAGAAGATGAACTAGCGGCAAGCGACAACCTTACCTATCTGTTGCAACACATAGATAATACTATCAAGGTCATTAAGGTACTGGATTCCGTAAAGGCCTCCGTGGCATTTTTCTCCAAACCACAAACGGCGGAACTCGTGTTTATGGACATACATTTGGCAGATGGCATCTCCTTTGAAATTTTTGAACAGATTCCAATTACCATCCCCGTCATCTTTACTACGGCCTACAACCAGTACACCCTTAAGGCGTTTAAGGTAAACAGTATAGATTATCTCTTAAAACCCCTGGATCAGGAGGAACTGGCCGATGCCCTGCAGCAGTTTAAGGAGCAAAAGCAGGATAAAGGCATTGCCAATGACCAGATCAAAGGCTTGTTGGACTTGGTAAAAGAGAAAAAACGTACCTATAAAACCACTTTCCTCATAAGTCATAGAGACCAACTTATTCCTTTAAAAACAATGGATATCGCCTATTTTAGGATAGACACCGGTGTTGTAAAGGCCACCACTTTTGATAACAAATCCTATACCATAGATGGTAAATTAGAGGATTTGGAAGAAGAGCTAGACCCTAATAATTTCTATAGGATCAATCGCCAATGTATCTTGCGGCGCGATGCCCTTTCCAAAATAAAACAATATTTCAACGGCAAGCTTATCGTAGAGGTAACGCCCGTTTCTCCCGAACAGATCGTGGTCAGCAAGGCCAAGGCGGCCGACTTTAAGACTTGGGTGGCGAACTAAGCTTTAAAGCCCTGTTTCTTATAATACCTCCGAAAAATATCTTGATTCAAATTATCACTTTAGATTATCTATGCATCGTATCCAAAATCTCCATAACCTCCCCCTTTTTACGAACGGAAACCGGTACGTTGTCGCCATTTTTAAGCATTAAATAGCCGCCATCGGTCTTGATGAATTCGCTGATGTATTGCAGGTTCACCAAGTGACTTTGATGGATACGCAGAAACTCATAGCCTTTCAACATATCGGAAAAATACTTTAGGGTCTTGGTCACAAATATCTTGCGTTTGTCCTTGAGATGAAAAATAGTATTATTACTGTCCGATTCGCAACGCACAATATCACCTAAACTTACGATAATAGTCTTATCCAGCGTATGCAATGAAATTTTGTCCGGTTTTCGCTCCGGAGCGGCGAGGGTGTCCTTTAAAATGTCCAAACGTTCTTGATTGGGTCGTAGCTGCTCTTTTGCCCTTTGTATGGCAAGCGCCAAATCTTTATGTGAATAGGGTTTCAGTACATAATCGATGGCCGCAAATTTGAAGGCTCTGATCGCAAACTCATCGCTGGCGGTCACAAAAATAATCTTGGATTTTAAATCGGGCACTATTTCCAGAATATCAAAGCCGGTACCATCGCCAAGCATAATATCCAGAAAGAGGATGTCCGGTTGGTTTTTGTGCAATAGTTTGGCGGCTTCCACGACGCTTTGGGCGGCACCCGTTATTTTAATGTCTTGATGGTTCGCCTCAATATCGCGTTGCAATAGCTGCAAGGCGTCGGGCATGTCTTCTACGATAATGGCTGTAAGCATAGGGCTATTAATAATCGGTTTGTAAAGGGATTTTTAGCTCGATACAGGTTCCTGCAACGCTATTGTCCTGATTCTTCAGTTCTGTGAATTCCAAGGCGTCCTTTCCGGAAATGGACTCCAAACGTTCCTGCGTTACCGTGAGTGCCATGGATTGATGGTCGGTCTGGGTCTTAGCCTTTTGGAATTCAAAAATACCTAGTCCGTTATCGGTAATGGTGCAATGCAGAAAGTCGTTTTCCGTATAAAACCGTATGGCCAGTTCGCCTTCACGAGGGCCTTTTAAAATCCCGTGCCTGATAGCGTTTTCAACAAAAGGCTGAATAAGCATAGGCGGAATCAAAATCTCCTCCGCATCGGGTGTTGTTTCGACTATAATCTGATGTGTAAACGGCTTGGGACTCATCAATTTTTCTACTTCAATATAATGGGTCAAAGTCTTTATTTCCTGACTCAGAATAATGCTGTCTGTTCTGGAATTGTTCAGAGTTTCGCGCAACAAAACGGCAAAACTATTTATGGTAGTGTTCATTTTTTGTGGATTGCTAGTTCCCATGGCCTTTAACCCGTTTAGGACATTAAAAATAAAATGCGGATTCATCTGTAACCGCAAGGCTTTTTGCTCCAAGGTAAGCAGATGGTTCTGCAGCTGCAAGCGCTCTCGTTCCTGTCTATTCCGAGCTTTTATCCTTCGGATATAGAACAAGGAGATTAGGCCTACTAGCGCGACCGCCAAGACAAGCATCGCCCATTGAAACCATGGTTTTTTGTGCAACGGACTATCAATAAAAAAGCCGAATTCTATTGGGTCGCTCTCTTGCCAACGGTAGTTTCTTGACTGCACCGAGAACAGATGCGAACCGTACGCTAGGCCAATCAAGTTCTGACGGTTCTCCGTTGACCATGGCCCCCATTCCGTTTCGTTTAGTGCGGTATTGTACATCGTTCGGGTGGTTAATATCTACTGTTTTATAACTAAAGGCCAGCTGCGTTTGTTCTGGGTTTAGCTCCAATACCTTTTTATTATTGGCCCAGTTATTGGGCAGAATGGAATCCAATACCTGATAATCGACTTCAATGGCCGTAAACCTGACTTCGGGTTTCGCGACCGCTAAGTTGGTTTCGCTTGGGGAATATTGCGTTAATCCGTAAATGCCACCGAACCATAAATTTCCTGCGGCATCTTTATCCACGGCATTTAAGCAGGTTTCCATGGCCAAAAAGCCATCGTTCCTACCAAAATGATAGACATCTACGATCTCGTTTGCCTCGTTGAGTTCTATTTTATCCACGCCGCGCTCCGTTCCCGCCCATAAGTAGCCTTGGTCGTCAAAAATAAGTTGGTAGCTATTTTCGGAGGATAGTGCTTTTGTGCCTTTTAATTTTTGGAAGGTTGGGGAATCGTTGGCCTCCGAATACCAAATACCGCGTCCCGCGGTTCCTATAAATAATTGATTTTTATGGAAAATGAGTGTGCCAATAGAGGTTTGCCCGTCTAAAACAGAAGGAAATTCCGTAACCGTATCGCTCGCAATAAAACCTATTGCTCTGTTTTTTGTGGCGTACCAAATGCGTCCTTGTGCATCGGTGGTCATATCCATAAGGAATACGTCGGAAATGCCGTCTCGCTTGCCAAATATTTTCCTAATGACCAAACTATCCGAATCTGAATAGTAGTTAAATTTTACGATACCGCTGGCATAGGTCGCCGCCCAGATTGTGTCGTCCTTTACTATGATTTTTCGGATCCAATCATCTGGAAAACCGTTATCTCTGTTCAGGATGTGGTTTTTCACACGAAGGATGGTTACCGTATCCCGTGCTACTTTAAGGGAATCATTGACCCTGGTAACCACGCTATACACTTTTTTTATTTCCCTAAATAAGATGCCCATACCATCCGAGCCCGCCCAAATAGCACCTTTTGCATCACTTGCAATGGTTTTTATCTTAATGCCCTCAAACTCTTTTGTTTGAGCCACCAAATGAATCCCCATGGAATCTATTCTGGTTAGTCCCGCCTCCGAGCTTGAAATCCATACCCCATCTTTAGCCTTGTGCACGGCGTACGTCCGGTCTCCCTTCAATCCGGAAGCTGCATCGAAATGTTTAAAATTGTTCTGAAAATACTTATAAAATCCTCCGCCTGAAGTCGCTATCCAAATGTTGGAATCCTTGTCCTTTTTTACTTTTCTAACATGTGGCACACTAAGGCCGTTGCGGGTATCGATCTTTTTTATTTTGGCATAATTTTCCGTGTTCAATATCGTGATTCCCTCATTGTCGGTCGCCACCCAAAGTTCATTTTTATTTTGAAGGGACATGGAATTGATGCGTAGTGGTTCCCGTATCAAAATCGTAGTATCAGGGGCGTTTGCATCCAGCACCAAAATACCATCATTGAAGGTTGCCGCAAAAACAGTATCCTCATGAAAGACGAGCGATATAAAATTATTGGTTTCCAATTTTGATATTGAACTTGCGGAATTGTTTAATTCGGTCAATTTCCAAAGTCCATTATTGGTCGCCAGCCAGAAAAAAGAATCCTTAAAATGAATTTCGTTTATAGCACTATTATCTATTTCCGGATTGATGGTGATTTTTTTAAGTCCCGCGGCTATGGAGAAACGATACACCCCTTTTTCCGTCGCCACGTAAAGCGAACTTCCTTTGCTATAAAACTGCTCTATCTGTGGCCCTTCAAAATTAGAAATACGCTCTTTTACCTTAATGGAAAGTCCGCGTTTACTTCCTATAAAAAGTGTGTCGTTTTTGGAGTATAGTGAATGGATGTAGTTGGATAATAGTCCGTCTGCCTCGTTCCACACCGTAAACTTAGAACCATCAAAATTTGCGAGTCCGCCGCCCTGTGTACCTAGCCACAGGTAGCCTGTTTCGTCTTGGACGATAGCGTACACTTGGGATTGTGGCAAGCCGTCTTCAATAGTATAGGGCCTAAGTTGACTATTTTGCGCAACGATTTGATTTGTGACAAGACAAAGCAGAAACAGAAGTAAATATGTGGTTATTTTATTCAAAAAAAGGTACTTCGTTTTATTAAAAAGATTGTTTCCGCCTAGGCCAGACCCCAAGATACTGAAACAAGTTCAGCATAAACCTTTGGGGTCTTTAACAACCTGATTGGCATTAGACCAAATTTAAGCAATGTACAGGTTGGGTTTACTCCTGAAATGTAGCCGTTTAAATCCGAGTTTCACTAACAAAACGAGCCACACTTCATAATATTTGATACAGAAACGCATCGGTTATATCTGCTTGGCGATATATTTTGTATCCTTATCGTCAAGAATAGGTTCCAACACACAAAGTACCGTAGTTTGCCCTTTAATGATTAGGGTATTTCCCTGTATTTCGCTCTTCCAGCGGTACTTTTCTAAAGGTATTTTTAAGCGTCAAAGCGCTTCTGCCATTTCAGAAGATTCCGATACAAAATCCATGATGGCTTCCCTGTCCTTCAGTTCTGGGATTGCTGTACTGGAATCAAAAGCAAACCCCCAATCTACCGGTATATTGAATTTGTAACTATAGGCTTTCCCCATGCTCGTTTCCTGTCTGTTTTCTATGGCGTTTCACCAGTCCATATCTGTTATGTCGTATAACTCCTTAAACTCGCCCGCCAGCGCTGCTGGCCCTTGGGATTCTGCAGTAGGATAAAAATTATAGTAGGGTTTTGCCAGATAATGTGGCGCATATTTTCCGCCGAACACATTAAAAAAGGAGGATGCGTATACTTTAGGGGCTTCCTTAGCGGCAAAAATAGCCTTTAGCTCCTGTAATAGTTCCCGATTTTGACCTAATCCGCAGGAATGAAAAATGATCTTGGTTTCTTGATTGATTCCATTTTTTAGTGTGGGAATTTCATTGTTGGACTTTGCCGCTTCTAAAGTCTTTGTGGTAATACGCCCCCATTTCCGACCGTTTTCAACGACATTCCCAACCATGGGTTACTGTGGGCAACGATATGGATTTCATCGTATACAACTTCCTTATTTGAATTTTGATTCAACCATTTTATTATTTCTTCCACAGAAAACAGGTTGTCCATAACGCCCATTCCTTTTGCTTCATAATACTTTTTTGCATTACTATAGTAGGTATTATCGCCTTCATCAAAACCGGCAATAAAGACTACGGAAGTTGGCGTTGAAATGGTTAAAGTAGGCAAAGCAAGAGCCGTTTCCGACACTTGTGGAAACGGCTGCTTGCAACCAACAACCAACACTAAAAATGAAATTATTTTGAAACGATTTTTCATGGTTCTGTATTAAATGCTTGTCTAAAAATAATCCAATGCTTCAAATTGACGTAAGACGATAGGGCATAGGACTTAAGACTAAATAGATTCCTATGGAACAAAGCATTATTTTCTGATTTTTTGTCCTGCCTACTAAGTCTTAACGTCCTACCTTATTTTTTACGTCCTATACTAAGTTTCTAATTGGTTTCGCATAAACGGTTAATCCTCAATACTACTCACCAAATGCGTAGAATAAAAATAACATTTCCTTAGTTTTTGTCCTACGTCCTACGTCTTACCGGCCTATGTCCTTTTCTAAGTTCCCAAAACGAGACGCATCGACTTTTACTCATTCCTACCACTAACCAAATCTGTAGAAATTGGAGGTAAGGCTGCTTTCTGTGATAATTGGTGCCCGTCCCATGTATAGAAACTAACGACCATTTTGGTGTTTTCCTTGGTCATATCGTTCGCTTTTACCGCATGATAATCGGTAATCATGGTTTCTAGGACAATGGTGCTTTTTATACCCTCCATATCCGATGGGAAAACAAACTGCTCGCTCTTGGCGTACGAAGCATCGGAATAGTCAATTAAACTGGCCACGTTCGTGAACTTCCCGTTGTTCCAGAAGATGTATAACTGACCCACAGGACGTTCACTTACAGGATGAGGGATTTGAAGCGCTAAAATATCCTCTACATTGAACAGGCCTTTGTTGCCGATATTCTTGATTTCCATAGGACTGGATACATAGCCGTCAAAAACAATCTTATCTATTTGTTGGCCACTCTTAAAGGCCCTTAATTGGTGTTTTATTTCTGTAATACCGGCTTCGTTTATCTTCACACTTTCCAATCCGTAGACAAATTTTACATCGTAATTGGCTTGGCTACCAAAGGTTTTTTGGGCAATCATTCCGCCCCAGACCCAACCTTCTTCTTTTCCAACTTTGGTCTTGTACCAGTTGCTTCTAATGCCGTCCAACTCTTCATAATTAGGACTCTTTTCCAATAATGTAAGTTTTGTGCCAATATCCAAAACAGTTACTTTCTTGGCTTTTAATGAAGGGTTTTCACGCAAATGCACCCTGTGGGCAAGCAAATACTCGTGGGAGAATTCTTCAACCAACGTTGAGTCGCTGTTCGTTGCAAATTGGACTTCCGGTGCTGTTTGGGCAAATAAACTTGCCATGGCGAACAGACTTAAAACTTGGATACTTCTTCTTACATTTTTTATGATTTTGAATTTTAGATTATTTATTAATTGACTTTTTCTAGGGTTTACTTCCCCTCTGCTTTCAGCGTAATTTTCTTTTTTGGTCCCGAGAATTCGGGAGGAATTCTCTCTTTTGGTTATGAAATTTCGGGAGATACCTCGTATGCCTGCTTCGAGCTAGTTTAATGATTTTCAATTCCTACAACTGCGTCTTCCGCACCAAAGTCATCGTCGTTCCAGGCAAAGCTTTGGAGCACTTCTATATCTTCCACCGTATAATTTTTTCTGTAATGGAATATTGCCTTTAGTATGGTTTCTTCCCGACCATGTTTTTGTGTGGGAAAAACATAGTCTACAATAGGTTCTGAAATATCATCATAGATTTTTGTGATTTTTGGTAGGGAGACATAGTCTCCCTGGTCGGTCACTAAAAAATAATAGGTGTCAATCGCTAAACTGTAGCCATTGTATTCAAACTCCACTTTTATAATTTCAAGAACATGCTGTAGGGCAGGCTTGATCAATACCGAAACGCGAAGTTCATCAAATACAGCTGCATCCGAAATTGCAAGGGTTGCCACATGTTTTGAGTCATCTTCCACAGCTAGGATATGAATTCGGGTTTTTTCATACTCCTGTTGCTTTGTGGCTATTTCGGTCTTTGCGATGTACTTTGTCGTTTTCTGAAAATCTTGCGCATTAACGGCCAAAAGTCCGAAGGTAAAAACGACAAAAAGGATGTAGTTTTTCATAATGTTTATTTTATTTGTTTTGTTAACTACAGCTAAGGTATACCGGCTATCTCCCTATTTTAGGTGCTGTTCTAGTATTCGTAAACATCTAATTAGAATTCGTTGAAAAGTCCTCTCCCTAGCCGTCTGGGATGCTGGGACTAGCTCAGCACAAGAGGAGAGGGGACAATAAAAAACCTCCCTTAGTCCCTCCCAAAGAGGGAGACTAGTTTTGAGCAACGATAAAATTATTTTTGAGAAAGAAGTTTTTAAAATCCTTTATTTCACTTGCCCTGAAATAAGCTTGTTCCTTCCCCTAGCAGGGGAAGGTGGTTTTGTCTTTTGCCAGTAGGCAAATGATAAAAGTCGGAAGGGGTGCAGAGCGAGCTATTAGGATTACGTTTGGATATCTTTGATCGTGACCTTATGCGGTATTCATCTGGTCGGCGAACTCCTTACAGCATTAGAAAGGCCTGCAAGAATAGAAGATTCTTACAGGTTTTCTTTGCCGAAAAGGGACACATTAATCCCTTCTGCGTTAACTGCTTTATGTATAAATTTTCCTATGATTATTTTATCTGAAAACAGTACAATAAGCGCTCTGCACTTCAGAAGAATGGGAGAATGAATTCCGCTTTGCGGAAGAAAGAGGGGTTTGACCCGTAAACTTTTCAAATTCAAATACAAATTCAAATTCAAATACAGGTTCAAAAAATAGCAGTGCGCTTTATGCTTTTTCTCAACTAGAAACAATAGAAACAATAGAAACAATAGAAACCTGAAACCCACGCACCATTTTACTTGAAATGCTGTGCGGCATAGTAGCACGTGGTCTAACCCTCCGTCCGCAAGCGGATACTTGTGCCTTACTCTCACTCATACTTCGTTCGTTGGAGGCAAGTATCAAAAGGGAGGAGCCACAACTGATTTAACCAACCAACCAAACTATTTTTCAACAACCATGCTCATTTCCCGATTCAGATTCAAACTCTGTGCAGTAAATTCTAAAAACACATTAGTTAATTTTTCAGACAAAACCCATTGCCCGTTTTTTAGTACTTCAACGGCAACAAGCTTTCCTGAGCTATAAAAACGGATGCGGAGCTTTTCATGATTTTCCAAACTTTCCTGAACTAATTTGGCGTACATCGCTTTAAATGCTATCGTAATCTGTCTTTGTTCCGACTTTGATATATCATCCAAAAACTGAACCGTAAAGGACTTTTTATATACTCAAGTTTCGCACCAATACAAATTTATGCAACCTGTTGATATTTAAAGTTATAAGTGTTGGTCAAAAACCCATAATTTTCGATATTGGTTATTATTTTGGAAGTAATGAGTTCAATA
>Ga0075108_10001577_pt1 | contig 10974 bp, 8 predicted proteins | sample AntAceMetag02UK1_FD_69797 | JGI IMG/M metagenome (GOLD analysis project Ga0075108, IMG submission 69797) | Saline lake microbial communities from Ace Lake, Antarctica - Antarctic Ace Lake Metagenome 02UK1 | ecosystem: Environmental > Aquatic > Non-marine Saline and Alkaline > Saline | place...
ACATTTTAAACAACAGACCCAGAAAAAGACATGGGTTCATGACCCCCAACGAGGTTTTTGCGGCAATCATCAACAATCAGGGTAATGTTGCATTTATGACTTGAATCCAGCAGTTCAACTAGGTTGGTATTACCAAAGAACAAAAGATACTGGCCTTTAGCGATAAAAATCTAATTTAAGTAAAGATTGATCTCTTTTATAAAATTAATGTTTAGGGCAGTAGATTGATTATCATGTTTGTTTTATGAGTACAAATTTTTGGAAGAGATAATAGCTTTTGTATTACCAATTACAAATGAGCAATACTACGAGCTAATTTAGTAAATTTGCAACCTTAAATTAGTGACCTATAAGCCTTTCTTATGAAGTTTGCAGAGTATAAAGGATTGGATTTACCTAATGTTGCGGCCGATGTCTTGGCCCATTGGAAATCCAACGCCATTTTTGATAAAAGTATTTCATCCCGTGAGGGCAAGGAAAGTTATGTATTTTTTGAAGGTCCGCCTTCGGCTAACGGTATGCCTGGTATACATCATGTTATGGCACGTACCATTAAGGATATTTTTCCCAGGTACAAGACCATGAAAGGCTATCAAGTAAAGCGTAAGGCCGGTTGGGATACACACGGACTTCCAATAGAACTAGGGGTTGAAAAGGAACTAGGAATCACTAAAGAAGATATCGGCACTAAAATATCTGTTGAAGAATACAATGCTGCCTGTAAAAAAGCGGTAATGCGTTATACCGATGTGTGGAACGCCATGACCGAGCAAGTGGGCTATTGGGTAGACATGGAGGACCCTTACATCACCTATAAGTCCAAATACATGGAATCGGTTTGGTGGTTGCTGAAACAGATTTACGATAAGGGACTTATATATAAAGGGTATACCATACAGCCCTATTCGCCAAAAGCAGGTACGGGACTTAGCTCACATGAGCTTAACCAGCCTGGTACTTACCAAGATGTTACGGATACAACGGTTACCGCACAGTTTAAGGCAGTAGAAGAAACCCTTCCTGATTTTCTGCAGAACGAAGGAACTATCTATTTCTTGGCTTGGACGACAACGCCTTGGACCTTACCCTCCAACACGGCACTTACAGTAGGGTCTAAAATAGACTACGTACTTGTAGAAACATACAACCAATATACCTTTGAACCAATGAACGCTATTCTTGCCAAAAATTTGGTAGGGAAACAATTTTCAGGAAAGTTTTTTGAGGTGGATGAGAAATCGGCCTTGTTGGAATATACATCAGGCGATAAGAAAATTCCTTTCTATCAAGTAAAGGAGTTTAAGGGAGAGGACCTTATCAATATAAAATACGAACAACTTATAGATTATGTATTGCCCTATGAAAATGCAGAAAATGCATTCAGGGTAATTGCCGGGGATTTTGTGACTACGGAAGATGGTACAGGCATCGTGCATACCGCACCTACCTTTGGTGCAGATGATGCTTTGGTGGCCAAACAGGCCGTACCGGAAATTCCTCCCATGTTGGTTTTGGATGAAAATGGGAATACGGTTCCCTTGGTAGATTTACAGGGAAAGTTTAGACCAGAGCTGAAGGAATTTGCTGGTAAGTACGTAAAAAACGAGTATTACGAAGATGGCGAAGCGCCAGAGCGTTCTATTGATGTTGAAATTGCCATAAAATTAAAAGAAGAAAATAAGGCTTTTAAAGTAGAGAAGTATGTACACAGTTATCCAAACTGCTGGCGAACTGATAAGCCTATTCTTTATTATCCTTTGGATTCTTGGTTTATAAAGGTAACCGATGTCAAGGATCGGATGTTTGAGTTGAACGAGACCATTAATTGGAAACCAAAATCTACGGGAGAAGGTAGGTTTGGAAATTGGTTGGCAAATGCAAACGATTGGAACTTGTCTCGATCTAGATATTGGGGCATTCCGTTACCCATTTGGAGAACAGAGGATGGCACCGAGCAAATTATGATAGGTTCGGTCGCGGAATTGAAAACCGAGATGCAAAAAGCGGTCACCGCAGGAGTTTTAGAAAAAGATATTTTCGAGGAATTTGTAGTGGGCGATATGTCCGAGGACAATTATGAAAAAATCGACCTACATAAAAATATTGTAGATGAGATAACCTTGGTATCGGCATCAGGGAAACCGATGAAACGCGAGGCTGATCTAATCGATGTTTGGTTCGATAGTGGCTCTATGCCCTATGCGCAATGGCACTATCCGTTTGAAAATAAAGACTTGATCGATAAGGGAGAAGCTTTTCCAGCGGATTTTATTGCCGAAGGCGTAGATCAGACCCGCGGTTGGTTTTATACCCTGCATGCTATTGGAACGATGGTTTTTGATTCTGTCGCTTACAAGAACGTAGTTTCAAACGGGCTCGTATTGGACAAGGATGGTAAAAAAATGTCCAAACGTTTAGGTAACGCCGTAGACCCATTTGAAACAATGGACCAACACGGTGCAGATGCCACACGTTGGTATATGATCAGTAATGCCAACCCTTGGGATAATTTAAAATTTGATGCGGAAGGTATTGTTGAGGTGAAACGAAAATTCTTTGGCACTTTATACAATACCTATTCTTTCTTTGCACTCTACGCGAATTTAGATTCATTTGCCTTTAAGGAGGACGAAGTTCCTGTTTCGGAGCGAACGGAAATAGATCGTTGGGTGTTATCCGAATTAAATTCCCTGATACGAGAAGTAGATGCTGCCTATGCTGATTATGAACCTACACGGGCAACGAGGGCAATTTCAAATTTTGTTCAAGAAAACCTAAGTAATTGGTATGTTCGCTTGTGCAGAAGACGTTTCTGGAAGGGTGAGTATGAGAAGGATAAAATAGCGGCCTACCAAACATTATACGCTTGTTTGGTTACCGTGGCAAAGTTGTCCGCTCCCGTTGCTCCGTTCTTTATGGATCAGTTGTATCGTGATTTGATAGCCACCACAAAGGCAGAGCCTTTTGAAAGTGTGCATCTGGCAGATTTTCCAGTAGCGGATATTAGTTTAATAGACAAAGGCCTCGAATCCAAGATGAACAAGGCACAGACCATTTCATCTTTGGTGCTATCTATCCGTCAAAAGGAAAAAATAAAAGTGCGACAACCATTACAGAAAATAATGATTCCTGTGTTGGACGAGCAGGATAGAGTAGCTATTCTTGCAGTTTCGGACCTTATAAAATCAGAAGTGAACGTTAAGGAGATTCAGCTTCTGGACGATGCATCCGGTGTTTTGGTAAAGCGTATTAAACCTAATTTCAAGACATTAGGCCCTAAATATGGTAAGGATATGAAGTCGGTTGCAGCTGCTGTAAACCAATTTACACAGGAGGATATCCAAAAAATTGAACAGGAAGGCGAAATAGCTATTCAAATAGAAAATAAAAACAGTATTTTACAGTTACAGGATGTAGAAATCACCTCTCAAGATATAGAAGGTTGGTTGGTTGCAAGTTCAGGTAAAATTACTGTGGCACTGGATATTACGATTAACGACGAACTAAGAAAAGAGGGGATTGCAAGGGAATTGGTAAACCGCATACAGAATTTAAGAAAAGAATCCGGTTTTGAGGTTACTGATAAAATTGTTATTAAATTACTAAAAGATGGCATTGTAGAACAAGCTGTTGAAAGTAATTTAGCATATATTAAGACAGAGACACTTACTGCTGAACTTCATTTGGAAGACAGTCTTGAAAATGGTACAGAAGTTGTTTTTGATGAAGTGAACACTAAATTGTTTATTGTAAAAAAATAGAAAATGGCACAAGATTTAAATATAAGATTTCCAGATAAGGATTTGGCAGAGTTCAAAATCCTAATAGAAGAAAAGATAGTAAAAGCAAACGGACATTTAGCCCTGCTTAAAAGCTCCTATATGAACGATGGCAATAATGGTACAGATGATACCTCTCCTACGTTTAAGGCATTTGAAGAAGGTTCGGAAACGATGAGCAAGGAGGCGAATACGCAATTGGCCATCCGTCAGGAAAAATTTATTCGAGATCTAAAGAATGCGCTATTGCGTATTGAGAATAAAACATACGGCGTTTGTCGTGTTACCGGCAAGCTCATTAATAAAGAGCGCTTAAAGCTTGTTCCGCATGCTACTTTGAGTATAGAGGCGAAAAATATGCAATAGTAACTAAAACGCCTTTCGGGGCGTTTTTTAATTATAGGTTTTGAAAGTACTCCCAATTGTTCTGCTGTGTTTTATGGGTTCCTTTGTTTTGGCTCAGAAACAAGTAAAAAGAACGATAGAAGCATCCTCCATTACACTATTACAGATAGATGCCGCAAATTGTTTTGAGGTAAAGCTAGAAACGGGAAATACCAACGATATAGTTATAGATGCCAGGTTGGAGGGCGAATACAGTAAAGATCTGGAGGTAGCGATTTATGAAGACGGCGGCACATTGTTTGTAGATGCTGGTTTTAAAGCTAGTTTCGTGAATCCTAACGACAAACTTAGTGCCCACAAAGTAGTTTCTATAATCTTACATGTGTTTTTGCCTAAGTGGAAAAACGTTCAGGTATATGGGACCAATACCAGGGTTGTAGCAATGGGAAGTTATTCGGATTTAAGTATTGTTTTAGCTGACGGGAACTGTGAATTGAACGAAATCTCCCAAAACGTTACCGTTAAGACCCAAAGTGGGAACATTGTTTTAAAGGCCAAAGCGGGTAGTGTAACTGCTTCAAGTAAATATGGGCAAGTGAGTCAAATTGGCTTACCAAAAGGTTTGAACCAATATAATTTATCTACGGTTACAGGTAATATAGAGTTAAATAAACCGGAATAATATTTCTATTTTTGTCTTTTACTAAAATTTCATGAGTTTAAAAAAGTCCGCCCTTCTTATTCTATTGATTCTGTTTATTGATCAGTGGAGTAAAATTTATATTAAGACCAATTTTGTACTAGGAGAGTCTATCGATGTTTTTAACTGGTTCAAAATTCTCTTTATAGAAAATGAGGGTGCTGCATGGGGCGCAAAGCTCAGTGATATTTTTCCTATTTCTGATAAAATAGGAAAGTTGACACTCACAATTTTTAGACTCTTTGCGATTTGTGGTATTGGCTATTGGTTGTATGATGTAATTCGGAAAAAAACATCTCGGACTTTAATAGTTGCTGTCTCGTTAATTTTTGCCGGAGCCCTAGGGAATATCATAGACTCTGTATTTTATGGGATGATTTTCAACGAAAGTTATAATGAGATAGCTACCTTATTTTCAAACGAACCCTATGGTAGCGTTTTTTATGGGAAAGTGGTAGATATGCTTTATTTTCCAATGATAGATACTACTTGGCCAAATTGGGTTCCTTATTTTGGAGGTAGTAACTTTCGATTTTTTGAGCCTGTTTTTAATATTGCCGATACGGCCATCAGTACAGGGGTAGGTATTTTATTAGTGTTCAATAAAAGGGCTTTTAAAGAAGATCAAGAGACAGAAGAGGTTGACTTGATAGAAAAAGAAGCTCAAGATCAAGAGTCCCCAAAAGAATAAACGGTGTTAGGGGTAACGCAATAGTCCAATTTTATATCAGCGTTATGGATATCAGTAATTTTTTCTTCGACGTCAAAAAAAGATATACCTACCTTTATTACGTTTTTACGGCACTGGGATAAAAAAGTGTCATAAAATCCCTTTCCATAACCTACACGATACCCTTGGGTATCAAAAGCCAAAAGAGGAACGAAGACTACATCTATCTTATCCGAAGAAATAGGTATCCCATCTACTGGTTCAGGAACGCCCCAACTACTGAGTGTGAATTTGGTATTATCCGTTAAAAGAAAGTGTTGCAAATTACTGGAGTTAATTACTTTAGGAACAACGACATGTTTGTCTTTGCCTTGTAAAATAGACAGTATAACAGAAGTGTCTATTTCTTTTTTTTCTATAATCGATAAAAATAGGTGGTAATAATTATAATCCCAAATAGGCAAGGTTAAAGCTTTGTTGGCTATAGATATACTTTCAGCTATAAGCTGTGCTTGGGTAAGTGAATTGCGCTTTGTAGTGTAGACTGCACGTAACGTTTTCTTCAACATGGTTGGAGAACTAATGATACAGGTATTAGTAAGGATTTACTCCTTTCCTGCAACTGCAAAGAATACTTTAAAAAAAAGCATTAAAATAAGATATGTACCTAATGTGATTATATAACTTTCCATACTACGAGGGTTTATGTACTTGCTAAATGTAAGGATAATTATCATTAATTATCCTTAAAGTGTCGTTTTTTATCGATTAAATGCACAATTTTGATAAATAATTAACAATTGAACTAAGGATGATTTCTTGAATACTATATAAATAATTGATAATCAATGACTTGTATTTTATATACGATTGTTGTTGATAAGCATCAATTTTTAACTTCACTCATATGTATTCACAAGTTGTTAAAAATAATCTTCTTTTCTGCGATTTTATCAAACCTATCGCTTCAATATTCAGAAGATGATAATGAGGAGTCCCTCTGTTCTGTGTTACTAATTATTTTAAGGAAAGGATTGTTATGTAACACTTTTAGGAATATCGGGCTTAGATGCGTTAAAATCCATAAAATCGATACTCATTTTGTAAAAAGAAGGTAATTTGAGCTATATTCTTGAATCATCATAGTTCATTGCTCCATATGTCTCAAATTCCTATTGAAATTCAGTTAAGTTCTTTGCCAACAGGCCCTGGTGTTTATCAGTTTTATGATACAAACGATGTTATCTTATATGTAGGGAAAGCAAAGAATTTAAAAAAAAGGGTAACGTCCTATTTTACCAAAAATCATGAGTATGGAAAGACTCGGGTAATGGTTAAGAAAATCGATACCATTAAACATATTGTTGTTGCTACGGAGTCTGATGCGCTGCTGTTAGAGAACAATTTGATAAAGGAATATCGCCCACGCTATAATGTTTTACTAAAGGACGATAAGTCTTATCCTTGGATTTGTTTAAAAAACGAACGTTTTCCCAGACTTTTTCCAACACGACGTGTGATTAAGGACGGATCCGAATATTATGGTCCTTATACAAGTATGAAAACCGTTAGGACTTTACTAGATCTTATTAAAAGTGTTTATCCTTTGCGTACTTGTAAATATGACCTGTCTAGAGATAAAATACAGAGCGGAAAGTATAAGGTGTGTTTGGAGTATCACCTTGGTAATTGTAAAGGGCCTTGTGAAGATTTACAGTCCAGTGCCGAGTACGACCGCCAAATAGCGGATATACGAGAAATAGTAAAGGGAAATTTTAAATCCTCTTTGGGCTATTTTAAGAGTCAAATGAAAAATTTGGCTAGTGAGATGCGGTTTGAAGAAGCCCAAGAAATAAAAGAAAAAATAGCTATTTTAGAGAACTATCAAGTGAAATCTACCGTGGTAAACCCTAAAATAAGTAATGTAGATGTATTCTCCATAATTTCAGATGAGGCCTTTGCTTATGTGAATTTTCTTCAGCTTTCCCATGGTTCTATAGTAAGGTCGCACACTATGGAGTTAAAAAAGAAATTATCTGAAAAGGATACCGAACTGTTACAATTGGCTATCGTTGAAATAAGACAGCGGTTTAATTCACAGTCAAAAGAGATTTATGTGCCCTTTAGGGTTGCGGTTCCTGAAGGTCTACTGGTTTCTATTCCTAAATTAGGTGATAAAAAGCGTATTCTGGAAATGTCTGAGCGCAACGCGAAATTTTTTAGGCAAGAACGTTTTAATCAAATTAAGATTATTGATCCAGATAGGCATACCAACAGAATTATGGGGCAAATGAAGAAAGATTTACGCCTTTCTGCTGAGCCAAGGCATGCAGAATGTTTTGATAACAGTAACATACAAGGTACCCACCCAGTTGCGGCATGTGTTGTTTTTAGGGACGGTAAGCCGTCCAAAAAAGAATATAGGCACTATAATATAAAGACCGTAGATGGCCCGGACGATTTTGCCTCTATGGAAGAAGTTGTCTTTAGAAGGTATAAGCGCTTATTGGAAGAAGAAGTTCCGCTGCCGCAGCTTATTGTCATAGATGGTGGTAAGGGACAATTGTCATCTGCGGTAAAGAGCTTGGATATACTTGGTTTACGTGGAAAAATAGCTATTATTGGTATCGCCAAACGATTAGAGGAAATCTATTTCCCAGAGGATCCTATTCCTTTATATTTGGATAAAAAGTCCGAAAGTCTAAAAATCATACAACAACTAAGAAATGAAGCCCACCGTTTTGGGATTACGCTTCATAGAAATAAAAGGAGTAAAAGTGCCATTAGTTCCGAATTAGAGGGTATTGATGGTGTTGGAGAAAAGACAGCAAAAGAACTTTTAAAACGGTTCAAATCCGTTAAGAGAATAAAGGAAGCGACCGTCGATAATTTGAAGGAGGTAGTTGGAGCTTCAAAAGCAAAGAAAATATATGAGTCTTTCAATAGGAAATAGAGGCATTGGTTTTTCTGTGATCCTAAGGATGGTATGCGTTTTTTCGCTATGCTTTGCAGGGCCGCTACAGGCACAGGCACAGGATACAATTGATACAAGCAATAAAAAAATCGGACTTGTTTTAAGTGGCGGTGGAGCCAAGGGCTTGGCTCATATAGGAGCCTTAAAGGTAATAGAGGAGGCAGGTGTAAAAATAGATTACATTGGCGGCACAAGTATGGGTGCTATTATTGGTGCTTTATACGCCTCGGGGTATTCGGTACATCAGTTAGATTCTATATTTCGGGCAACGGATTTCACAACCCTTATACAAGATAATTTACCTAGGAGCGCTAAGACCTTTTACGAAAAGGAAGACTCTGAACGCTATGCCCTAACACTCCCGTTCGATAATTTTAAGGTCTCTGTTCCTACAGCATTCTCTGGCGGACAAAATATTTATAACGAGTTGGTACGTATATTATACCATGTGAAGGATATAAATGATTTTTCCCAATTACCAATTCCTTTTGTCTGCATAGCAACCGATATTGAAACCGGTAAAGAAGTGGTACTGAATTCTGGTTATTTACCGGAAGCTATAATGGCTAGCGGAACCCTCCCGTCTCTTTTTAAACCGGCAAAGATAGATGGGAAATTACTTATTGATGGTGGTGTGGTAAACAATTACCCTATTCAAAAAGTAAGGGATATGGGGGCAGATATTATTATAGGGATAGATGTGCAGCAAGGGCTTTCGAATAGGGAATCCTTACTTTCGGCTACGGAAATTCTAATGCAGATAAACAACTTTCGAAGTGTGTCTGACATGGAAGAAAAAATGGCAGATACGGACGTTTATTTAAAGCCGGAAATAGGGTCGTTTTCCGTTATAGGTTTTAATAAAGCAGATCAAATCATGAAAGCAGGTGAATTGGCCGCAATAGAAAAATTCAACGAACTATCTCAGCTATCGGTACAGAAAAATAGTGCAACTCCTTTTGCAGAGCCTTATAAATTAGGCGATTCCATTACAATAAATAGATTGATAATTGCCGGCAATAATAAGCATACCCGTGGCTATATAAAAGGAAAGCTTAGGTTTAAACTAGGAGTGCCTATTACTTTTGAAAAATTACAACAAGGAATTAGTAACCTTAGCGCTACCGGAAATTTTGAATCTAGCCGATATAAATTACTTTCTAATGGCTTAGGAGAAGATTTGATTTTGGGTTTAGATAAATCTGAGAATACAGCTTTTTTTAGGGTAGGAGCCCATTACGATGATTTATATAAAAGTGCGGCCATTTTAAATTTTACAAAGAAGAATCTTGTGTTCACGGATGATAGAGTATCTATGGATTTTATCTTAGGAGACAACCCAAGGTATAATTTTGAGTACTATATAGATAAGGGAAGTTATTGGAGCTTTGGTATTAATTCACGTTATAACGATTTTGAAAAAGAAATTGATTTTAGGGTTATATCAGATAATTTTGAGGTGCCATCTGGTTTAAACATTAACACGATAAATTTAGATGTAACCGATATTACAAATCAGGTATATATACAAACTGTTTTACGAGAAGAGTTTTCCTTTACATTAGGGGCGGAACATAAATTCTTGAAATTTAGCACGAGGACCTTAGGTGATATAACACAGGTAAATACGTTGAATGCCAACAATCTGGTTCCGGTCAATGACGCAAGGGGTAGAACTTTTTTTGAACGGAGTAATTTTTTGAGTGCATTTGCAGGGTTAAAGCTAGACACGTATGACGATAAATACTTTCCTACCAGTGGCTTGTTTTTCGAAGGCGATTTTCACTATTACTTACTCTCCTCTGATTTTAACGAAAATTTTAAGGATTTTTCGGTTTCCAAAGCCAGAATGGGAGGCGCTTTTTCTATTCTTGACAACCTTTCCTTAAACATAGAGACAGAGGGAGGTTTTAAATTGGGAACCTCTAGCGTAACTTCATTTGACTTTGTGCTTGGTGGCTTTGGAACCAATCTAATTAATAACCTAGTTCCTTTTTATGGTTATGATTTTCTTAGTTTGCCCGGCAACAGTTTTGTAAAGGCGTATGGTAGGCTAGATTATGAATTTGTTTCAAAACATCACTTTCTAGGTACAGCAAACTTTGCCAATGTAGATGACGATATCTTTAGGACAGGGGAATGGTTTACCGCGCCTAGTTTTTCTGGCTACGGACTTGGCTACGGTTGGGAGTCTTTTTTGGGGCCTATACAGCTCATTTATTCTTGGTCTCCTGAGATAGATCGCTCCAATATTTTTTTTAGTATCGGTTACTGGTTTTGAACTAGTATCCCAATCTATAATTCAACACGTGTAGGAAAGACTTTTGTTTTGAGCTAATAGGTTCAATTTTTCACCCTTTTTTCTTAATGAATTCATAATAAACAAAAGGAATTGTGAATAAGTGTTAAGTTAAGCGTTAAAGTACGTTAAAGGCTATAATGATTAGGAACCTATGCTTTAATTTTACACATGTAAGGGGTGGTTCCCTTACAACTTTAAGTATTG
>Ga0075108_10001600_pt1 | contig 10886 bp, 10 predicted proteins | sample AntAceMetag02UK1_FD_69797 | JGI IMG/M metagenome (GOLD analysis project Ga0075108, IMG submission 69797) | Saline lake microbial communities from Ace Lake, Antarctica - Antarctic Ace Lake Metagenome 02UK1 | ecosystem: Environmental > Aquatic > Non-marine Saline and Alkaline > Saline | place...
TGGGCTGATGCACTCGCCGGAACTGGCGATCGGTGATGGTGCATTGGGTTTTGGGAAGGCTCTGGAGCAGGTGTTTCCGGCAACTCGCGGACAGCGTTGCACGGTTCACAAGACAGCCAACGTGCTCAATAAACTGCCGAAGAGCATTCAGCCTCAGGCGAAACGAATGCTGCACGACATCTGGAAAGCTCCGACAAAAGAGGAAGCTGGCAAGGCGTTTCACCTGTTTGAGAAAACCTTCGAAGCAAAGTACGAAAAGTGTCTGCAGAAGGACCGCGACGTGTTGCTGACGTTCTTCGATTTTCCGGCTGAGAACTGGTGTCATATTCACACGACCCATCCGATCGAAAGCACGTTCTCCACAATCCGCCTGAGGCACCGTAAAACGAAAGGCAACGGCACTGCCAAAGCCAGTCTGACGATGATGTTCAAGCTGGCTCAGAGTGCGGAGAAAGGTTGGCGAAAACTCCGCGGCCACCACCACATCCCGAACCTTCTGCGAGGAATCAAATTTATCGACGGAGTCAATGAAAATCAACTCAAGGAAGAAGACCACAGACCTTCACAGACCACTACAATTCCAACCGAAATCGTCGCCTGAACAACTTTCTTCAAACACAACATTTGACAGTAACTCCGTTCAATTGCAAGTACGGGATTTAGCCCGACCGTCACCACATTTTCGACGCCAGTTCCGCTATACCCATACGCGCCGTCAAACGTTGTTTCGGTAACCTGAAAGCGGACGGTGTCCCCAACTGCCGGCCGTGGAGTTAGAGTGATTTCTGATATTTTAGGCCCGTCAATTAATACCATTGTCGTCTTGTCTGCGCTAAACCGCGCCAAGTCCGAATCTCGATGACAACCAGTAGTTCAATTAGCGTAAATCCCACATGACGGCGCGATCTGTAATTCGATACGGGAACGTCGCCTGTAGTTGGCGAAGCGTGCCCACGCAGCAGCAGACTGGATGTGGTGCCGACGCAAATGCCTGTTTGGTTCAGAGTCATCGCTAAACTCCATTAATTATAGTGTCATATTTTATACTGTGTCGTTACGTAAGGTGAGAATACGCAGGGGTGCCGCTTAAGAATACAGGTGTCTGGCAGGTCGTCAAGTACTATTGATGAGTGTCGTACTTACAAAGATCTGGCCGAGCGTTGTTGGACTGAAGGTTGCCTGAATGCAGAGTTCACTGCATTCAGTCGTTTTGAACGCCGCCGAGACTTACTTTTTGAACATAGGCTTTGCTGTTTAAAAAAACGAATTGCCGTGTGCTGACCATTGATCTCAGCTGTTTTCCAGCGGATTGGCTGGGCGTACTTTGATGACATGGCGAGACTCACGGAAATCGACTAACCTGGTGACTGATCGCTCTTGCCCCCTGCCCCCTTCGAGATCAGTTGTGACCGAACCATCCAGTTCCAGCATTGATGCCCATTTGAGTCGTAGTCCGGAATTGCTGGACCGTCAGCGATCTCATTTGTTGATTGTGGACGTGCAACAAAAGCTGTTGCCGGTGATTCGGAATTCGGGTGCTTTGGAGGCAGCAATTGTTTTTCTGATGAATGCCGCCAAGGTGTCGCAGGTGCCGGTGTTTGTTTCTGAACAGTATCCGAAAGGGCTAGGCTCAACTGTTCCCGCCATCGCAGATCACGTTGTTCAGAAACGGGTGGCGGAGAAACTGCGGTTCAGTGCGGCAGACTGCTTTCTGCACGAACGTGTGAATTCGCAGCAGCCTGCTACAGAAGGCCAACGCGATCAGGTTGTGGTTGTCGGCATTGAGGCACATATTTGCGTTTTGCAGACGGCGTTCGATTTGCTGGCTCAAGGGTTGCGTGTTTACGTTGTAGCAGATGCTGTTGGTAGTCGATCTGTGTCTGATTACCAGACAGCATTGCAACGTATTCGCGATGCTGGCGGGATTGTGTGCTGTGCGGAGAGCGTGGTGTTTGAATGGTGCGAAGTGGCTGGCACCGACGAGTTTCGTCAAATCAGTCGACTGGTTCGTGAACGCGATATTCAGCGGACAGCCGAGTGATCTGGCGTTCGAAGTTTTCTGGGCCCGACCACTTTGTTGCAAAGGTTTCGGCGAGATCTCTGGTGGCTGTGAATCGTCCGTTAAGGCCGTGAGTCTTTCGTGATAAAACCTTTGACTGCGTAGAGACTGCCCTAAGATCGCAAATTTACAGGCGCCGCGGGCTTGGATTCGGAAGTTCGCCGGAGCGGTTTTCGGACCGCTTCCAGCAAGTAATTGATCGTGCCTGTTGCCGAATCTTATTAAGCTGGGATATCGGCCGGTGAGATTTTCTGCCTTCCTTCTGCTGCCAGTAAAGCGGCCATTGGCAGGCGGCAGAGATCAGGCATGGCATGCTGTGCGTGAGAAAGGCCGCGCGGTCGGCAATTTACCAGAATCTGACACGGTCCTGTTTTCGCCTGCGGCTGAATATGAAGCGATTTGCCGCACGTCCGACACACCGTCGGGTTCAGTCTCTGCTTGGCTGAAAACGTGTGGGTTTTTGAGTTTGGGCCGTCTTGGTCGCCGTTTTCCAAGAGCCAGGCTCCCGATTGTGCGAATTCAATGTGAGCAAATCGGTCCCGTGTTTTGCGCGACGCCCTGTGGTTGTTATCGTGACAGCTGACGGCCCCCAAGCGGCTTCTTGGCCTGAAACCCGATTCAAAGAACGATGACCTTGCTGAACATAAAAAACATCAATCCGCCCGTTCGAACGTTGATGGGGCCCGGACCCAGCGATATTCACCCCAGTGTATTGGCAGCGATGGCCGCGCCGACGGTCGGGCATCTTGATCCGTACTTCCTGCACATTATGGACGAAGTGCAGTCGATGTTGCGACATGTCTTTCAAACGTCGAATCAAATGACCATGGCGATCAGCGGTACGGGCAGTGCCGGCATGGAATGCTGCGTGGTGAACCTGATAGAACCTGGCGATCGTATGATTGCGTGTCAGAACGGTGTGTTTGGCGGTCGTATGGCTGATGTCGCCGGTCGAGCGGGCGCAGATGTTCTAAAGCTGGAGCGTCCGTTTGGTGAAGTGTTTTCGGCAGAAGAAATTGCCGCTGCGGTCGATCAGCACAAGCCTAAAGTTGTAGGCATCGTGCACGCCGAAACTTCAACGGGGGCGTTGCAGCCTTTGGAAGAAATCAGTCGCATTGTGCACGATGCTGGCGCTTTACTGCTGGTCGATTGTGTGACATCGTTGGCTGGTCTGCCCGTGGACATCGACAGGGTCGGTATCGATGCGGCGTATAGCGGTTCGCAAAAATGTCTAAGCTGTCCGCCCGGATTGTCGCCTGTGACGTTTGGCCCCCAAGCGTTGGAAGCGATGGATGCTCGTAAGCACAAGGTCGCCAGCTGGTATCTGGACATCGGCATGCTGAGAAACTATTGGGGCGTTGATCGAGCATATCACCACACTGCTCCGATCAACATGAATTACGGATTGCACCAGGCATTGCGACTTGTGCTTGAAGAGGGATTGGAAGCTCGATTCGCCAGACATCAGCTGCATCATGAAGCTCTGAAGGCGGGGCTGTCAGCGATGGGAATCGATTATTCCGTTGCGGATGCGAACTGTTCTCTGCCGATGTTGAACTCGGTTTGGATTCCAGAAGGCGTAGACGACGTCGCTGTCAGAAAGCAGTTGTTAAACGAATTTGGAATAGAAATTGGCGGCGGACTTGGCCCAATGAAGGGCAAAACCTGGCGAATTGGGCTGATGGGCGAAGCGGCAGCGAAGTCGAATGTGCTGCTGTTTCTGGCCGCACTTGAACAATGTCTGGGCAGCCAGGGGAAAAATTCGGAAGCAGGTGCAGGAGTAGCTTCGGCCAATAAGCGATATCTGGCAGTTTGATCGCCATTTGAATATATCCGGCGAGGTCAGCCAAGGGCTTTTAACGCCGCGATGTTTGGACAGGGAAATCACACCCTTGTTTCGTTTGAGTGGACTGTTCTGTTTTAACGAACCAGGGAACGGGTTGGCTTTACGCCGACCATTTACTAACCGTAGAAACGTAAACACAAAGGAATCTGTTCCATGAGTATGGCAATCACTGCCGTGCATGCACGCGAAATTCTTGACAGCCGCGGCAATCCCACAGTTGAAGTAGATGTTCAGGTAGAAGACGGCACAACAGGCCGCGCGGCAGTTCCAAGCGGCGCCAGCACGGGTGCTCATGAAGCCTGCGAACTTCGCGACACGGACAACAAAGGACGCTACCTGGGCAAAGGCGTTCTGCATGCTGTAAGAAACGTGAACGAAGAAATCGCTGACGCGATCATTGATCAGGACGTTACCGATCAGGCGACCATCGACCAGATTATGATGGAACTGGATGGCACAGAAAATAAGTCTCGCCTTGGTGCCAACGCGATTCTCGCCTGTTCACTGGCGGTTGCTCACGCTGCCGCACGAACCAGCTTTCTGCCACTGTTCCGCTACCTGGGCGGTGTTGGTGCCAACTGTCTGCCAGCGCCAATGATGAACATCATCAATGGCGGTTCGCATGCGAACAACGGCATTGATATTCAGGAATTCATGGTCATGCCGTTGGGCTTCAACTCGTTCAGCGAATCGCTGCGAGCGGGCACAGAAGTGTTTCATCACCTGAAGAAAGTTCTGGCCGACAAAGGCATGTCGACGGCTGTTGGCGACGAAGGCGGATTCGCTCCTGACCTGAAGACTAATCAGGAAGCTATCGAAGTTATTCTGACGGCTATCGAAAATGCGGGTTACACACCAGGCGATCAGATCAAGATCGCATTGGACTGTGCCGCGTCTGAATTCCACAAAGCTGGCAAGTATACTCTGGAAGGCAAGTCCATCGATTCTGACGGAATGGTGGAACTACTGTCTTCATGGGTCGACAAGTACCCAATCTGCAGCATCGAAGATGGTTTGGACGAAGACGACTGGGATGGCTGGAAGAAGCTAACCGATAGTCTAGGTAGCCGGTGCCAGCTTGTTGGTGACGACCTGTTCGTAACCAACGTGAAGCGCCTAAGCCAGGGAATCGAAAAAGGTATCGCAAACAGTATTCTCGTTAAGGTAAACCAGATCGGTACTTTGACCGAAACCATTCAGGCCGTTCAGATGGCTTACCAGAATGGCTACACGGCCGTTATGAGTCACCGATCAGGCGAAACCGAAGACAATACGATTGCGGACTTGGCGGTTGCTCTGCGCACCGGTCAGTTCAAGACAGGTTCGGCCAGTCGAACAGACCGCATCTGCAAGTACAATCAGCTGCTGAGAATTGAAGAAATGCTTGGCGACACGGCCGTCTTCGGCGGAACAATTTCGTAGACCTTTGCCAATACCGGTGCGGCAGAGATTCTGCATGCATCAGTAATTTGAGTTTTAAAGCCCGGTCCCTAACAGGAACCGGGCTTGTTTTTTATGAGGAAAGTCAACGCGTTGTCAGTCGACGCAGACATCGATATCGCAGACCAGCCTGCTGCAGACGTCACTGAGCTCGAAGATGGTTCAGTGTCATGGGCGGTGTCGTTGTGTTTTTGGTTCGCATTGTTGTTGGCGGCAGCGGTTTATGGTGCCGTGGCTTTGTCGCCGAAATTTTCGGTCTGGCATAAAGTGCGCAGCGAATATCGGCACAACGTCAGTCAGCTTGTTGCGCTGGAAGACGACGTTGATTATCTGGAACGTGTTGAAACGGCTCTGAAAACAGACCCGGAATTTGTTCAACGCCTCGCGGGTGTTTCCCGGCAAGGCGACGCTGATGGTGAAGAACTGATTCCCGTTAGCGGAAGTCTGTTATTTGGGCACAGTGATGAAGATCCCGCTGCGCCAACTATCGCTGCAGCACCGCCATTTTTCGATGGGATCATTCTGCGAGTTGCCAGTGATACTCAATTGCGAACGATCTTGCTGTGCTTTGCGGCGTGTCTCACCGTGTTTGCATTCACGTTTCTGAACGATGCGGGGCGAGGCTTTGTGTATTTCACGGGCTCGCTTATCAAAGCCGTGGTGATGTTGCCGATAAACCGATACGTTCAGGACGTTGCTGTTAATACTGAGCAACCGAAGTCTGGCAAAACCTTAGAAGCGGCGTCCAGTGTTGCGCCCGACGTCGTTTTACCTGATGGCAAATGATCTGTTCCAATGGGTCGCAACTGATTTACCTCATTTTACGAAATGACGTAGCGAAACTTGTGTCGAGCTGCGACCGGTGAAACCACAGGATAGTGCCGAAAGTGTTGACGGCTTTCGCTTGTACGAGTGTCCGTACCTTTTCGTAATTTACTAGAGGTCGTTGATATTGGTTGTTGGTGACATTCAAAGCCCGATTTTGTGAGAAAACCGTTTCAATCGCGAATGACAGGGTCTTCAACGGCAAAGCGAGGTGTAAGATGATTTATTAAAGGTATCGGTAGTACTTTCAGTCAGCAGAGAATCAGTTCAAATGTCCAAACGCGTTGTTCTTGCCATGAGTGGCGGAGTAGACAGTTCGGCGGCCGCCGTGCTGTTGCATCGGCAGGGGTACGAAGTGATTGGCTTGTTCATGCGGTCCGGCGAAACTGAGAAAACGGCGTGCGCAGTTTCCGGCGCTGGCTTGCTGCCGGTATTGGATACTCCGGCTCACAAGCAGGGCTGCTGCAGTGCAGAAGATGCCGCCGATGCTAGACGCGTCGCCGATCAGTTGGGCATTCCGTTTCATTCGCTGAATTTTAAGGACTCTTTCAATCGCATCAAAGATTACTTCGCAGATGAGTATCTGGCCGGGCGAACTCCAAACCCGTGCGTGCAGTGCAACAACTGGTTGAAGTTTGGCAAGCTCTGGACGTTTGCTGAACAGGTCGGCGCCGATCACATTGCGACGGGCCACTATGCCAGAATTCTGGAAGACGAAACAACAGGTCAGCACTCGTTGCATTGCGGTAGTGATCCAAAGAAAGATCAGTCTTATGTTTTGTTTGGTATTCGCCGTGAGTTGCTGAGCAAAATTCTGTTGCCGGTGGGTGGATATCAGAAGACGGAGATTCGCGAGTTCGCCGAAGAAGCCGGGCTACGAGTTGCTCAGAAGAAAGACAGTTACGAAATTTGCTTCGTACCGAACGACGACTACGCAGGCTTTCTGAAAAACTATCGCGGACACACGAATACAGAAGGTGAATTCGTCGATACGGCTGGCAACGTGCTTGGTCAGCATGCGGGCTATGAGAAGTTTACGGTCGGTCAGCGAAAGGGGCTGGGCGTCACTTTTGGCGAGCCTCGATTTGTGATCAGTGTGAACGCCGAAAGTCGTCAGGTAGTGCTCGGCCAGCGAGAAGACCTCGCGTCATGCAGGATTCGAGCCAATGGCTTGAACTGGCTTGCGGATGATCCGGGCCCGGCATTTGAATGCGCGGTCAAGGTGCGTTATCAGCAACAATCGCGAGACTGTATGGTTGAGATCATTGATGGCAATGAAGCAGTGATTACGCCTCAAGAGCCAATCATTGGAGTTGCTCCCGGACAGGCCGCAGTCTTCTATGACGGTGATAGGGTGATTGGCGGCGGCTGGATTCAGTCAAATCAATGAGCATGCGTCTCGGTCTGATCGAACTGCTGCTGGAAGCTTTGTGACTTCAGTCTAACACCTTGATTCGGTGCGGCGGTGTTCTGCTGGAAAACCTCCAGAGGCACGGTGGGTTTCAGGCAGTCTGGGAAGTTGCCTTCCATTATGCCGGCAGTTTGCCCGGAGCGTTTCGGCGGCTTTTGCCGGAGTACACCCAATCCGTGGGCTTCCGGTCTGTCGTTCTACTTTCCCACCACTCCTGCCGATAAGTAAAACGTGGCGATTATTTGTGGACACTGCGCGCACGGATTCTGCTTTGGTGTTTTCGAGAGCGTTTCCTGTCGCGGCGCTGTATCTGGTTCTATAAGCACTTTGTTCGAAACGGCACCTCTATTATGAGTGACCAGCAACGTATCCAGGAACTTGAGCAACTTGTAAAGATGCTGGAAGAGCAGTTGATGCAGACTCAGCGGTTAAGTTCCGTTGGTGCTTTGGCGAGCAGCATCACGCATGAATTCAATAATATCCTGACGACCGTGATTAACTATGCGAAGATGGGCGTTCGTCACAAAGACGCGAAGACTCGTGATAAGGCGTTTGATCGTATTTTGTCAGCGGGTCAGCGAGCCACAAAGATCACAACCGGAATGCTGGCCTACGCTCGATCTTCCAGCGATCGGTTTGAACCATGCGAACTAAACAGGCTTCTGGAAGATGTGTTGGTGCTGGTTCAGAAAGATCTGCAGATGCACCGTATTGGTGTGGATGAAGAACTTCAGCCTGGCGTTTGGGCAATCGTTAACAGCAGCCAGATTCAGCAGATTATCATGAACTTAATTGTGAATGGTCGGCAGGCGATGGGTGAAGGCGGTCGTCTGAAACTGACGATCCGCGACAACGTAGAAGAAGGCTGGGCGGAATTGTCGATTGGAGATTCAGGCTGCGGAATCCCCAACGACAAGTTGCAAAAGATCTTCGATCCCTTCTACACAACCAAAACCACGGATGCTCGGGGACAGGGAGGCACCGGCATCGGGCTGTCTGTCTGCCGAAAAATTATTGAAGCTCATAAAGGGCGACTTCGAGTCGAAAGCGAAGTTGGCAAAGGCACAATCTTTACGCTGAAGCTGCCTCGATCCGGGTCTCCGGCTGGTCTGATTGACACGTCGGCCGCTTAAGAAAACTGTTGTTGGGCCTGTTGAAACAGATGTCGCACTGCGCGGCCACTGATCGTTTCATCTTTCAGCAATTCGTGAGCAATCAGCTGAACGGCCCTGGCATTTGTGGGATCACTAAGCAGGTGTTCAGTCTTGTCCAGCAGGCGTCGTGCGAGCTTATCAAGTTGACGTTCGCTGGTTGCTCGATTCTCCAGAAGTCGCTTTACTGCGCGTAGGTCCTGCGAAGCGCCTTCCTGGCAGTATCGGTTGGTTGTGTGACTTTCTGCGACCATTCCCGCCAACAGAATCAGCACTTCATCTTCCAGTCCGTCTTTCGAAGCTTTCGAACGTCCCTTCTGGATCTTGCAAGCGCCCAGGCGACTGCCTCCGGTTTGCAATTGAGCGGGAGAAATCGTCACTTTCTCTACCGGACGTCCCAGCAGAAATGCCATGACGGCATGACCGGCTTCATGGTACGCCGTAGCGGTCAAAGCAAGGTTGCCGGATTTTGAGCTATCGCTGTTTGGCGGCTTCGACGATGCCTCGTTGTTATTCATGATGGTCGCGTATATGAAATTCAGGAAGCGTTTTGCATCAACGCAGCGATCTGCAGTTGATCAATTTCAGACGGTGTCCCGTAACCGCTCTTGTAGCCGAAGACTTCAGAAACAGTGCGCGCTCCGAAATGCCCATCCATGATTTCTAGAAAATCGGCTGTCACAAGTGCAGGGTGAGGCACTCCGCATGCTCGGCTGAGCGCAATGATTTCCTTGCGAAGATTCAGCAGGTAGTTGGCGACTCGAGCAGACTTGAGAGTTGGATCAAGCCCTCGTACCAGCCAGCGGTTTTGAGTGGCGACTCCGGTAGGACAGTGATTTGTATGACACTTCTGAGCCTGAATGCAGCCGACTGCCAGCATTGCTTCGCGAGCGACGTTGATCATGTCACAACCGAGAGCAAAGGCGAACAGCGATGATTCAGGGAATCCGAGTTTTCCTGATCCGACCATCACGATTTTCTGAGACAGGCCGCGATCTCGCAGAGCGCATTCAATAAGGCTGAATCCTTTTTTGAACGGGCGAGCAACGTGATCGCCGAAAACCAACGGACCGGCGCCGGTGCCACCCTCACCACCATCGATTGTGATGAAGTCGGGCGCACGTCCGGTGGTGTCGATCAGGCGTGACAGGTCGTGCCAGAAGTCCATTTGCCCAACGGCAGACTTAATACCGATCGGCAGTCCCGTTTCATCAGCAATGCGTTCAACAAAGTCGAGCAGGCTGTCTGGATCGCGAAAGGCAGTGTGTGCGGCGGGGCTAACGCAGTCATGGTCCATGGAAATACCACGAATCGCGGCAATTTCCGGAGTGATTTTTGATTGCGGAAGGATGCCGCCCGCACCAGGCTTCGCTCCCTGACTAAGCTTCAGTTCAATGGTTTTTACCTGCGGGTATTTTGCGATGGTCTCAAGTAGCCTGTCCATGCTGAAGCTGCCATCCTGACTTCGACTTCCGAAGTAGCCCGTTCCGATTTGCCAGACCAGGTCGCCGCCATGCAGGTGGTGAGGCGAAATTCCACCTTCGCCGGTGTTCTGTAAGCAGCCTGCCGTCGCCGCTCCTTTGTTGAGTGCTTCTACGGCGGGTCCGCTTAACGAACCGTAGCTCATCCCGGAAATGTTGACGATGGACGCCGGCCGAAACGCCTTCTTGCGTTGCCGAAAACCTCCGAGCACCTTGGCACAGGGAATGCGATACTTAGGGTCAAAGCCCGGTTCGCCAACATGCGGCGATATCAGCGGAAACGTGTTGTGATTGATGATCAGGTAATTCGAAGACAGTTCCATTTCGCTGTCTGAGCCGAATCCGAAGTAGTTGTTTTCGCTTTTCGACGACGAGTAGATCCAGCTGCGCTGGTCCCGATTAAACGGGCGTTCTTCGTCATTTCCAGCAACAATGTATTGTCGCAATTCAGGCCCGAGGGATTCAATCAGATAGCGAAAATGTCCGAGCACAGGGAAGTTTCGCAGAATGGCGTGCTTTTTCTGAGTGACGTCGTGAATCGCTACCAGTACCACGAGAGCTAAGGCAATGCCGCCGATCCAGATCCACAACATGTTTGATTTTCCGTACTAATGACGATGGCGCTGTGAGTTTGCCGAAAATATTCAGTGGGATTTGAAGTTAAAGAATGCTT
>Ga0075108_10001602_pt1 | contig 10875 bp, 18 predicted proteins | sample AntAceMetag02UK1_FD_69797 | JGI IMG/M metagenome (GOLD analysis project Ga0075108, IMG submission 69797) | Saline lake microbial communities from Ace Lake, Antarctica - Antarctic Ace Lake Metagenome 02UK1 | ecosystem: Environmental > Aquatic > Non-marine Saline and Alkaline > Saline | place...
CATAGTGACAGGTATCTTTATGATATCTGTTGCTTGAGTATAACTTAAAGGACTTGGACCAATATCTTTTGGAAAACACTCAAATAGTTTAATTCCATAACGTCTTTGGTTATTTACATCAAGAACATAGATTTCAATTTCTTTAATGTAATCCCTATAATACTTGACATTCCACGTTCCCTTGTCCCAAGCCATCTCTTGCCAGTGTTCAAAGAATACTCTTTCTTCTAGGTCACTACTTGATTGAAAGGTCATAGCTAGTGTACCACCAAACGTGATACCATCAACAATTTCTGGTGCAATACCATACATGTTAGAATCTGGTGATGTATTAAGTGACCTGCCGGGTAAGTCAAGGGCTTCACATCGCATAGAAACTTTCCTTGCATCCCCCTCTGCCGGGGATGTGATAATAACCTCGTAACGACTTGGGAGTGCATATCCATTGTCACTATGAAACTCTGACAAGAAATCATTTAATACACCAAATGCGGTTGATTCTACAAAATTTGCTAGTGTTGCCATTAGATCATTGCCCTCGAATCTTTCCATACCTCAGAAGAATCTGCTTTCTTAAACCTCTGTACAGGTAGGAGAGTCGCAATTGTAAATTCGTCTGCATCAATTCTACGAAACTGTGATTTGGTCTGTCCTGCTAGGTATTTGTGTATGGTTGGCCTGATAAGTCTCACATTCTTTAGTTTCTGGTAATCAACGATAAGTTTTGTTGACTCATCAAATGCGGTATTATTAGAGAAATCCACCAAACGATCAAGCAACTTAATTCTTAGAGGAATGGGTAGATAATGCAAGTTGATCCCCAGAAATCCATCTGAATACTTCTCTATGGGTAATACCAACGGAAACGTATCATAGTATGGTAGGGTCTTCTTGAACTTAGGATCATACATGAACATGTTAAGCCTACCATAGAATGGTTGATTGCTCCTCTTACCATCTCGTATGAGGTCAAGTGTGGTTGGTGTACCAAACTCTTTAATTTTCTCTCTATACCATGCAGTAGATTTGGGGCGACCTTTTGCCTCATCCTTAACTGATTGCATATATTTGCTGGGTGCTCTTGCCATATATCTATTTATACGAAATCCCAAGATGATCTTCAGTTAAAATCTTGAACTCCATACCATTATCTGCACACCATTCTGTAGCAGATCGCCACTTAGCATCATTCACACCATAGGTCATGACCTCATTCATCCATCGTCTGGTGCGCCTCTTGGGTTCCTTGGGTGGTTTGCACTGCACCTTGGGTTTAACCTCAATTATCATCTTCTTAATCTGACCATTAGCCTGTTTGACTTTGATATAAAAATCTGGGAAGTATTTGTGCATACGTCCATCCTTGGGTGATAAATAGGGTATAATGATCTCTTCACTGCCCCATTCAATTATGGATGTGCTGTTGTCACAGTATACCATAAATTTACGTTCCCAGAGAGAACGATAAACTATGTTCTGTGGATTGCCCTTATATTTTTTGGGCTTGGTTGGTATGTATCGACCTTTGTATGACATGTGTTATAAATAGTTTCATAAAGTGTATAAGGATATTTAGACATGGCATTAAGAGACGCTTTCGTAAACATAGCAAAGAATGCTGCATCAGGTGCTGCACAGAGAGTAATTACTTCTGTTGCTGATGGTCTTAGGTCAGGATTAGGTGGTTCAAGTAGTAGTTCTTCATCTAGTCCTGTACAAACTGGTTTTAATAAACCGGACCCAATTCTCTTATACCCTTCTGATGTTGGCGTTAATGCTCATCAAGCAAGCTATATACTCTTCGCTCGACATTCTGTATCGGGTGCAAAAGTAAAACCAATACAACACGCAGGAAAGGTTGCTGATGTTTTCTATATAGACAAAGTGACCGGCAAGAAAACATTGAACAAGGACAAAACGGATGAAAACCAGCAAAAAGCACACGACCAATTAAACGCACAATCTGGCGGTTCTGGTGGTGCTGGTAAGAATGGCGCAAGTAATTCACTCACGTTGTCTCGCAGAAATATCCAGAGAACCGGAACCTTTATCGGACTGTACATGCCCCCAGCAGTTAATGTAAACTATGCTATGGATTATTCTGAGGGTGAAATTGGTGTGGTGGGTGAAGCGCTCTATGGATTGTTTAAGGCTTATCAGAACGGAACATTGAGCGGGGATTCTTTTAAGAAAGGGTTTGACACTCTAGGTGACGGGCTAGTGAAAATGGGAGTGGGTATGATTGATAAGGCAATTCCCGGCGCAAAAGATTTGCTTGCAATTGAGAGTGGAACGATTATTACACCCAGAACAGAGATGATGTTCAGGGGTATTGGTAGAAGGTCATTTTCCTTTTCTTTCACATTCATTCCCAAAGATCATACAGAAACAGAAACGGTGCATAAAATTGTACAAGAATTTAAAGAGGGAATGACCCCAAGTTTTAAGAATGCCGGTAGTACAAGAGAGATGACAATTCCTGATGTATTTTCAATTCAGTATATGCATGTCAATGGACAAAATCAATATATCAATAAGATTGGTAAATGTTATCTAAAAACAATGGATGTTACTTATGGTGGAGATAAATTTGTAACATATAATGCTGACAAAAAGGGTGCGCCACCCCAGAAAACAACCATCACTCTGGCTTTCCAAGAACTAGAAATCATGGACAGAGATAATATTAGGAACGGATACTAAGATGTATTTTAGTCAATTTCCAGTTATTGCATATGATTCTGTTGGCGATGGAGAATTCAAAACAGTCACCCATTTACTCAAGCGTGTGGCTCTTCATGGTAAATCAAAATCAGTATCATCTTTGTATGATACATATGACATTAGGAATGGTGAAACGCCAGAGATGATTGCTTACAAATATTATGGTGATGCAGAATATCATTGGGTCATTCTGATTGTCAATAACATCACAGACAGGTATCACCAGTGGCCAATGAACACTCGCCAGTTCCTTGCACATCTTGCCGAGAGATATGATAATGTGGATGCAACACACCACTACGAGATTTATCAGGTATCGGGTGACACCACAAAAAAGATTAATATTGGCCTCACCAATAAAGACACTAATGGTAACACTATTGCAGATGCAACACTGGTCACAAATAGAGAATACGAAGAATCGAAACAGGATATAATTAGAAAAATACGGCTGTTAGACCCCCAATATCTAGAACAGTTTGTTGAGGAATTTGAGGCATTGGTTTCTAATACAGAGGATTGATTGAGTGGCAAAATTAGAACTTAGAAGTGGTGGTGAGTTTAACATTATCCAAGCAGACCTAGTATTATCTACAGGGAAAGTGGTTGGATTAACAGCGTCTATTATGGGGCTCTCTATATTTGAGGGAATAAATCAACTTACCGTAACAGGAACCATGACAATTCAAGATGCTTTCAACCTAGCATCCTTTGGTCCTATTATCGGGCAAGAATACCTGATGCTCAAGATTGCAACACCAAATTTGCGGGGTGGAGAGAACACAATTGACTACACAACAAACCCATTCATGATTACGAGTATTGATGATAGGGTTAATATTGGTAATGGTGTTCAGGCTTCAACTATGTCATTCTGCTCAAGAGAATTTGTAATCAACCAAAGAGCCAGAGTCAAAAGAACTTTGACAGGATCGTACTCAGACATCGTTGAAACAATGTTGAAGACTGACCTAGACAGCAATAAGAAGCGGAACATTGAACCCAGTGCTGACAACAAAAAAATAATTGCACCAAACATAAAACCTCTTGATGTTATAGCTATTGCAACAAAGAATGCTGTATCAAAGAAATTCAATCAATCAACATATTTTTTCTGGGAAAGCACCTCCGGGTTCAACTTCAGAACTCTTGGAAATATGTATTCTCAACTCCCTGTCATGTCATACGAATCTAGTGTGGCAGGTAAAAGAACGAAAGATGGTGTGAGAGATATCATGGCGGAGCTGTCTGCGATTGAAAATTACAGGATAACCAGTTCCCCTGATACTGTGTGGAATTACACCACAGGCATATTTTCGTCTGAATTAATTGTCCATGATATCATGTCCAAAAGTTACGAAACGCATATATATAAGTATAGTGATAATTTTTCGAAGGAACAACATCTTGGACCAAACCCCCTTGCAAACAATGACCCTGATGGGAAGAATGTATCATCTTTTCCTTCTAGGCAATTTCTGAAATCTACCGTGGGTATTGGTAATGATCAGAGTTTTGAGGATGAATTTAATCAATATGCATATGGCGCAAACAGGTTGAACTTAATGCAATCACGAAATTCACAACTAGCAATGTTAGAGTCTGGATTACAACTGAACATTGATGTTGTAGGTACAACTGTTGTGAAAGCAGGTGATATTGTGGAGATTAAAATACCCAGTGTTGCTGCGGTTAAAACCACCAATAACGAAACAGAAGACATGTTGTACAATGGTAATTTTCTTATCAGGTCTTTACGGCATGATTTTGATATTATTAACGAAAAACACACAATGTCCATGAACGTCACCAAGGATGCCATGGGCAAATAACATAAGGAGAAGTCCATTTCTAACACCCCTATATCCAAACATAACCAGCGAAAGGAACTAAAAATGGCTAAGTCCAAGAACCGCATTAAGAAGATGACATTCCAAACACAAGATCGCACGTTTGATTGCACTCCACTTTCAGACAACGATAAATACATTATAGAGATGGCAGGATATAGAAAACAAGGACACCCACAGAATGAAGACATATCACGAACTACAGGAAGGTCTACAAGACCCCAATATATTTAAAGCATTCTTCCTTGCTGGTGGACCGGGCAGCGGTAAATCATACGTTGTCCGGTCCACCACCGGCGGGACAGGATTGCGTGTTGTAAACTCTGATGACGTATTTGAGAAGTATCTCAAGGACGCTGGTGTTTCTATGAAAATGGGGTCAGAAGACCCACGAAGAGATATTATTAGAGGAAAAGCAAAGGTTGTCACTGCTTCTCGACAGAAAAACTATATCGAAGGACGTATCGGTTTGGTCATTGATGGCACTGGTAAGGAATACGATAAAATTCGCTCACAGAAGGCAGAACTTGAATCATTGGGATACGACACCCATATGATATTCGTCAATACCTCACTTGATGTAGCACTTGCTCGCAACCTCAAGCGTGAACGCACTGTACCAGAAGATATTGCAATCACCAGTTGGAAAGAGGTACAGGGTAATATCGGTAAGTTTAATTCCCTGTTCAGGGGCACTATGGTTATCGTTGATAACAATAAACCAGATGATGATATTGAGATGGCCGCATTCAAGGAAGTCAAACGTCTACTAGGTAAGAAGGTTCGAAACCCTCGTGCCAAGCAGTGGATTGAAATGGAGATGAAGAATCGAGGTATCACCAAGGCACCCTCAAGGCGAAATATTGGTTCTGGTGGTGGTCAGAATCGTCGGAAACCGACACCCCTACCCGGCATGAGTGGATTTAAGACTAAAATGGGCCGAAAAAAAGGTGATTTTAGCTAAGATTCTTCTTGACTCTTCCTATTTTATGGTGTATACTAAGGTATAAACTGAGAAAAGGAAGACGTTATGATGAATTGCAATTGGATACTTCGTAACCTCGTAATTAAGAAAAACGCTCTGAGGGTCGCTGGCTTTGATATTTCACTTCTGGATGATGAAAAGAAAGTGAATGATGCATTTAAAAAATCTGGCCTGACAATGCCAAACATGAATAATCGAGGGATTGCATGATCCTCACCCTCAAAGGTCTTACCAACAAGGGTAAAAACCGAATCAGGGAACACGGCGACAAGTGGGAAGTCCTAGACTTGCCCCCCGGCGTCAGGAATATGACCCCAAAACCCGTATTTCCCCCCATAAAATCACTGAAAACAGACGAATGGCGATGGCTGGATGATGTGAATTTTTCTTGGATTCCTGCTCGATTTTAGTTGACAAACCCTATTTGGTATGGTATACTTAGGTATAATCAGAGAGAGAGATTGTTATGGCATTTGCCCCCAATGAAGTTAGTTTTCCCCCCTACGGCGATGGTTCTATCGTTGGTTGCTTCGATGAGAAGGAATATGGTAAATATTTCGAGTTTTCGGAGAATCGGGAAGAATACTACACCGAATATCCCCACAAGGTCTGGGTGACGACTCCTTGGCGTATGGATGGTGGGTGGCGGTTCGCCAAGGTCTTGAAGACCGTGGCCTACATCCTGACCAACGATGAGGACGGCAACGACATCGTTGAAAAATGGTTCATCAAAAAATATCGGAAATATGCAAAATAACTGTTGACAAATCCTGCTGGATATGTTAATATTAGGTATAATGAGAAACAAAGAGAAAGATACGAAATGGCATATGTAAGCAAAGAAACCAAGAAGACCCTCGCCCCTGCAATCAAGAAGGTTCTTGCCGAGTACGGCGTAAAGGGAACCATTGCGGTTGACAATTCTTCCATGCTGGTTGTGACCTTACGGAAGGTTCCTGCTGGGTTGTTTACCGCAAAAGAGATTGAAAATGGTGATGTCAATGTCTATCGCATTGATACGTTCTTTGAGGGTAATGCCAAGAAGTTCCTGACTAAACTGCTTGCAGCCATGAAGGGTGACAAGTGGTATAACAACACCGACAGTTCGATTGACTACTTCGACACTGCTTGGTATAACGATATCAAGATTGGGACGTGGAACAAACCGGCAGAGGTTGTATAATGAGTAAAATTGGTGATGCATTGACGAAGACGCTGGTTGGTGATACGACTGAGAAGCTTGCGGTAATACACGTTGCCTTTGAAGATGCTCCCAAGACGGTTGCGTTTGTTGAGGTTGATGCTGCACTACCCCTTCGGAAAAAGTTGATGATTGCATTTGTCAAGACCAACACGATTACTGAGGCATGGTGGCGGAACGATGATGTGACTTATATCAATGACACCCCAACATGCCGCAGCACCAGCGTTGGTGATATGGTGCTGGTTGGTAAGGATAAGTATGTGTGTGTTATGAATGGTTGGGAAACCCTTGATGGTGAGATTGTGAAATGACAGACTCGGAAGTGTCAACAATGGAGAGGCGAATAGGAAATGCAAGGACGGCTCTGCAAAATGTTAAGTCTTGCTGGGGTAATCAATATTGGAGTAATGTACTCGCATATCTATTGAGACAAGCGAACAGACTCAATTAATTGATCATGAAGATACTTACAAGTGATGAATATATCAAGGATGATCCTGTAAGACCTACATTATCCTACGCATGGCGTAAGAGTGTGGGTGAAATATATTATATTGGCGAAGAGGATGACCCAAGTGCTATAGTGTGTGTTGCAATGACAACATATATTCCTAAAGATGCAAGAGATATTGCCCTATCTGATCGGGGATTGTATGCTATACCTTACTCAGTATGGAGTTATAAGAAGGGTGCAGGCGGACAGATAATTATGGACCTGAGAGATTGGGCTATACACAATGGTTGGGAACGTCTCGTAACTATGTCACCAAAGACCGATATGGCACATAGGTTTCATATCAAAAATGGTGCGCTTTTAATCAAACACAATAAAACAAGCAGGAATTACGAATACGCACTATGAAGAATAAACACATTGTAGCACATATGAAGTCTGCATTTAACTATGCAGAGTGCAGCACAGCAGAAAAACTCAAGGTTGGTTGTGTGATTGTCAAGGATGACCGTATCATATCCATTGGATACAACGGTATGCCCAGTGGATGGAGTAATGAGTGTGAAACACGTTCATTCTTTACAGAAGACGGGCAACAGCTCCTCAATCAAATTTTGATTACCAAACCAGAAGTCCTACATGCAGAAGAGAACGCAATCACCAAGCTCGCAAGGAGTAACGAGTCAGGTGGGGGTTCCACTGCATTTATTACACATGCACCTTGCCTTTCTTGTGCTAAACTGTTATACTCATCAGGTATAGTCGAGGTGTATTATACGCACTTATATAAGAATACTGAGGGATTGGATTTCCTCAATAAATGTAAGATTAACGGGACATATGGTCCAACAGCTGAGTACATAAAGGTTATAAAATATGCAGACAATTGAGAGAACGACCCTATCAGAGCTGGTAGGTAATGAACAGTATGCACGAAAGGTACTTCCCTTCATTAAGGGGGAGTATTTTGGTGACCGCACTGAGCGTATTGTATTTGAAGAGATACAGAAGTTCGTAGAGAAGTACAATGCCCTGCCCACCAAGTCAACCCTTGAGATTGAAATTGATACTCGGCGGGACTTGAACGAGAGCGACATTCGGCGTGTGCTGGATGTGGTTAAAGGGCTAGAGAATGACAAAGAAGTGAACTTTGATTGGTTGGTTGAAACCACGGAGAAGTTCTGCAAGGATAAGGCGATATACAATGCGATTGTTGAAGGAATACAAATCATTGATGGTAAGGATAAAGAACGAGGCCCTGATGCAATTCCATCTATTCTCACAGACGCCCTGGCTGTGGGTTTTGATAATAGTGTGGGCCATGATTATCTCTTGGACGCAGATGCCCGATTTGAGTACTACCATACGGTAGAGGAGAAAATTCCATTTGATTTGGAGTTCTTTAACCGTATCACCAAGGGGGGGTTACCACCCAAGACACTGAACATCGCACTTGCTGGGACAGGTGTTGGAAAATCCCTGTTCATGTGTCATGTCGCAGCAAACTGTATGAACCAAGGCAAGAATGTCCTTTATATCACACTAGAGATGGCGGAAGAACGCATTGCTGAACGTATTGATGCAAACCTCATGAACGTGACTATGGAAGATTTGCATAGTCTTCCCAAGGCGATGTATGATAGCAAGATCAATAAGATTATCAAGGAGACTAATGGCCAGCTGGTTATTAAGGAATATCCTACTGCATCCGCACACTCTGCCCATTTCAGGGGGTTGATCAAGGAGCTTGCAATCAAGAAGAGTTTCAAGCCAGATATCATCTTCATTGATTACCTGAATATCTGTGCATCATCACGCTTCAAAGGAGCAGCAAATGTCAATTCTTACATGTATATCAAATCGATTGCTGAGGAACTTAGGGGACTTGCAGTTGAAACTAACGTCCCAATCATGTCGGCAACACAGACGACTCGAAGCGGGTTCAGTAATTCCGATGTGGGCCTTGAAGATACCAGTGAGAGTTTTGGCCTACCAGCTACGGCTGACCTCATGTTTGCGCTCATCTCTAACGAAGAACTTGATGAACTTAACCAAATCGCAGTCAAACAGTTGAAGAATCGGTATAATGATGTTAATGTCAATAAACGCTTTGTCATTGGTATTGACCGTGGAAAGATGCGCCTGATGGACCTAGATGAGAGCCAACAGGATGGACTAGCGGATAGTAACCAGACAGAAGAGAAGGATGACTTCGAATCCCCTACATTTGACAAGACAGAGTTTGGAACAGGATGGCAAGTATGAAACTGATTGATGACTATCTGAAACAGGATGATGTGAATGCACTGAACAGCCTGCATATAGAGTATGCAAAGGTGCATTGGATAGGTGCTAAATCGAACCCAGAGAAGAATGCATTGACAAAACTGGTACATTCCACAAAGAGCTATGTAAAAGACCCTGTATTGGGTGCTACAGCGTGGTATAACGTGCGCCCAGTGGACCCTGTGTGGCATAACGACATTCTATCCTACTGTGACAAATACCCCATCAATAACCTACCTGAGCACACATTCATCTACTATATGAGGTCACCGGACAGTGGTGGACATCTAGAATTCGGGGGGCCGGGTATAAAAGAAGATTGGAGAATGGACGTAACAGTTGAACCAATACCCAATAGACTCGTATACTTCGATGCATTCATGACGCACAGGGTTGCTCCATATGAGGGTAATAGGGTATCAATCGGTATAGTATGGTGGAAGATCACACCAGATAGATATGAAGAGCAGAAAATAGACCAATACAAGGTATTAGAGAGGGTATGGCGATGAAAAGAATTAAAGAGGACCAATATGCATTTATTACAAAGGATGGGTATGACCACCCCGCTGTGGTGATGCTAGAGGGTGAATATAAGGATGTTGCATGGGGATACACTTCTGTGAGCATTCCAACAGTAGATGACCTGAGAGACAGTGCGGCACTGAAATGGGAGTTTGAGATACTGGACAATGCAGGAAGGGAATGGGAAGAGTTCAAGAATCAGACCTTCGTAGACCTTATGGGTGATATACTCGCAGACCAGATAGATGAACAGCTAGAGACAGGTAAGCTGAAGTATCAGTGATGAGTAAGCATAAACACCATATCATACCAAGATATAGATGTAAAGAACTTGGTATAGACCCTGACTTTGAATCAGGTAACGGAGGTTCGATTCCTCCTCAGGCTGCCAACTTTTGGAGAGCACAATGGTGCACAACAAAGATAGTATTTTGCGTTTCAAACGAAACTTATGGATTGCGTTTTTCGCCACTGCGGTGGCACTTACAATGATGGATATATCGATATGAAAGTTGCAACAGATAGAGACCTCAGAGCAAACGGACTTGCAGGATTTTTTCTGGGAGTTGGTATTAGCGCTGCAATGATTGGTTCCTTGGGATTGCTCCTGGCGTATGCCGGCGCCATTATGGGACTATTAACGATGGTTATACCGCAAATATACGCCATGATGGTAGTCCTCACAGTTTTTATTGGTATTATCTTCGGCGGCGGACTTTTGCTGGGACAGTCAGGCCGGTACGCATCTAAAGGATCCAGAATACGCTATTTGCGAACACTCCGAGACAGGCGCCGAGCGCTAAATGCTCCGATGGTGGAGTATATTAAGGACTGTGTCTTCCCTGAT
>Ga0075108_10001608_pt1 | contig 10841 bp, 8 predicted proteins | sample AntAceMetag02UK1_FD_69797 | JGI IMG/M metagenome (GOLD analysis project Ga0075108, IMG submission 69797) | Saline lake microbial communities from Ace Lake, Antarctica - Antarctic Ace Lake Metagenome 02UK1 | ecosystem: Environmental > Aquatic > Non-marine Saline and Alkaline > Saline | place...
CAACACCACTACATGTAAACGGAACGATCACAGCTACAGGCCTGGCAGGACTGACTAATCTCGATGTGGATTTTGTAAATGTTAAAGATAATAAAATTACAACAAATTCTTCCAACGCAAATTTAGAACTAGATGCTAATGGATCCGGAAGTATCGAAATAAAAAAATCAACTAGGATAATCCAAGGCTCGACGCACAACTTGTCCGCAGATGACGGCACAGGTACATATGTGGCCAAACAATATCTGCTTTGGGGGACCACTACCAATGCAATTGAAACAGAGATATTTGTTGGAGGGGTTACTAATGCACGAATAGCCGTGGGAGCAAACACAACAATAAACTATTCAGTACAGGTAGTTGCACGTAGAACTGATGCGACTGGTGAATCAGCGGCATGGGAACTTAAAGCATTAGGTGATAGTTATTCAGGCACAGTGACTGACGTAGGTAACGTTTACGAAGTTGTTGTAGCAAGAGACGATGAAAATTGGCAAGTGGATGCACGGGCAGACAACACCAATAATGCAATAGGAATATTTGTTACCGGAGCAACAGGCAAAACAATAAGTTGGGTAGCTGAAATAGAAACGTCAGAGGTTAACATTTAATGACAAGACGAACACGTAGTTACCAGCTGGACAATGATAAACGAACTATCAAAGTCAACGGTAAGTCGGTCATTGACCTTTCTACTTCTTCAACCAACACACTTAGAACTGTGGGTGGTGCGGCTGACCAAGCTGTGCAACTTGCGGCATCGGGTGATTCAAGTAACATTGACCTGAGGTTAGTACCAAAAGGATCAGGTAAGATAGATATCAATGAGCAGTACAAACTACCATCTGCAGATGGAAGTGCGGATCAAGTATTACAAACAGACGGAAGTGGTGTGCTTTCATTTGCAACCATATCTACAAATTCAGTAGCACAAGGTAACTCCAGTTTAGCAGTTGCTGATTCAGGCACAGGAACAGTCACAGTTCAAGTAGACGGAGAAACACTTGCCACTTATAGTACAGCACTAGCATTTGATGTCAGTAACGCCACCACTGCCATTAGATTACCCAACGGTACAACAGCACAAAGACCGTCAGGGGTAACTGGACTGTTAAGATACAATTCGTCAACTGACAAGATAGAAGGCTACACCACAGCAGACGGATGGGCTGAACTAGGTGCTTCTTCATCGACCGAAGTTGCAGACAGTGGAGAATCGGTGATCGGCATAGGACAAAATGCTAAAAATTTAGATTCTTTCACCACAACAGCATACGATTCAGCTTTATACTTTGCTGTAACAATGGACGAAACTAATAGTAATAGAGTTTCAACACAAAGATACAGTGTAGTTCACAATGATTCTGATGCCTTTGTTACAGTATCTCACACAAATGAATCTAATCCTGGACACGATCATATTGCTATAACAGCCGACGTTGACAGCGGAAACGTAAGAGTAAGAGGTACCGGTTCATCAGACATCAACAGTGTGAGTTGGTACAGATGGCCATTAGGTGACAACACAACAGATACCACATCAGGAAATATTGGAATCTTTTCTCAGGCAGATGCGACCAACGGACAAACAAATTCTAATTCATATGTAGACACAGGTTTTTCCACTTCGATAAACAACAGTGCAACTAAAAATTTAGACACATTTGGCAGAACGGCATTTAACTCGGCTGTGTACTTTGCTGTCCACAGAGATGAGTCCAACAGTGACGCAATGATGGTAAAATACAATCTAACGCACAACGGTTCAGATGCGTTCATAAATGAAACGCACATAGTTAAATCTGATCCATCAAACAATTATACAACGGTAACAGCAGATGTTGACAGTAGTACTGTGAGAGTAAGAGGGCAAGGTAACTCTGCACTTAACAGTATGTCCTACTACAGGATGGCCCTAGGACCTAGTACAGGACTAGCAGTAGCAGACGCAGTCAAAACTTTTTACAACAGCGATGTAGACACAGGAACAGAAGTTTTAGACTCTTGGTCTTCTGGTAGCAACAGGGGTGCAAAATATATTATCACTGGAAAAAATTCAGACACTGGAGCAACCTGTTTACAAGAAGCAATAGTGGTGCACGACGGTACAGATCCGTATATCAGTACATACGGTACAGTATCTTCTGCTGGTACTGATGCCATCTTTACACTTACAACAGACATAAGTGGCGGAAATGTTAGATTACTGGTAGGTGCTTCATCTGCCAATTGGGCTGTAATAGGACACAGAGTATTACTAGCAGATTCTATGAGTACAACATATGATGGCAGTACAGCAGACGTACACAGAACACTCGCTTCAACAACAGTGAGTTCATCGGCAACTTCAATCGACTCATGGTCGACTAGTGATCACACTGGAGCATTTTATGTTGTGACAGGTCACAACTCATCTGAAGCGGCATCTTCTATACACGAAGTTATGCTACTAGCAGATGGTTCAAATGTTTTCGTTTCTGCACATGGTATAAGTTCAAAAGGAACAGATCAATTAAATTTTACAGCAACAAACAGTTCGGGCACAATAGCACTGAAAGCCGCTTCATCAAGTGGCGGAAGCACGTCGGTGAGTGCTTGGAGAGTACATATAAAAAGGGATGATGCTGGTGCATCAGTTATTGATTCTTGGAGTGCATCTTCATACAGAGGAGCAAAATATTTCTTAAGTTTGAATGATTCAACTAACAACAAACTACAAAACATTGAGGCATTGGTCGTACACGATGGGACAAATGCTTACATAACACCATATGGAGACGTGCAGACATATGTCGGCTCAGCGTTAACTACGCTGTCTGCAGACATATCAGATGGAAACGTTCGACTAAAAGGACTATCGTCACAGTGTAGGATCACAGGTTACAAAGTATTATTATCAGATTCAGAATCAGCGAGTGACGGTGACAACGTGGCAACTATTGCAACCAAAACAGTCAGTTCATCACCAACACAATTAGACACATTTACATCAGACTCAGCAACAGGTGCCTTTTACATTGTCACCGGTTACAATTCATCAGAAGGAGCGGCCAGCATATCAGAGGTTGTTGTGGTGAGTGGTGTGGGTGTAGACGGCAGTACTCAAGATGCTTTTGTTAGTGCTGGACCGACAGTGTCATCTAAAGGCACAGACCAACTAACTTTTACAGCATCTTTCAATGGTACAAGCACAGTGCTTAATGCCTCCAGTACATCGGGTGGTTCGACATCTGTCAGTGCATACAGGGTTGATTTATTGAGAGCGGCTGGTGGTGCAGTTGCAGTGAACCTAACAGTTGCGGCCGATCAAACAATTACAGGTGAAAAAACATTTTCAAATCAAATTGTAAAATTAACAAACCTGCCAACCAGTGATCCAAGTGTTGCAGGACAACTTTGGAACGATAGTGGTACTTTGAAAATCAGTGCTGGTTAGACTATTAAATCTAATATAGTCTGTAACTTACCTTTTATACTTTTGTTGTTGAGTGTGTTCCTTAACCCAGCGTGTAGAGGTTTTGGCCAACATTCAAAGGCACACCAAGCATAAGACGAATGCTCGTAATTTAATATAGGAGGAAATTCATCTTGTATAGCAATTACATAGGTATTGAAAAAAAATTGTTGATCGTTAGACGTGAATAATTCTAATGGTATAACTTTTCTAAACGTAGGAGGTGTTCCTACTTCTTCAATAATTTCTCTCTTCAATCCTTCAAATGCAGACTCTTTAAATTTGGCTTTGCCACCTGCAAGTCCCCACATACCAGAAGTTTTTCCATCCGTTCTTTGTAAAAATAAGAAACGTTTAGTGCTTGTAGCATAAAATAACGCACCTGAACAAATTATATTTTTTTCCATTTAGTAATTATAACACAATAGTCCACTTGCCTGCGACATAAACACCTTCATAACTTTTTACCCAAGAACCATTGGTAAACTTGTACTGTATACCTGTGTTTAAATTTGTTACATATGCTAGTGTCGAATCGGGATTTGAAGCGTCCCAGACTACACCCCATTTACTAGTTGAGGAATTGTATTCAATTATATCATTTGTGCTGGCTCGTAGATTGCCCCAAGCACTGGCATCAAACGTGTTAGTAGAATCACCAATGTCGTTTACAACAAGGTAACGAGTACCGTTTGTTGGTGTACCTGGATCAAACGTCAACGGATTTACTATTTTACTGACACTAGTTAATGTGTTTGCTGGAATAGTATCAGCGTCAATACTAAAAACTAATAAAGATTCATCTAACGGAGACGGAGCTATTGTTCCTACAACTTCGTTTCCGTTTTCTTGAACTAGTTTTATTTGACTTATGCCGTTTGTAATTTTTCCGTATTGATTCAACAGTGTATTCCAATTAATTGCTGGTCCAAATGTCGTAAAAGGATCTAGATCAGTTCCACTAGCACCTGTATAATAGCCATCTCCGCCAGAGCCGACATTTATACCCGTTGTTCCAAATAATCTTAACTGATTTCCTGATAAGAACAAATTAAAACTACCCGGAGTAATATAACTTCTTGAAAGTAGTGACCCATCTATAAGACCTTTTGTAATTCCACCATCGTCGTCATACACAGACATAATAATCTTTTCTATTACTCCTAATTTAGAAACTTTAACAGGTGGTGATAACCATATGGGCATAGTGAAAGTCATTGTTGCTACGTCTATGTCAGTATCTGCTCCAACTGGTATAGTTCGTGACGAAAATGTTACATTTCCTAATTCTATATAACTTAAAGAGGTCCAATCTATATAATTGTCCGACTTTTGTATTTCAAAATCCGGATTGAATAGATAAAGAATTTGCTCCATTATCTGTAATTTCATATCTGTATTTGTTGTAAAAATATCTGCTGTAACATTTAATGTAAACGGTGACGGCATAACTTTTTCGATAGTATATCCAGCACCTAAATTTTCATTAAATGTACCATCAGCATTTTTGTCTCTTTGTTTTAAATGTTGCTTTTCAATGTGATAAGGATTCTGCATACGTTCTCGATCGTACTCTAGTCCTGTAATGTAGGCCGCAATCTTTGGTGCATAAACTAGTGAGTTTTCAGAATTCTGTCTTAATATGTTTGCTACTTGACGAGTAACATCACCATAAACTACTGGAACTTGTTTAAGTTGTACTGCACCATCGGCACCTTTGCCCACTTCAATATTAAAATTACTTAAAACTCTGATAAATTGAGTTAAAAATTTACGTATTTGTCCTTCGTAAAAATGTAGCATTAGTCGTCAGCCTTTGGTTTCAGAGCATCGGTTAATGATTGTCTCTGTTTAACTGTTAATCCATTAATTGTGGATTCAGTTGTGTTGTTAACAAACCTTGTTTTAAAGTTTCCTCTTGTATCGTTATTGGTCATAGTTAATCTCACAGCATCTTCAATTTTAACCCAACGAGTACCGTCATATCGAAATAGCCTATTAGGCAGATAATCTGTTCGTAAATAATAATCACCTTTATCTATGCCCGAAAGTGGAAATGATGTACCATGTCCTGCTACGTAACCATTAGGCGGTATACCGTCACCATCTATATAAAATCCATAGTGTGACGAGGCCGGTGTGTCTAGTACAGCATTAATTGATTCATCGGAACTTGCCTGACCTTCAGATACACCTTCTTTTCTAATATTGCCTCTTTCGTCTATAGGAGTAACATAATATTGTTTGTAATTAAATCCGGATTTTGGAGCATCTGCTTCTGCCTGCGATACTATTTGAGTATTAATTTCTTTTTCTCTATTGTAAGTACTCATATACGAAGATAATGTATTTCCTGTATCTCCAACTTGTTTATCTAGTATGTCTCTAAATTCTTGAGAGTCTACTAACGATTTCAGTTTCAATCGTAAAAGGTGCGGCCACCAAGTTTGTGAAAATCCTTCGGCCGATCTGTTAACATCTTCTACAACATAAAATCTTTTTAGTGCGATAGGTATATTTTCGTCTAATGAAAAGTCGTCTTTCATGTGAGGTAACTCAATAACATCGCCTGACATAATTTTTCTTCCAACTCTTTCTACTGTATCATTTAAATGTACAGTCATAAACACCGTGTCATTTTGTAAGAACATACCAAACTGTGATAAATTAAAATCAACATCTTGTACATTGTATATTCCTCTAATAATATACACATCATCTGAGTACTTTCGATCTCTATTCTCTAAAAATAAAAGGTCTTGAATAGTTCTTTCGTTTAAACTATCCCCGGAATATTGCGGCTGAGATGGTGATGCTTCACCGTCCTTGTTTGTAGCACCTTGATCATACGTTCCTTGATATTTGTGTAGGAAGATATCAGTACCTCCCACAGTAAACATCTCTTTAATATTCTTATCAAAGAATTTATAATCATTTCCTTTTTCAGGCTTGTAAAGTGACAATCTTGGCATATTACACATATTTATAGTATTTGTCTTAACGGTAAATATGTATATGTCAGAACTACAAACAGGACAGCAAGAAATATTCGATTACGTCAAAACTAACCTAGGTGATGGTATGATCGACGTTGAATTAGACCCTAAACACTACCAAACGGCGCTGGAAAGAGCAGTTAACAGATATCGTCAACGATCATCGAATGCTACTGAAGAATCTTATAATTTTTTAGAACTTAAAAAGAATCAAAACAAATATATTTTGCCCGACGAAATTATCAACGTAAGACAAGTAGGAAGAAGAAGTGTTGGATCGAGGACTGAAGGTGGCGAAGGTGGAACATTATTTGAACCATTCAACCTTGCATACACAAACACATACCTTTTGAAAGCAGGAGCAACTGGCGGACTTGCTACATACTATGCTTTTGCATCGTACCAAGAATTAGTTGGTAAGATGTTTGGATCATTTATTCAACACCATTACGATAATGCAACAAAAACTTTAACAATAACACAAAGACCTAGAGCCGACAACGAAACTGTTATTTTACATACTGATAACTTTAGACCCGACATAACACTGTTTAAAGATATATATTCTAAACCTTGGATCAGAGATTACGCACTTGCAGTATCTAAACTTATGTTAGGAGAAGCAAGAGGAAAATTTAATACCATTGCAGGACCGCAAGGTGGCACAACACTTAATGGCGAATCGTTAAAGAACGAAGGCCAGGCCGAAATGGAACGTCTTGACAACGAGATTAACAATTATCAAGAAGGTGGCACACCGTTTAGTTTTGTTATTGGTTAAACATCTACTATCATATAATTCTTCCTCCATACAGATTAAATAATCGTATACATTAGGCACACGAAAGGCATAAATTATGGCAAAAAATAAAAACTTCTCAAAACTATCTAACTTATCTTTTAGACAACTTAAACAATTAACGATTGCGTTTGAAGTTCTACTTAAAGCAGGACCTAGTTGGAAAATTACATATCATTTATTAAATTCGGTAAAAGAACTTAAAAAAGAACTTGAAAAAAGAATAAAAAACCTATAATATAAATCTATGCTTATAGGTTTAGTTGGTTTAATAGGTTCTGGCAAAGACACTGTTGCCTCACGTTTGGCCAAAAAACACAATTTTAAAAGAGATTCGTTTGCAAAATCATTAAAAGATGCTGTAAGTAATATATTTGGATGGGACAGAATTCTCCTAGAAGGAGATACTAAAGAATCTCGAGAATGGAGAGAACAACCAGATAAATTCTGGAGCGATCGATTTGGAAAGTCTGTAACTCCTAGATGGATTTTACAGTATTTTGGTACTGAAGTTTGTCGAGGTGGAATGTTAGATTCGTTGTGGGTAGACAGTCTTGTTTCTCGATATAAGGGTGAGAATACAGTAATCAGCGATACCCGATTTGAAAACGAAATTCGCATTATTAGACAAAACGGTGGAAAAATTGTTTTAGTAAAAAGAAGTGAAATACCTAGTAGAGAAGAAATGAAGGCTTCTGGGGCTCATAAATCAGAATGGGACTGGATTGGCAGTAAATTTGATTATATTATTGATAATAATTCAACATTTGAAAATTTAGAGAACAATGTTGATCGGATGATTAAGCATCTGCTTCTAGATCCCCAATAATCCACCCTAAATTTTGTGTGCTTTTCAAACGCTGGCAATTAGCACATATTGTTTTTAAATTGTAGACACTGACGTTATTTCTATTCCCGTCCACATGATATACATTTAATTGTTCTTTGATAACCGCAACAAATCCACACAATTCACACTTATCTTTTTTTTTATACCCAGAAGACTGCCATTTGGCATTAACTCCTGTTTTTTTATTTTTAGTTTTACGTATACAAGAATCACAGGTACTACGCCAGTATATTTTATTGTCTTTTTTATAGGCATATGCTCTGGGATTTGTTTGACAGTGTTTGCATAGTGGTCTTTTCATATGTTGTATTTACGTACCCTATATAGGTACCAGATTATACAGAATTATACCGCATTTTAATATAAACGCAATAAATACATCTAGTTATTACTTGCAAGGAGAAATATATAATGGCATTAACATCACCAGGAGTAGAAGTTTCAGTTATAGACGAAAGTTTTTACGTACCATCAGACGCTGGTACAACACCTTTATTAATAGTTACATCGGCACAAAACAAATTAAACGGAGCTCAATCAGGAACAGCGGCAGGAACAACAACTGCTAACGCAAATCAAGTTTATCTGATTTCGTCACAAAGAGAATTAACAGAAACATTCGGAGATCCATCTTTTTACAAAGACGCTTCGGGAAACCCAATCAATGGATATGAATTGAATGAATGGGGCCTACAAGCGGCATATTCATTTTTAGGACTTGCCAACAGAGCATTTGTGTTGAGAGCAAACATTGACCTATCTGAATTAATTGGATCAGCAACTGCTCCTTCGGCTTCACCAACAGACGGCACTTACTGGTTAGACCTTGCATCATCAGTATACGGCATATTTCAATGGTCATCAACAAATCAAGCATTTACAACAATTATTCCAAAGTTAATAACATCAAGTAGCAACCTAGTAGGAAATACTTCAACTGGTGCTCCAAAAACTAGTTTTGGATCAAAAGGTGATTATGCTGTAAACACTACCCACGTAACAAATAAAATGTATTACAAAAACGATTCTAATGCATGGGTACAACTTGGAAGTTCAGCGTGGCACAACAGTCACCCGACAATCGAAGGTACAGTAACATCAGGAGATATTACTTCTGGTCATTCACTTAAAATAAACGGTGTTACGGTAGCGGCAACCGGCACTTCAAGATCTGGATACGCAACTGTAATTGACAATGCAGGTGTACCTGGTGTGAGCGCCGCAGTTGATGCCGTTACAGGTAAATTTGAAATTTACATTAACGGTTTAGCATATGGTGACTCAACAGAAGACAACAGTATCAGGATTGAAGCAGTTTCAGGAACACTACTAACTGATTTAGGAATCACAGCAGGCCTTTATAAAGGACCTGAATTCTTACAAGCATCACACACATCAAGACCAACTTGGAAGACTGCAGACGAAAACAGACCTAACGGTTCTGTTTGGTTCAAGACTACTACTCCAAACTCTGGTGCTGATATTTCAGTAAAATTATATAGTACAGCGTCAACATCGTTCTCAACAGTTGACTCTCCTCTTTATGCAACAAATCATTCAGCTATCTATAACATAGACCCAACAAGCGGTGGAACATCTATTTCCACAGGATCGTTGTATACTCAATACAATGTTACTGAACAAACGGTAGGAGGTCAATATGACATTACTCCGGCACTTGGTGATTTCCAAGTTTTCAGATTTGAAGGCGGAGAAACTATCATCCAATCTAAAACAACATCTGCAAGTTTTACAGCAAACGAGACATTCAAAGTTCAAGAATCATTAAAAAATCAAGAAGCATTAGACACTGCTAAAACAGTTACGATGATTTCCGGTGATGGTTCTACTCTAGGCGATGCCGAGGACTTTGTTACTGCGTTTACATCAGCAGGATTTACAAACCTAGAAGCATCAATAATTTCATCAGGAGATTACACAGGTGCTATTCAGATCAAACACAAACTAGGCGGTGAGTTCAGAATGTTTGAAACATCTGGAACACCATTAGCAGATGCTGGATTCTCAACTTCAACAGCTCATAGTTACGGAACTTATACAGCAAATTCAACAACTTTAATTGATAACTTATACGATACACCAGCAGGAGACACAGAAGACTCAACAACGCCTTCAACTATAATGGCTTCTAACTGGAAAAGATTATCTTACAGTGCATCGTTAAATACTCCAACTGCTGAGCCAACAGATGGCACAGTTTGGTACAATACAAACTTAGAAACAGACATTATGGCTCATAATGGAACTACTTGGGTTGGTTACAAAAATCTTTATAGTGCAACAGATCCAAATGGTCCACAATTTAGTGCCACTGAACCTAGTACACAATCAGATGGAACAGGTCTTGTAGCAAATGATTTATGGATTGATACTTCCGATTTAGAAAACTATCCAAAGATTTACAAATACGATACAACTGCTACTGTAAGTTCTACAAACACATCAAACGGTGTTGCTGTTACAACAACAACAGCGGCATGGGTGGCAGTAGATAATACAGATCAAACTACAGAAGACGGTATTGTTTTTGCAGATGCTAGATGGCATACAACAGTAGACAAAAATGCTAACGGAAATACTGGCACTGGTGTTGGATCATCAATCAAAGAACTTTTAAGCGATAACTTTATAGACCCGGATGCACCAAATCCTGCTCTATATCCACAATCAATCTTGTTGTTTAACACAAGAAGATCTGGGTACAACGTAAAAGAATACAAA
>Ga0075108_10001614_pt1 | contig 10814 bp, 24 predicted proteins | sample AntAceMetag02UK1_FD_69797 | JGI IMG/M metagenome (GOLD analysis project Ga0075108, IMG submission 69797) | Saline lake microbial communities from Ace Lake, Antarctica - Antarctic Ace Lake Metagenome 02UK1 | ecosystem: Environmental > Aquatic > Non-marine Saline and Alkaline > Saline | place...
TAAGTGAAATAAACAAAAAGGGGAGGATGGTAATATAATATGTCTGGGTTGAGGGACCAATTTCGGACTTTAAACAAAAAGGCGGTGAGGCGTTCTCGTTGGAGAAGTCTATGAAACGTTAAAACACACAAATCTTTAGTTTGTGTGTAGTTCATAACATTAGAGGAATACAGACGAAAGCAACTAAGTAAAATAATAAACGATTGATTGAAATGAAAGTAGTCTGTATAGATGATAGAGGGTATGGTGGCTCCATTATATACGGTGAGTTGACAATTGGTAAAATATATACTACTACTAGTAGTGGTAGTGATTGGTTTAGTTTGGTGGCCGATGATGGTATCGAATCTCATTACCAAATGAAAGATTTCATAACCTTGAAAAATCGTAGGAAAAAAACAATAGAGGATATACTTAAATGATAATAACTCATAAATATAAGGGACATTTCTCGGATTATATTAATCCGGATGGTTCTAGTGAGAGTGTATGTTACTCTGTTGATATAAATGTTGAAAAAGAATATACAGAAATACAATCTAAAAATGTAATTGATTTGGGTTGGGAAATGGTTACTAACAAGGTTGGTAATCAAGTAGATAGTATTGATTTATACATATATAATACTGATAATGTCAAAGATGATCCTATGTATATTCAGATAAGGAATTTTTTAAGACAGAGTAATTTAGAAAAGTTATTGAAATAAAAGTTATATAATATCACCTGGTAATTTTAAATCTACAGAGAAAGAATTATCTTCTCCCATCCAGGCATTAATAGATATTGAGACTACATTATATAAGTCGGGGTTTCTTTTTGTGAATTTTCTAACATTCTTCGGGCTGATTTACATTTTAGTAACCCCAAGCCTCACGGCCTCCGAAGTAGTTTATAAGTCCGATATTAATGAAAAAAATGTGGAGGTATTGAAAACCTTTGAGGATGGATATATGGAATATTTGGTGGGTGATTATAATTATAGTATTGTATGTGCAAGTATTGAACGAATGGCAGCTTATCAATCGGTATTTGGAGACTCTGTTATTAAACATACTTATTCAGAAGAAATTAATAAATTACTTGGTGAAAATGAACTAAGTAGTGTTATCTATATATGTGATATTAAGTCTTATATGGTCGTTGAATCCCATCGTGAAGATTTCAAATTCTTAATTAGAAATGAAAAACTTAAACAAATACTGGAGTGAGTATACAACATAGATACTTAATCTCTTGGTATAGCTTTATTACCAACTAAGTCTTGCTTTACCATTATAGCCCATAGAGGATATGTTTTACCATTGACCTCTTTAAATCTCTTATCATTACTTACCCTGGTATCAATAGCGTTACCAACAGTTCTTATACTCAACTCATGTCTCGTTTTGTATTTCATGGTTAGATAGTCAACTAGATTAAGAACTTCTTCTTTCATCTCATCCGGTACCCCTGGCTTCATAAATTTCAAAATGTTACGTAGTCTTTCCAAAATTTGTTCGTGTGTTAAACTAACATTAATACTGGCCGTTGATCTTGTTATCAGTGCTGGGTCAATCTCATCTTGTTTTAAGTTTGAAATGAATATTAGACGACCGGTGAATAAGAATTTTTTAGGCAATTTACGTTTGTTCTTAATATCAAATAAATTTCTGTTCTCGGCTTTACTAATATCACCTTCGTAATTAGCAACTATGTCTTTCATGGTCATTCCATCAACACCGAAGTGAGTCTTTAATTTTCTAGTTACAACTCGTGGGTCATTCGAATCCAATGCCGCCTTTAATGTATTAACATCTGATAAAACAGAATCACAATCATCAAAGACTAGTAACCTATCATGATTCAAAAATAATTCCTCAAAAAGACCAGACTCTGATATGTTACCAGCGTTAAGAATATAATCTTTACCCTCAACCATATTAGCCTTCTCCAAAGTATCCAAAACATCAAATGTCTTACCAACTCCTGATTGACCAGTTATTATTAGAGAATTTGCGTAACCATAAGCAACTTGCATAGTCTTCTCTTTTAGTAATTCAAATACCTCTAAATTAACATTATTCATTTCATCCGTGTCCATATCAATGAATGAATGGATTTTTGGTCGTTTAGAAAACCCGTCCGAATCATCTATGTTTTCATTAACGAAGTCTTTGATATTGTGTATATTCTTCATATATCTGTATATATAAATAATCTATATTCAATTACTATTTTTTTATTAGTATATTTGTTATATTAAAGTACTTTGTGTTAAATATTGTGGTAAATATTCACATAATAATTTAACCATAGGTAAATGGTATGAAGTTGATGTGGACGAAACTAAACGTTATGGCTCAATTGTAAATAAAAATTATATAAATTACTTCCTAGAAGAGAATGATGATGGTGTATCTGATTGGCATATAGCCAATCAGTTCCTAACAGAAATAGAGTTGAGAAATATTAACTTAGCCGTTTATTTATAAAAACTTATCCGTACATTCATAATATGAAATTCAAAATTGGTGATAGAATAGAATTTATGCATAGTGGGAGAACTGTGTTGGTGGAGAATTCCCTATTAAAACCATTGACCTAACATGTAATATTAGTGCATTATATAGTAATAAAATACTAGAAGAAATTTTAGGGATAAAATAAATATGTTTTTAAACGTCATACATAAACGTCACTAATCATTATCTAGTAAGTCGTTTAAAACCATGTTTCTGTGTTCCTGATCAGACATAAATGAAGATTTTTGATAAGTAGCCTTTCGTCCGAAATCATTAGACATTATACAGTAACAGCCATCACGAGTCTCACACTGAATCACTTCATATATTCCATCATGTGTTAATGATTCGTAATAATCGTATTTGAGAATTCTTTTCATTTCAATATATTTCCAATCTTCATATACCTATTCTCAGCTATTGTTATAAACCTACGTCTTCCAAGATGTTGTCGGCTACCGAAATCATTTACTACCGTGTATAATGACTTACTAAGAGTGTTTTGTTTGACATCGTATGAACCACCATCCGTCAATTGATTCTCTATATTATCATTATCAATACATATTACTCTCATTTCAATAAGTCATTTAGTTTTTTGTCTCTCATCTCTGTTTTATCATAAAAGAATTCTATTTCAATATCTGTGATATGTCCATCATCACCACAAACTCCTATGAACTACACACAAAATAAAGACTTGTGTGTTTTACGTTCCGTCATATAAAAACATTGTTTATGAATGAAAAACTGTCTGATTCCACTACATAAGATTTACCAACTGTAACTTTTGCGTGTGATAGTATATCACTAACACCCCTATTATAATTATTCTCTTTACACAATATTATATCACCTTTCTTAAAGTGTGTTGTTGCTTGAATCATTTCACTAATCTTCATTCTAATAAACTATTTAACTTATTATGTCGTTCTCTTTAAACATTTTACGAATATAAGGATAATCTTTTTGTGTATGATATCAACATGTTGATAAATTTATTCTTATATTCGTAAAATTAAGTTTGTTATTATGGAATACACAACTAGTATTAAATCAGAGAAAATTATATACTCATTTCAATATAAAAGAGTCTATTGCGGTGAAGTACCACTTAGTAGTAAATTGGAAGTTACTATTGTACAATCAGTTCGTCTAGATGATTGGGATGATTTAACCATCAATGATGATGATAAGAGAATGATTAAGATGTGGGGATATATGTTCCGTTTATTAAAACCTAATGAAATATATGAAGATAAATCTGAGTTTTGTTATATGACAATATTCAATATAGAACGATATACTGATTTAGAAAAAGAATCAGCACCCTACTTCATAGAAGCAATCAGAGCATATAACCTCGAAAGACTTTTGGACTTAACGTAATTTACCTTTCTGAGAAACAACAAATACGAATTGATAATATATAAGACATACTCAGATGAAATTCAAGAAAGGAGATAGAATAATACGAAAATCAGGATCCAAAGAAGGTAGAGGTATTATCACTTATCGTAGATGTAATGGTCAGTTTACCACATACTATGTAAAGTGGTGGGGTCATTCTAAAAGTATACAATTTCTATCTACTGGTATTGATAGTACATCTGAGATTGATAAAAAATACTACAGAGATAAATCATTAACTAACCTACTCGAATGAAATTCAAAGAAGGCGAAAGAATAATACCACTTACTAGTTCTTCAACTAAATACACCGATGGTGGTGTTATTAGAAAATGTATTTCTACTGTATGTGGAAACATATACTACGTTATGTGGGATGTTGATATACCTCGTGGTGTGATTGCATATCAATCGGAATATTTTCTTGTTGATCACTACAAAAGTGATATAAAAATAAAAAGAGATGAGATACTGAAAGATTTACTTGGACTATTGAACACTACGTAAATAATCCGTAACATTGTGAGTATTGTTATTTATTATAACAACGAGTTTGTAAATTAAAAATTATTATAATGACACTTGATGATAAAATAGTAGAAGTATTAAAAAATGAAAATGTATATAGTCCATATGAGGAATATATTTTTTACCATCAAAAATATATACACTGTCTGATGGCTGCCTCCGAATTACCTATATTTACCGACACATACAATGATATCGATGTTACTGAGAAAGATGCTCAGATAGTATTCGGTGTACTTAGTAAGATGTCTATGAAATATAATTCCATATCAAATAAACACCTTGGTGACCTAATTACTGAACTCAATAAACAAATTGATTTAACTAGTATCGTAGATATTAATGGTTATACGGAATTTGATGCATTGGAATGGTATGTGGATTATCAGAATAAATATGAGATTAAGATTAGATATAGACCAACTGGTACTAATGTCTCCTTTTGTATGAAAAGTCCTTCTGATATAAAATGGGTAAATGAAGTTTGAAGTTGGTGATATAATAATACATAAAACGATTGAATGTAGTGGTGAAATAATTTCTATCGATAAATGTGGTTATTATCCTTATGAAGTTAAATGGATCCAGCGTGTGGAAAATAACATATATGGATTATATGGATCATATGGAGTCGAACAACTTGAATCATTATATAAACTTGATATAAAGACAATTAGAAAAAAAACTCTTAAAGATATACTAGGTGAAGTTTAAAGTGGTTGATGTAATATCTAACCAATCAGTTAAAGTCACAACTGGTGTTATTACTGGTGTTATGGATTTTTACGTAACTAAGAATGGGCTTATTAGTAGACCATATTATTTTATTAGGTGAGGTTTAAGATGAAACCATATAAGACGAGCCCTAAGACACTATAAACTAAAAACATATTGGGTGATGTCTAAATTCATAGTAGGTAGTAGGGTAGTGTCTAAAACGAACACCGGACGTCTTACTAAGGATAAGTTACGTGATAAGAAACTTAAAGAATTACTAAATGTGTAGTTTGTGAAATTTATTGTATGAAGATTGGACCAGTAGAAAGAATAGAATATTCCGAAATTTTAGAATCCTTTAGTGAAGACATTAGTTCTTTGCTCGAAGAGACGGCCGAAAATGAAGTTTAAAACTGGAACACATATATGTAGAAGAACGACTGAATTAAAAGATTTCAATTTTAAAAATGATAGAAGAGGAACTATTGTTGAATTGATACGAAACGGAAATCAAAAAAAGATACAATAATACATTATATACAATAAAATGTGATGATAGCCAGATACAAGCATATAATTCTACTTACATAGAACTAGCATATATAATAGATAAACAATACTACCGAAATGAATATATTAGAAACCTACTGAATGAAATTTGAAAAAGGCAACCATATAATACGTAATGATGGTAATTCAAAGGGAATAGTAGATGATATAATTTTATCACCTAAATACTACCGAATTGTATTCGAAGATGAAACTCTAATATCTATATACCTTACCATACAAATAGATATGACTTATGAACTGGATAAACAATACTACCGAAATGAATATATTAGAAACCTACTGAATGAAATTTAAAAAAAACGATAAATTACGATTGAATATAAGTATCCATAAAAATTCAGTTGAAAAATATCTTTGTGGTACTGTTATAGACTGTAATCTAATGACTTCCACAGTAAGTGAGTTATATTACATTTCTTGGAATGGCAATGCCCCTAGCTTATATACTATCGAATATATAGATAGTAGATATGAACTAGATAAAGAATATTATAGAAATAAAAATATAACAAACCTTCTGTCTTAATACAATATGAATATTTAGAATATTTAGAATGTGTCTAACATAAAGAACCGTCAAATTTCATAAAGAACCAGCCTATATTCTAATATATTGAAACGACTTTAAAAAATACTAAAAAAAATTCCAAAAAAAAAATTTCGAATTCCTAAAAAAGACTTTTTTCTGAGGAAAATACGGAAATGGGTTTGGTGAATATAGATTACATAGTAGGTATAATTGTGTGTTATACGTGTGTGTGTTATGGTCATGCCCTGTGTGGTGGTGAGTGTATGTGTATAGGGTTATGTGCCGGTAGGTTGTATCTGTGGTGTGATCCATGGTGTGGTGTATTATTCTTATCTTTGTAGTATGCTCTCAGACTATGAACGTGCCATATATACTAAACGATTACCTGGTGATGAGGATAATGGTTTGGTTCTGGGTATGACTTATGATGTCAAGAATTATGGTGGATACTTTTACGGTATACGACTTGGTGATAGGTATATAAGTATTCACTCAACATGCTTCACACTGGTGAGTGTTCATAGGGGTATCATACTATCAAAGATACTATCATGTGGGTAGTATGTAAGTAGTTCTTAACTAATGGTGTTTGGTATGAAGTGAAAGACTCATTTTATAATCATTATTATATTTTAAATGATCATGGTACTTATCTTTGGATTGAAAAGGTTTTATTTCATACGGTGTAAGAACATAGGGATGAGTTACTTCGAGATTTATTAAAGGATACAGTTGTGAAAATTCAAAACAGATGATGTTAGTGTGTAGATAATATTGGTTTCAGTGAGTATCTAACCATTGGTGAGTTATATGAAATTGATTCAACCGCCAGTAAACGGCATAAACTTATGTTATTCGTTTTGGTGGATGATAATAGTCCTCTTTGAGTTTTAAGTCAGAACGTTTTGTGACTATTAAGGAATACAGGAATAAGGTTTTTTACTGACATCCTCTCACTTTAATATACTTTTAAGTTTTCTATCTCTTTGTTGTTTGATACATAGTTTAAATAAGGGATCTACAAAAATAGTATTGTGATGTTCCATGGTTTTAAATCTCCCAGTAGTACCACCAAGCCATTCTATTTTATATTCGTATGAGTCTGAGCTTTTCTTCATAACCCTTCTAATAGCACCCACCATAATACTCATATCTTCTGGGTTACTTTCACTGTCCCAATTGATTATATCTCCTTCTTTAAACTTCATTAAGTATTTCCATTATCTTCTTACTTCTGTATTGTCTTATACCTTCGGGTATAGTTTTAACCATTTTTACGAACTTACTCATATCATATACAATAAAATCTCCTTGGAGTTGTGTGAATTAGATTACACCAACTCCATATTTAGATATGTATTCATTACATTCGATTTCTTCCATCATTACTGACATGTGTGTTATATCACACTTCAGGTTAATATCCCAATCACATTTTAATCTATGTGGATACTTCATTCAATATATCCTCTAACTTAATACTTCTGTGTTGTTTAATGGTATGGAAATGACCCTTGTAATAACAAAGAGTGTTACCTAAGTCATTCACCACCGTATAGATATTATTATTACCCAAGAACTTAGCTTGATATACATTACCCTTGGTTAATGATGAAAATACATCACTTATATAGACAACTTTTACATGTGTCCATTTACTCATATTATGTGTTTTATTTTAACCATCTTACAAGGTAACATAATATAAACACATATCCTATTAATTATTAAATTGCAATGTCTTTAATATCATCTTCTAGATCATCATATAGGTTTGGATAATTTTCTTCAAGTGATTGTAATACTTTATCAATCTCATCGATTCGTTCATCTAGATCATCTAACTCAATAACATCGCCTATGATGCCATCCCATTCTTTAATATGTTCTGTACTGATTTCACTTGGCCAATCTATAATACTATTTAAGAACGCCTCTCGATTCCTCTCATTGAACTCTTTCCATTTATCTATTGTTTTATTGTTTTTCATACATCTATATATTAGTTTTTTTTTAAAAAAGGCATCAGCACAAGTTACGGATAAGATAGTTACCGGTCAACTTGTATATTAATTATTTTATACTTATCTTTACAGTGTTCAAAGGTGTGAGCTTAGACTATGGCCTGAGGTATATCCCCCGGAAGAGTAGACTCCAACCTGCCTTATTAAAAAAATAAGTTAGTTGTATTTGGATCATTGAATAGTTATCCGTACATTTACATAAACAAGCATGGCAACATTTAAGACTATGAAAGATGGATTAAACATAGATAATGGTGGTACTAAACATTGGTACCTCAATGGTGAAAGACACCGTACTGATGGTCCTGCCATCGAATGTACGGATGGTACTAAATATTGGTACCTCAATGATAAACAACACCGTACTGATGGTCCTGCCGTTGAATACACTAGTGGTACTAAACATTGGTACCTAAATGGTAAATGCCACCGTACTGATGGTCCTGCCATCGAATTTAGTAATGGTACTAAACATTGGTACCTCAATGGTGTATTCTTATCTGAAGAAGAATACCTCAGAACAACACGTAAGAATAAACTAGAACTACTCGGACTATGAATAAAGATGGATTAACAATAGATGAGTATGGTACTAAACATTGGTATCTCAATGGTAAAATACACCGTACTGATGGTCCTGCCATCGAATATAGTAATGGTACTAAATGTTGGTACCTCAATGGTGAAAGACACCGTACTGATGGTCCTGCCATCGAATATACGGATGGTACTAAATATTGGTACCTCAATGATAAACAACACCGTACTGATGGTCCTGCCATCGAATATTATAATGGTTATAAATATTGGTACCTCAATGGTGTCGAGTTATCAGAGAAAGAATACCACAAAACAAACCGTAATAGAAAACTAGAACTACTCGGACTATGAATGATGGATTAACAATAGATGAGTATGGTAATAAATGTTGGTATCTCAATGGTAAATACCACCGTACTGATGGTCCTGCCATCGAATATCGTAATGGTACTAAATGTTGGTACCTCAATGATAAACGCCACCGTACTGATGGTCCTGCCATCGAATATCCTAATGGTACTAAATATTGGTACCTCAATGATAAACAACACCGTACTGATGGTCCTGCCATCGAATATTATAATGGTTATAAATTTTGGTACCTCAATGGTAACGAATTATCACAAAAAGAATACCACAAAACAAACCGTAATAGAAAACTAGAACTACTCGGACTATGAATGATGGATTAGACATAGATAAATATGGTGTTAAACGTTGGTACCTAAATGGTTATTTACACCGTACTGATGGTCCTGCTTGTTATTATACAGATGGTACTAAATGTTGGTACCTAAATGGTAAACACCACCGTAGTGATGGTCCTGCCGTTGAATTTAAAGATGGTAGTAAATATTGGTACCTCAATAATAAACTCCACCGTACTGATGGACCAGCCATTGAATATATCGATGGTGATAAAGCTTGGTACCTCAATGGTGAAGAGTTATCACAAGAAGATTATATTAAAACAAACCGGAATAACAAACTAGAACTACTCGGACTATGAATGATTGATTATACATAGATACATATGGTACTAAACGTTGGTACCTCAATGGTGAATACCACCGTACTGATGGTCCTGCCATCGAATATAGTAATGGTGATGAATTTTGGTTCCTAAATGGTAAACGACACCGGACTGATGGTCCTGCCATTGAACATCTTAATGGTAATAAAGAATGGTTCCTCAATGGTGAGTATTTATCTGAAGAAGAATACCTACATAGAACACGTAATAACAAACTAAAAGAACTGGGTATATGAAAGATGGATTAAACATAGATAAATATGGTAATAAACTTTGGTACCTTAATGATAAACGCCACCGTACTGATGGTCCTGCCATCGAATATAGTAATGGTGATGAATTTTGGTTCCTAAATGGTATAATGTTATCAGAAGAAGAATACCTCCAAGCAACACGGAAGAAGAAACTAGAACTACTCTTATTCTTATAGTTCCTCTTTTCTTTCTCGATCAGGTCAATTTCTTACATTTCTCCCATCACATTTACTACAATAGAAACTATATAATAAAGTACAAACATAGTTATTATTGAGATTAGATTATTACGAGTAGTTCTATTTTCTCATTACGTGTTCTTTTAAGATAATCTTCTTCTGATAACTTTATACCATTTATGTACCAACGTTTATCACCAGTAGAATATTCAACGGCAGGACCATCAGTACGGTGGTGTTTACCATTGAGGTACCAACGTTTAGTACCATCTTTATATTCGATGGCAGGACCATCAGTACGGTGGAATTTACCATTAAGGAACCAATGTTTATCACCATTAATATATTCGATGGCAGGACCATCAGTACGGTGGAGTTTATCATTAATATACCAATGTTTATCACCATTAATATATTCGATGGCAGGACCATCAGTACGGTGTTGTTTATCATTGAGGTACCAATATTTATCACCATTACTATATTCGATGGCAGGACCATCAGTACGGTGGAGTTTACCATT
>Ga0075108_10001615_pt1 | contig 10812 bp, 10 predicted proteins | sample AntAceMetag02UK1_FD_69797 | JGI IMG/M metagenome (GOLD analysis project Ga0075108, IMG submission 69797) | Saline lake microbial communities from Ace Lake, Antarctica - Antarctic Ace Lake Metagenome 02UK1 | ecosystem: Environmental > Aquatic > Non-marine Saline and Alkaline > Saline | place...
CCTTCCACCGTTCCAAGCCAGACTTCCATCTCAGCGTTGTGCTTACTTATCGCGTAAGCCGCATTGTGGTTGCTCTCCTTCCACTCATTTTCCTCGCCTATAATATCGTCAGAACCATCGCGGCCAATAGCCGCCACAGAGCTTACATGGCAAAGACGAACATTCGGCATATCTAAACAAGCATTTACCACGTTGGCGGTCCCTTCCGTATTCACCTTACGCATGTAGGGTTCCTCCTTCGGAATGAATGTCACTGCAGCCGCGCAATGATAAACTTGAGTAACGCCCACCATCGCATCTGTCAGGCTCGATACATCCAGCACATCACCTTCTACCCATTCAATTTTTTGCCAGAGTTCGTCTGCGTTTGAGTGGTAATAACTAAAGATGTTCACTACCGCATCCCGCTTTTTCTCCGTTCTGTAAATGGCACGAATTTGCCCACCATCTTCCAGCAATCGCATTAGCAAATGCGAACCTAATAGTCCCGTTCCTCCCGTTACCAAAATCATGGCGTAAATGTATTGCTTTGGGCGTGTCCCAGCACAGCCAATCACTGAGGCTCTCGAAGTCAGAGAGTTGCTGGGTCAGGCTCATATCTTTTCTTCGTTCCTCAGAAAAGGATGCCGCTCCTATCCTTCACGCGGCTCAACCCACCAACGCATGGGCGTATGGAAATACGCCCGTACTTCGCGCCTTAGCGCGCCACTCATTTCGCCACTACTCTGCGTCTCCGCGTGCAAAACCCAAAGCAATCGTCATTTTCCTGGTTTTATTGCAATCACAAAAGGGCGTATTTCCATACGCCCCTACTTCGTGTCATTGCTCGAAACCGATTATCTCATTACCCACTTTCTCCTCTTCTGCGCGTGCAAAACATCATCTCGTCAGCCTTCTAAGAAAACCCATTTCGCAATACATCATCAGCATAGTATTTTTGTCCCATGAAAACAATGGACACATTTTCTTTCTCTGGCAAAAAAGCACTCATTCGCGTTGATTTTAACGTTCCGTTAGATACCAACTTCAACATCACAGATGATACACGAATTCGTGGCGCTTTGCCCACCATTCAGAAAATCCTGAAAGATGGAGGAACCGTTATCCTAATGAGTCATTTGGGACGGCCAAAAAGCGGCCCAGAAGATAAATTCTCGCTCAAACACCTAATCAATCATCTTTCTTCATTGATTGGCGTAGATGTAAAATTTGCTTCAGATTGTGTTGGAGAAGTTGCCCAAAATGCTGTTGCCGCACTTGCTTCTGGCGATGTCCTTCTACTGGAAAACCTACGATTTTATAAAGAGGAAACCGCAGGTAATCGCGCTTTCGCAGAACAGCTTGCCCAATTAGGAGATGTGTACGTGAATGACGCTTTTGGCACAGCGCATCGTGCGCACGCATCTACAACCGTAGTTGCTGATTTCTTTCCAGAAAATAAACTGTTCGGTTATCTATTAGCAAGAGAGATTGAGAGCGTAGATAAGGTTTTAAATGATTCTCAAAAACCTGTTACAGCCGTAATGGGTGGCGCAAAGGTTTCTTCAAAACTTTCCATCATCACTAATCTAATTGACAGTGTAGATCACATCATTATTGGTGGTGGAATGAGCTACACATTTGTCAAGGCAATGGGCGGCAGCGTAGGAAACTCGTTGGTGGAAGACGATTACCTAGAGACGGCCAAGCAAATACTTACGGATGCTGCATCAAAAGGGGTGAAAATACATTTGCCAGGAGATACAATTGCGGGAGATGCCTTTGACACCCATGCAAACAAACAAACCTGCGATACAAACGCCATTCCTGATGGTTGGATGGGACTTGATATTGGCCCGAAAACAGAAGTAACGTACGATGCGGTTCTTCAATCATCCAAAACAATCCTTTGGAATGGGCCAATGGGTGTTTTCGAAATGGAATCTTTCCAGCACGGAACAAAAGCTGTTGCACTTTCCATTGTGGAAGCAACTAAAAACGGAGCGTTCTCATTGGTTGGTGGAGGTGATTCAGTAGCTGCTATCAACAAGTTCAATCTTGCAGATAAAGTGAGCTACGTTTCCACTGGTGGAGGTGCTCTTCTCGAATACATGGAGGGAACAGAGCTCCCAGGTATTAAAGCTATTCGGGGATAAGGTCTCTGAGGACATCTTTCGCCTTATTCACCTTTCTGTCAACCTTATCAAGAATTGAATCCTTGTCAATATCTTCTAAAATTGGCAGGATAAAAGGCGCCACTTGTGTTACTGGAGCATAAAGGAATGACTGCTCCGCTGTTGCTCCACGATTGAATTTATCAAGCAATTCAAACCGTGTGAGCATCATTATTACTATGCTCAGTATGAAAGTCATTCTAAACACTCCGAATAGTGCTCCGGATGCCTTATTGGCCCAACCTAGTGCAACTGCTGTTGCCAGTTTTTCTATTGCTTTGGCAAATAAATGAACAAGTAATACCACACCCACAAAAATGATAGCGAATGAAATAATGGGAAGAAACTCATTCGTAAGCTCAGTGTTCTGATAGAGATACTCCGATAATTCTTGTGCAAACCTCACTGCCAAGTATACGCCAGCAATAAGCGCAACCAAACGTGAAATCTCCATAATCAGACCACTGGTAAGCCCCTTGTACAAACCCCAAACCATGGGAACGGCCAAAAGTATGTCGAGCCAATTCATTAGTAATCTAGCGTGTAGCCATGGCTTTCTGCTGTTTCTACCACAGTTCGGTTTACAACACCAAAAAACGTCTTTCCAAACCGGTAGTTCTCCAATTTCTCCCGTTTTTCCCGTAAGAATTGTTCGCGCTGGGTACTCAGCATTTTAATGATGGTGATATACTCCTTTCTTTCATATTCGATCTCGGTCAAGTGCATTTCAAAATCCTCATTCGATAGTTCATTCAAATTAGGATCCATGTGTTTAGTACTTTGTTTTAGAACATCTCCCCCAGAGTTTTTTAAATCAATAAGATCCCAACTATAATTTAGTCCTTGATACAGTTTTGTTGCCTTAAAAAAGGTTCTGGCCTCAACCTGATTCTCGCCTTGTAGCTCCGCATCTTCATCCAAATCGGCCTGCATTTTATAGCGATCTAAACCATCCTGTCCATAATACATGTAGGTGGTGTTAATCATGTGATTTGCTTCACGAAGCATGGTACCATCATATGATTTTTCCAAAACAACGGCAGGTTCTTTAAGACCAATGATATTGAATGATCCGCCTGTGGCGGAAGACATTGCTTTCCATTCACTTTGCTCCTTAGTATTCGAGTAGGTCATAAAATACAATGAGTGAAGCGTAATTCCTTTTTCTTCAGCATCGCGTATTGGTTTCTTAAACCCCGGACCGGCAGATGGTTTGCCATTTCCAGCTACAAACATCAACTTAATCGCATTCGGATCATCAGACCAGTCCAAGTCGTTTATAGCAACATCCAAGGCATGTCCCATAAAGAAGTTTCCTGGAGCTGTCACATCCTTAATCTGAAAAAAGGGATATGCTGCGGCATCAATGTCATTTGTTAAGTCTGAAATTAACTGGACATAATTATTTTCTTTTTTAAAGCTTGGGCGGCCCATGCAAACAATGCCAATCCGATAGTTTGGAACGGGATTAAGACGTGCCAGTTCGTTCTGTATTTCCCAAAATTTACCACGTACTGATGATAAAATACCTCCTGTGCTTCCGCTAATGTCAATTACAAAAACGATGTCGATTGGTGGGCCATTAACTACTTCTAAAACACTGCTTTTACTAAAGCTATAGTTAAATGACCCAGCAATAATGACAAACGCCAGTAAGGCGCGTCTTAAAAAGGTTGAAAATAAGCTACTGCTAAGAGGATGGGTAGGAAGCATTTTCGTGGGCAAAAATAATGTTTTGAGTTTTACAGGTTTACTACGCTAATTTTGTGTCATGGTTGAATTGGAATTACAAAAGGAATGGCAAGGAGTGCTTTCTAAGTTGGAGGAGCGGTTTGGAGGAGGACTTGACTTAGATGCTGTACTCTTCTTAATTGGTGTACAGGAACTGGGGCAGGGTCATCGCGAGTTTAAAAAGAGCGAAAAAACGGACCTGATGCACGTTGCAATTTGCCGGCTGTTGAGTCAGTATGGATACTATGAGTTATTGGGTGAAGACGAAGATGGTTGGCCGCATTACAAGGAGCTGGGCAAACTGCCAAGACTCAACCCGACACAACAAAGCCTTTTAATGAAAGAAGCTATTGTAGCTTATTTTAAGACTATCTGATAGACGGATTAATCAACAATAACCGTCTCTTCCCAGGTTTCTCCTTGTTCTAGAATCATGATATTCTCAAGGTCGGTGAAGCTATTATACCTTACATCGTACTTGATAATCGCATCTTCAAACCATACGAATTCTGCTTTTCCTTGTGTGCTCGTATTGATTGTGGTGTCAATATGTTCGGATCCAATTTCATCAAGGTAAAATTTTACCTGAGCAAAAACAGCTGGAACTTGAATTGTATCTCCAGTAACAAAATTAACGGAGTCTTTCAGGACTGTAATAATTGCCTTAGCATCCCTGTTCTTCTTACAGGAAGAAGAGCTTATGATTAGACCGAGGATAACAACTGGCAAAAAGTATTTCGCGTATTTCATGATGTACAATTTCTGGGATAAAGTTAAATGATTGGTTGATTATTCGGGTAGGATAACCTGAGTTTTGGTGGTTTCTCCATTCTTAAGTTCAAAATGCTTGCGAGTTGATATTCCATTCTCATCTTCTAATTTCATAGAAAAAACACAAGAACGAACCCTAGACGCAAAACTTTCGTATTCATGGAATGTTTTTTGGCTAACCCAAATAAAACGGCTGAAGAAAAATATCTTTGGTCCAGCAAATCAAATTTACTAACACTTATTAAACGAATAACATTATGAAGAAAATCATCCTAATCATGTCCGCGGTGCTTTTAACTGTTGGCGGGTTTGCACAAGATAATAAAGAACCAATTGTGTTGATTAGCACTTCTTATGGAGACATTAAATTGAAGCTTTATAACGAAACACCAATCCACAGAGATAATTTTTTGGAATTGGTTAAATCAGGAAAATACGATGGGTCGGTCTTTCATCGCGTTATCAATAAATTCATGATTCAGGGCGGAGGAAATGCTGCTTTAGGAACTATTGATAATCGTCCGATGCTTCCTGCCGAAATAAGCACAAAATTTATCCATAAAAAAGGAGCGCTTTCAGCGGCAAGAACTGGAGATCAAGTAAATCCAGAAAGAAAGTCTTCGGGTTCTCAGTTCTATATCGTACAAGGACAAACATATCCGGTGGAACGAATGGATCAAATGAGTCAGCGATCAGGAGTAGATTACACAAACGATCAAAAAACGATTTATGCTACGTTGGGCGGAACACCTCATTTAGATATGCAATACACCGTTTTTGGTGAGGTAATTGAAGGTTTGGATGTGGTGGATAAAATTGCTTCGGTAGAAACGCGTCAGGCCGATGTGCCCGTAGATCCGATTCCTATGAAAATGACACTTATCAAAAAATAATTCATTTGTTAATCTCATAATTAAACAGGCCGCCAATTGCGCGGCCTGTTCTATTTTTGCCCTATGCTAAAGAAACTCGAAGACTACGAGAAACAGATTCACGAGCTGGCCATTACCAGTAAGGAAGACTTGGAGATTTTCCGCTTACAGTTCCTATCAAAAAAAGGAATTATTCCTCAGCTTTTCACAGCTTTTAGAGAAGTGCCAAATGAGCAGAAAAAGGAATTTGGTCAGAAACTGAATGTGTTGAAGAACTTGGCAGAAACCAAGTTTAAAGAACTGCAGTTAGAATTGAAAGCGAGTGGAACAAAAGTTTCTGATGATATTGATTTGACGCTTCCTCCATTTCCATCGGAACTCGGAACCCGCCATCCTATAAATATGGTTCGGAGGGAAGTAGTTAGCATTTTTGAGCGTATCGGTTTTACCGTTTCTGAAGGGCCTGAGATTGAAGATGACTGGCACAATTTTTCGGCTCTGAATTTTCCACCAGAGCATCCAGCAAGAGATATGCAGGATACTTTTTTTGTGGATAAGGATCCAGATATGGCTTTGAGAACGCATACTTCATCCGTACAAGTTCGGGTGATGGAAAATCAAAAACCGCCTATTCGTACCATCTCTCCGGGAAGGGTTTTTAGAAACGAAGCAATTTCTTCCAGAGCGCATTGCATCTTCCATCAGATTGAAGGATTGTACATAGATAAGAACGTTTCGTTTGCTGATATGAAGGACACGTTACTGTACTTCGCCCGTGAGTTTTACGGACCAGAAACCAAGATTCGCTTGCGACCATCATACTTCCCATTCACAGAACCAAGTGCGGAAATGGATGTGTATTGGGGGCTCGAAACCGAAGCAGATCACCGAATTACAAAAGGAACAGGCTGGTTGGAAGTGTTAGGTTGCGGAATGGTTGACCCGAATGTGCTTCGTTCATGTAATATCGACCCAGAAGTGTATTCTGGCTTCGCCTTTGGGATGGGAATCGAGCGAACTGCCATGCTTAAGTATCAAGTGAAAGATTTGCGTTTGTTCTTCGAGAATGATAAACGATTCTTGGATCAATTCAAGACAGCGTATTAAATTTCCTCTTTAAAAGGGGTCGGGACATTTAGTTGAAAAAAGAGACGATGAAACACAAGATTAAAGAGCTTAAGGAGAAGCAGGAACTGGCGAAGCTAGGCGGTGGAGAAAAACGAATAGAATCTCAGCATGCCAAAGGAAAACTGACAGCTCGCGAGCGTGTTGCGTTGTTGATGGACGAGGGTAGTTTTGAGGAGATTGGTATGTTCATCACGCATCGATCTGTTGAATTTGGCCTAGACAAGCAAAAGTTCTTGGGTGATGGAGTTGTTACGGGGTATGGTACAATTCACGGTCGATTGGTTTACGTTTTTGCGCAGGACTTTACCGTTTTTGGTGGTTCGTTGGCAGAAATGCATGCAAAGAAAATTTGCCGAATTATGGACTTGGCAATGGAAAATGGTGCTCCGGTCATCGGCCTGAATGATTCAGGCGGAGCGCGTATTCAGGAAGGCGTAGTCTCGCTTGGAGGCTATGCCGATATCTTTTACAAAAACACACGTGCTTCAGGTGTAATCCCGCAAATTTCAGCCATCATGGGGCCATGCGCTGGTGGCGCTGTTTATTCGCCAGCACTAACCGATTTTGTAATGATGGTGCAGGACAGCAGCTACATGTTCGTTACTGGTCCTAACGTGGTGAAAACCGTGACTCACGAAGAAGTTACTTCAGAAGAGCTGGGTGGCGCAAGTACCCACTCAACCAAATCTGGCGTAACACACTTTTCGTATGCCAATGATTTGGAGTGTATAGAAAACCTGAAAAAACTTCTGAGCTACGTTCCGCAGAATTGTGAAGAAGAAGCGCCATCAATTCCATATCAGTCTGTGGATGAAACGCGACTCGTCTTGGATGAAATCATGCCCGACAATCCAAATCAACCTTACGATATTAAGGAGGTAATTGAGCAGGTTGCCGACACGAATTCATTCTTTGAAGTGCATAAAGACTTTGCTGAGAACATGGTTGTTGGTTTTGCTCGTTTAGGTGGGAAAAGCATCGGAATTGTAGCGAATCAGCCTGCTGTTTTGGCTGGAGTTCTTGATATAGATGCATCAACCAAAGGTGCACGATTTGTACGTTTCTGCGATTGTTTCAATATTCCTTTATTGGTATTTGAAGATGTGCCGGGCTTTCTTCCTGGTACCGATCAGGAATGGAACGGCATCATTTCTAACGGAGCAAAATTGCTCTATGCTTTTAGCGAAGCAACTGTTCCGCGTATTACGGTAATTACTCGAAAAGCTTACGGTGGCGCTTATGATGTGATGAATAGTAAGCATATTGGTGCCGATATGAATTATGCTTGGCCATCGGCAGAAATTGCCGTGATGGGGGCAAAAGGTGCAGCAGAGATTATTTTCCGACACGAAATAAAAACGGCTGATAATCCTGAATCAAAACTCAAAGAAAAAGAAGATGAGTATGTTGAGCATTTTGCCAATCCATATCGTGCTGCTGAAAAGGGATATGTAGATGAAGTTATTCTTCCTTCAAACACGCGTAAAAAGCTTTTAAGAGCTTTTGAAATGCTGAAAAACAAGGCGGCAACATTACCGAGGAAGAAACACGGAAATATTCCGCTTTAAAACGATTTGCTAAACCTAATCGGGTTCAACGCCTCACGCTGAGGTGTCCGCTTTTAACGGAAAAGGGAGAAAATCTATGATTTTCTCCCTTTTCAATTCAACTCTAATGTCGTCCTACGGCCAAATTCCGAGGTTTTGGTAGCTCACAGCTACTTTGTCAATTGCCTCAACAAACGCTGCTGTCCTCAGGTCGTTAATCCCTTTTGTGTTAACCATCCGGTTACGAATGTTGTCGTAAGCCGTTATCATGGTTTCCTCTAATCCAGAATAAACAAGGTCTCTTTCGTCTGCTCCGTGGTTGATGAGTTTCGCAGATGCATCAGAAACTTTTGTTCCACTCGCTTCTTCAATCGCATTAAGAATGTTCGTGTTCATCGTGGCTCTGTATCTTTTCTCCATTCTTCCAAAACGAACGTGAGACAGGTTTTTCAACCACTCGAAATAAGATACACTTACACCTCCTGCATTAATGAAAATATCAGGAATTAGAATAACTCCTTTTTTAAGTAATACTTGTTCGGCTTCAGGCGTAACTGGCCCGTTGGCGGCTTCAGCTAATATTTTACACTTAATGTTGGCAACATTGTCGCTGTTTATTTGGTTTTCAAGTGCGGCAGGAATTAGAATGTCGCATTCAACCTCTAGTGCTGCTCCAGGGTTTCCTAAATCGGTTGCACCAGGAAATCCAACTATACCGTTGTTGATATTTTTGTAGGCCAAAAGCTCGTCAGGATCAATTCCATTTTCATTGTAGATTGACCCATCCCATTCTGCAACGGCAATAATTTTCGATCCACCATCATGAAAGAATTTTGCCGCCCAATAACCAACATTCCCCATTCCCTGAATGACAACAGATTTTCCTTTAAGGCCAACTTCAAGACCAATTCTGTCCATGTCTTCCTTGTAGGTACATGCGTGGCGCACACCGTAGAAAACACCTAGGCCTGTTGCTTCAGCACGACCAGCAATTCCACCATGTGAAATTGGCTTACCCGTAACACATGCAATTGAATTCAAATCAGTAGGATGAAACGTGGAGTAGGTATCAGCCATCCAAGCCATTTCGCGCGCACCACTACCATAGTCTGGTGCAGGCACGTCAATTCCCGGACCGATAAAATTCTTCTTAATTAATTCTGTTGTGTAACGTCTGGTAATCCGTTCTAGCATTCCCACGCTCGTCAGACGTGGACTTATCTTGATGCCACCTTTTGCACCTCCGAAAGGCACATCCACCAAGGCACATTTGTAGGTCATAAGTGCGGCCAGAGCCATTACTTCATCCTGATTCACATGAAAGCTGAATCGGATTCCGCCCTTGGTGGGCAGACGGTGGTGGCTGTGTTCAACCCTGTAAGCTTCTATCGTCTCAATCTTTCCTTCGTCATTCTTAACGGGAAAGCGCATTCTATAAACACTGTTGCAGTATTTTATTTGTTCTAAGAGCGATTCATCATGCTCTAGAAACTGCACTGCATGGTCGAAATACTTGAGTACATCCCCAAAGAAGCTATGCTCCCTTTTTTCCGTCAGTTTTTCAAGTGTTCTTTTCCTTGTCTTAGCCATTGTTCCTTTTATTATTGGTAATGACGCAAATGTCAGCAATATTCTGAAAATCCAAGAACGAACTTATTAACTGAAATTTAAAAAGTTACAGATAGTTGAAGCTGGGTAGTTCGCGGTGCGTTTACCTTGAGTGGACGCAGAGCATAAACGCGGTTAGCAACGTTTTTAACCATGATGCCAAGTTTCACATGGTCTGTAAAATCAAAGGCTGCACGGATATCAAATACGTGATCACCTTGGTTATTGTTTTCACGAAATTCAACCGCTCCCCAACCAAATAGTGGGTCAACGTCATAGAAGATTTTATCCACACTTTTCATATAGCTGTAGAATCTGTAAGTACCACCAACAGACAGTTTGTACTTCTTCATAAGTGTAAATACTAGCTCGATATCAGCATTAATCAAATGTTCGAATCTATATTTCAGTACTGGGTATTCATCGTACTCTGCCACTGCTTCGTTGTAGGCATCAATCTCCTCTTGTGTTGCAAGTACTGATGGAGCGTCCGGAACGGCCGAACTCGTAGACCTTTGAGTAAGTAAGCTGTCACGATTATCCACAGCATAAACGTAGTCCGGGTCCATGGATTCAGGTCGTGCATATGTGTAACCCGCTAAAACATTTACTGCAAACCAAGAGGTAAACTGCCCACTACCAGTAAGAGAAATATCAGCTCCATAAACGCGACTATCACCCGTGTTAAGTGATTTAAAGGCCGGAAGGGGGCTATCGGAGTTGAAATATCCAGCTGTAAACTCCACAAAATTGGAGTAATACTGGTAAAAACCGGCAATATCCAAGTAGCCTAAAAATTTACCAATCTTAATTCCTTGCATCAGTCCAAGTTCTGCAGCCCAACTTCTTTCAGGCTCTATATCTACATTAGGAACAATTGGTAGACCTCCAACAGTGGTGAAAATATATCGTTCAGCAATACTTGGGAAACGGAACCCTTCTCCGAATGAAGCCCTTAGGTAACCTTCTTTCCAAAGTTTTGTGCTTGCCCCAATTCTGAAT
>Ga0075108_10001617_pt1 | contig 10806 bp, 8 predicted proteins | sample AntAceMetag02UK1_FD_69797 | JGI IMG/M metagenome (GOLD analysis project Ga0075108, IMG submission 69797) | Saline lake microbial communities from Ace Lake, Antarctica - Antarctic Ace Lake Metagenome 02UK1 | ecosystem: Environmental > Aquatic > Non-marine Saline and Alkaline > Saline | place...
TCGACAAATTCACAATCAAAAGGATAACCGAGTGGCTCAGCTCTTCAAGCCACCATGAAATTACAGAAAGAATGATGCACTACCGATCAATGAGGCGGATGCCACATCCGCCGGGTTTTCCGGACTGGTGGTCGCCATCGCACCGGCGCTGGCCAGCGAACAGCAAAACGACGCCGTTGCCAAAACCGTACTCACCAATGCGCCACCTTCCTGGTCGAACAACGAATTGATCGCCAATAACGCGTCTGGTTCTGGCCTCGTCAACGCGGCTGGTTCCATCGTCAAAGGCGGTCTTGCCGCTGGAGGCATGATTACGGCATCAGCGCTGTTTTCCGTGACGATGACGGCGGTGCTTCAGTCATTACCCATGGTCCAGGCCATCATGCTGCTGGGCATCTACGCGCTGCTGCCACTGGTGGTCGTCTTGTCTCGCTACTCGATAGCCATGATGGTGGTCGGCGCCATGGCCATCTTCACCATTAAATTCTGGAGCGTGCTTTGGTATTTGGCCATGTGGGTGGATCAGAACCTGATTTTGTCCATGTACCCGGACGTAAATACCTTTCTACAGATCTTCGCCAACCCCGGCGAGCACGATGCCAAGCGCATGCTTTTGAACATGATTACCACCAGCCTCTATCTGGGCCTACCGTTGTTGTGGAGTGGGATGATGGCGTGGGCGGGCGTGCAGGTCGGGCGGTCGATCAACAATGCGACAGCGCCGCTAGCGCGACCGGGAGAGGATTCCGGAAGGCAAGGTGGCGCGATAGGAAAAGCTGCGGTGAGCCGAGGAATTCGCCGCTAGAGTCAGTCTAGTCGTCGTACCAGCCGTAAGGATCAGTTCCCGCATCTAGCCGACCGGTGCGGTAGTTCAGTTCGCCCGTAAGATCTGAATCGTGCGGTCGGCGTTCTTCGCCATTCCGAATTTCCATCGAGACAAAAAGCTCACGAAGGATACCGAACAGCGCTATCGATAGCCCGAGCAATGAAACTCCAGTTTTGCGCAAAATGAGAACCGCACTTACCAGTCGTTCTTGATGTTGAGTTCTACTCTTTTTCATACCTCAATCATAGACGAAGGTAAGACGTAGTAAAACCCAAGATTTGTGGGTGTTCAGCCAGAGGGAATCGAATCAAGAAAGAACAGGTGAGCGCATGGAGTGAAGCCGGGGGCTCTGCATCGTGTCGAATGGGACCTCCCCGACGGTTTTGATGAGCTGTGCTTCTTCCTTCTAGGAACGAAGAGATTTGATTGGGAGCCGCCCATTGCGAATCGTATACTAGTCATTTCGCATTTTTGCAAACAAATACGCGGCCCTGCCGGCTCCTAAAGAACGCGCATACGCTGATCTCACGGTCAGAATCATTGTTCGCTCTGAAGCCGGAGATACGTACACCGTTTTTGCAGTGCCTGCATTTGGAAGGCGGCGGGAATTGAAGGTACAAGGTAAGATATTGAATTTATGGGATAATAAAATTATAAGTAGAGAATATCGTGACGATTCCTCACATTACGTTGCACTGGCGCTAACATTGGGCATGATAGCTCAGGAAATTAGCGAGTTTCGCTAAACTATAATTCAAAACCGTACTGTTGGTGTATAAAGAGACTTTAGAGCTGGGACTATTGGATGGCTCACATTGAACGAAATCACAAAACAATCCTTCCCTTCTGGACGTGGCTGGGAGTTCTCGCTATAAGGTAGCCAATCTTGATACTAGAGAGTCAGATCTTTGATCTTTCTTCTCATTGGGCAAAATTTCGTTTACGAGACAACTAGCGAGCAAAGATATTTAGGTTATGGCGTTAAATGATATAAAAATCCTCGAAGAATATCGAACTGGTGAGCAGGATCTAGTTGAATCGTTTTATAAGCCATGTGTTCGCGAGGCGGCTGTATACGATCGCGCAGTCGGATATTTTCGTTCCACGGTATTTTTGCTCATTGGACCGAGTCTGATTGATTTCGCCAGACGGGGTGGAACCATGCGTCTGATCTGCTCGCCTGTACTAACTAATGAAGACTACTTGGCCATTTCGGATGGCTATCGATCTCGAGACGATGCGCTGGGCGACGCATTGGTCCGTGATCTTGAGAGCCTATACAGCGACAAAAAACTTATGGCAAATACTGAGGCGCTGGCTACATTGATCTCCTTGGGGATTATCAGTGTGAAGATAGCATTTCGTCCGGAGGCACAAGGAATTTACCACGAAAAAATTGGTATCTTCAAAGATAACAGCGGGAACGTAGTAAGTTTTAAGGGCTCAGTGAATGAATCATGGAATGGTTGGCACGATCGAGGCAATTTTGAGTCGTTTGATACTTATTGCTCGTGGGATGGGAATAAAGAAAGAACTAGAGTAACCAATAGTGAGACGTATTTCGATCGCTTGTGGAATGGTGAACTGAGCGCCGTTAATATTGTTGATTTTCCAAATGTAGCGAAAGAAAAAATAAGGACTATTGCTAAAGAAAGCATAGATCAAATTGATACTGCAGCTCTCTATGAAGTAAAAGTTACTGTCAAGGATTCGGAAGTGAGCGATAAAAAACGTAAACCGTTAGATCATCAGTTGGCTGCGATTAAGGCTTGGGTGAAGCAAGGGCGTAGGGGCGTTTTTGAGCATGCTACAGGCAGTGGAAAAACGTTTACGGCGTTGGTCGCACTAAAAGAACACTTAGGGGTAGATGGCGTAGCTCTTGTATTAGTGCCTGATCGTCTATTGCATAAGCAATGGGGAGAAGAAATAAAGGAAGAGCTGCCTGATGCCACCATATTGAAGGCAGGCGATGGGCATAATCGCTGGCGGAAAAATAGAATACTGCGTAAGTTTACTCAGCCCGGTAGGGGCTTGGGGCAGCGCGTAGTATTGGCGACTATGCCAACGGCAAGGCTTGCTGACTTTCGCGATGGGATATGGCAGGGAGAGCATCTTATGGTCGTGGCTGACGAGGTGCACGAGATAGGTAGTAATGAAAACTCTAAGGCACTAACTATCGCTTCTGGACCGCGTTTAGGGCTTAGTGCCACGCCACGCCGATACGGTGATTCGGTAGGGACAGCCAAGATTTTTGACTACTTTGGAAAAGTTGTTGAGCCGCCTTTTACCTTGGTCGATGCGATAGAGCAGGGCCGCTTGGTGGAGTATGAGTACCACCCAGCACCGATAAGGCTAACTGCTGAGGAATCAGATGATTGGGAGCTAGCTACCCGTGAGATCTCACTGGAGTATGCTCGATCGAAACGTGATGACAACGGCACTCCAATCGCGAGTCCTCGACTGCAAAATATGTTGATTCAGCGTTCGCGCATAGCAAAAAAGGCTTCAGCCAAAGTCCCATATGCGGTTAAAACCGTGGTTGAAAATTATCTTGATGGACAAAGTTGGCTTGTCTATTGCGAAGACCGGTATCAGCTGGGCGAGATAATGCATGCCTTGCGTACGAAGGGCTATGAGCCTTGCGAATATCACACTAATATGAAAGGTGATGCGGCTGCTTCGCTAGATTGGTTTAAACGTTTTGGCGGCATCATGGTTTCTATCCGTTGTCTGGATCAAGGGGTCGATATCCCAAAAATTTCGCATGCAATTATACTGGCCTCTTCACAAAACCCTCGGCAGTTTATTCAGCGACGAGGCCGTGTGCTGAGGAAATGCCCTGGCAAATATCATGCGGTAATCTACGATGCCGTCGTTGTACCTATAAATCTAGAGGAAGAACCTGGGCAGCTTTCATTGCTAAAAAGTGAACTACAAAGAAGTATTCAATTCTCTGATACGGCAATGAATCGATCAGGGGCAAATAACTTAATCAGTATCGCCATTGAGTTGGGAATTGACCCCCAAGAATTTGGTTTGACTGATACAGATGGTATAGAAGATTCAGGAGCAGACGATGACGAATAAGAGTGACCCTTTGACAGTATTGCTAGAAATTAAGTCAAGAATGGAAACGACGGTGGAAGATGACCTGATTCGGGCCTGTTATCAACTACAGTCTGAGCATCAATATGACAAAGATCGGGACACTATGAAAAAAATGTGGGCAATGGTAGAAGAAGTAATTGTCGGAAATGAAGACGACGTGCTCATATGAAACTGAAAGAGCTGATAATCAATAACTTTATGCCTTACAAGGGCGAACAGACGGTCGTGTTTCCTCAAGGTGATACCGAAAATGTCATGTTGTTGTTTGGTGATAACATGCGTGGAAAGACGAGTTTTTTGAACGCAATCCGCTGGGGCTTTTACGGTAAAGCTGTTGGCAGGCATTTACAGTCTATTCCCAGGAATCACTTAGTAAATATTGAGGCTGCAACCGAAGGCGATTGGAGTATGTCTATTGTACTCAAGTTCTCGGATTCTGGAAAAGAGTATGAACTAAGACGCCAGATACAGAAGAAGAGCCATGTATCGCAGCCCAAAAATGATGCTGATTTTGAACAAATTATTGGTTTGCGCGTTGATGGCATTGTCGTCACTAATGACACTATAGAGAATGAAATCAATCAGATATCGCCTGAAGAGATATCACGATTCTTTCTCTTTGATGGCGAATTACTACAAGAGTATGAAAATTTGTTGGTCGACAATAGTGAGCAAGGAGAGAAGATCAAGGAGCATATAGAGCAGGCGTTAGGCGTGCCTGCACTAATTCATGGCCGGGATGAATTATCCAGCTTACTCAAGGATGCCAGAAGACTGCAGGCTAAAGACGCAAAGAAAAACACTGATCTTAAAAGCTTTGCCGAGCAGCAGAATCAGCTCGAAATTCAACTTTCTTCGATTGAGAAGGACCTAAAAGACCTGCTTGCTCAGCGAGATGCTACTCAAAAACAAGTCGATGATATTGATGATGAGTTGAAAAATACAGAGGCTGTACAGCGGAAAAAAATCGAGCTGAAAGGGCTTTCTTCAGAGCGCAAAGCTGCGGAGAAGCAGTTAGAGACTTTAGCCAATGAACAGCGGCAATTGCTACAGACGGCCTATCTCGATGTGTTGCACAGTAATATGGCGCCGCTTTTAGAAACCATTAGAATTCGAAGAGACACTTTGCAAAGTGTTACTGAAAAAAAGGCAGTGCTTAACTCTCAGATAGGTACATTGCAAAAAAGTATCGATGATCCAACCTGTGCTACGTGCAAACAATCGATACCGGATGAAAAAATTCAGCCCATCCGTGATCAGATCCTGAGGTTGAGAGCAGAGGAGGAGCTGTCAGTGGTAAACCCAGAGGAGGTTCGTCGCCTGAATATACAAATTGATAAGCTCGCGACTATCCGCTCGGCCAGTGAAGGGCGCCGTCTAATTGATAATGACGATAAGCAGCGTAGGTTAGATGTTCAGCTGATTCGAGTCCAAAGTAAGGAAGATGAACTTGATGCAGAAATCAAAGAATTTGACACGGATCAAATTATGCGGCAGCGCGATAAGCGTGACCGCTTGGTTGGCCAGTTGTCGCGTTTGAATGGTGATATTGACAAGACCAAGGCTGATCGCGACAAGAATACAAGCAAACAGGATCATATCGCTACGCTCATTTCTAAGAGTGCGGGCGGTCAGGGTCAAAAAAGCTCTATTCGTGTCAATATGTATCAAGAGCTAGAGGCGATTTTTTCAGCTGGTATCAATCAACTCAGAGATGCGTTGCGCGGGGATGTCGAAGCGCATGCCACTAAAGCTTTTGCTGAATTGACCACCGAGAAAACGTACAGCGGGCTGCAGATTAACCAAAACTATGGGCTTTCAATTCTCGATCAGGAAGGCAGGGTGCTAAAGCAGCGCAGTGCAGGCGCCGAGCAGATTGTAGCGTTATCTCTAATTGATGGTCTTAATCGTACTGCTCGCAAAGAAGGGCCCATTGTAATGGATACACCACTCGGGCGCCTCGATCCAAAGCACCGCAGTAATGTACTGAAGTATCTTCCCAAAATGGCCGAGCAGGTTGTGCTGTTAGTGCACGAGGGTGAAATTGACCCTGATAGAGATATTGAGAACTTCGCTGATCGCATCGGGGCTCGTTATCAGATAGAGCGCATATCGACGACTGAATCACGTATTGTAAAGAGTAATTAGTATGAATGAACCTAGCCGAATTGGGCTGACACCCAATACTGACGCGCAACTCGATGAATTGCTCGCGGACCTTAACCCCGAGCCGGGTACGGAGGGGGTTAAGCTCATTAAGTTTGACATCTATCGTTTGGCGGTGGCTATCGGTCTGAACCACGCGGAGATTCCTCAAGCATTGGGGGAGAAAAGCACTTCAAGTTTACGCGTAACAGAGTTAGATCCAGACGGCGTATTGAATCTGGCTGTCGAGAGCTCTGGGCTCTTGCCCGTTGATACCTCTGTCTATGAATTCATCGAGCGTTTGGCTGAGCGTGGAATATCTGAAATGTATGCTGCCTACCAGCAAACTGGGCAGCTAGCACTCGATCGATACTTTGGAGAGAAAGCCTAGATCATGGCGGTGCTAAAGCTTTATTTGCTCCTGGTTGCGAAAGATGAACCGGTACAAGTTAGTGTGCACAGAGACTTGGGCACATTAGAAAATACTTGGGTTGACTGTGATCAAGCAGGAACTGTTGGTGTTGTGCATATTGGTTTTATCCGACCCAAGATAAGAAATTCTGATGCGCTGTTGAAGCACCGTGGAAAATTACTTGTCAGCCTTGCTGTTAAGTGGTCACTACCAGAGGGGTATAAAAGTTCAGTGGCTGTAATCGCTGAATTAATACTCTCAAGTCAAACTATACCGCTACATCAATTAATACATGGCCTTGGTTGTGATAGCGCTGAGCCTAAATCCAGTTTTGAAGTTAGCGTAGGTGGTGCCTCAAGCGAGAGTACACTCACAATAGTAGAAGCAGCGCTGCAAGTATTGAATTGCTCTAATAAGCCACTTAACAAAGAGGAAGTCTTCGCGCGCATCATAGAAGGTGGTCTTTACCAATTCGGTGCGAAAAAGCCGGTGAGTGTATTAGGAGTAGAGCTCAACAGACACAGCCGAGGCACAGACTATAGTAACCCAGCCACGGAACCTCTTTTTCAAAAAAACGCCGAAGATCGCTATTGTTCATTAACCAACGAGTCAACAGAATTGGATGGCTGGGTAAGAAATCTAGTTGATGACGACCCTGAGCTAGGTAAGATGGCTGGATCTTACGGAATATTTAGTGAAGAAGGCTATGCTAAGAATGCTCAGTTTTTATCACGCATGTTACGTGATCAGTTAGATATTTATCGTTTCATTTTCTTGTCTAATAGCATAGATATGGGTGATCCGCAGTCACTGATTAAAATTCTTCCAGAGAGCATTTTACTGGCAGATACTAGGTCACTCGATATGCCTATTCGAGTTCAAAATGTTTTGAGTATCCGTGGCACCAAATGTTTGTCCGATTTAATAGGTATATCTACTACCGATATGTTGAGATGGCCAAATTTTGGGCGTAAATCAGTGGGTGATTTCTGTGACAGTGTGACCAAGGCTGTGGGTAAGTTGGCTGGGCAGATTGCGAGCGGTCAGAGTGGACGTAGCAACAATGATTTTCCTATAAATCCTGATGAGAAATTTCAACCTGATGAGGAATATAAAATTGAACTGGCGTCTGCGAAATCGTTGAAAACGCATTACCAGGAAACACTATCAAGGCTCAAAGATAAAGACAGGCAGATAATGGAATGCCGTACGGGCTTCAATGGCGAAGTCATGACCCTGGAGTCAGTGGGTGAGTTAGTAGGGGTCACGCGTGAACGGATTAGGCAAATCCAAAAAAAAAATGTCGAGAAAATCATCGAAACAGAGTATTGGGATGATTGCATCGCAATAAAAATTGGCCAATTGCTAGTTGAACGTGATAGCCCGCTTTATGTAGAGATGCTTGAAGTCGAAGACACCTGGTTTGCTGGATTTATGGGCAATTATCAGCACCTTGCGGCCATTATTGAGTTGTTCTCCGAAAACGAAATTCGCGTTATCAAGATTAGTGGGGCGACAATAGTCACACGCATCAAGATGGATGCGTGGGATGAGCTTGTTAGTCATTTACGTAAAAGCCTCAAGGATAAAGCTGCGGATGCCAATTGGTCACGCCAGGATATAGAGATGACCTTTGCCTCAACATTATTGGAAAATAGTTCAGCAGAACTTTTGCCACTTTTGTGGGAAGAGTTTAATGATACTCTACAGTTTGATGCTGAAGGTGCAGAAGCGAAACTAATCGGGTTTGGTAAGTCTGCAGACTCTGCAGTTGCTGCGGTTTTGTCAAAGGCAGAAAAACCGCTGCATTATAGTGAGATTGCTGAAAGAGCGTCCAAGATATACGGTAAGGAAGTCAATGAACGTTTAGCCCATAATGCTTTACCGAGGCTTGGTGCCAAGTTGTATGGGCGTGGTATCTACGGCTTACCGCATCATAATCCCATCTCAGATCGTATGTGTAAGAATCTCCAGCTAGTTGTGTCTAGAATGATCCAAGATGGCCCTTTGATGAGGCAGTGGCACTGCGCTGGGATCATTACGAAACTAAAAGAACAGTTTACTGCGCTGCCAGAAGAATTGGACCACTATATTCTTGATATTATTTTGGAAGGCGTCGATAACATAACGTACTTGAATCGTATGGTTTGGGCGCGGACTGACTCAGGTCAGTCTAGAGATGATCGAGTTGATATGGCTGATGCCTTTACTAAAATTCTTGAAGATAATGGTGGCCCTCTAAAAGGTAAAGAATTGAAGAGCCGTTTGCGAGTAATCAGAGGCGTTAATGAAAATCTACAAATTCAACCCAGTGAAAGAATGATTCAGGTCGGCCCAGACTATTGGGGGCTAATTGATAGGGATGTTGGCGGCACTGAAGCTTCCAATAATGAGAGGTTGAATGTTCTATTTCAGTGTTTGGAAGAAAGACAGAAGGGCATTCATGCCTCTGAGCTTAAGCATTTTGTCGCGGTTTCTGATGACTCTAAGGAATTGCCCTCAGCCTATTCATTGCTGAATTTGGCGCAGAGAGACGAACGCTTTCATTTGGGTCGTTCAATGTTTGTTGGCCTGGACTTATGGGGGGATACTCGGCGTCTAAATACTTGTCAAGCTGTTAGAAGAGTTCTAGACGAGATGACAAAACCAATGTCACGTGCTGAAATTAGTATGCGCGTTGAGGATTTGTTGGAAATGCCGGTGGATACAACTTTGAGTAATGTCCTTATAAGTGAAGGAGCTACTTATGATCAGGAGCTTAAGGTTTGGTGCAAGTAGGTATCCGAATACTGACAGGAGTGATGTAAATATTTCTAGGATAGTATTTTCACTAGTAATTATTTTTTTATGATAAGAGAAACTAAACTAAAGATATTTTTTATTTGGAACGATATATGACTAATGGAACAATGGTAATAGATGCTCTGAAGGTCAATTACAATGATGTGGTCTTTTATGTGGCAGTGATTAAGTCTAAAAAGCTTTTTTCTATTTCGGAAGTATCTAGAGCTGACGAGAATCCTGAGGATGGTTATCAAAGACTTCTAGGTAAGGTAAGAGCCAAAAAAATTGCTGAATATATAAATAATGGGAATGTTATACCGGGAGCTTTGATATTAAGTGCCCAAGATGGTGTGATTAAAAAGTATGATGATTCAAATAAAAAATTGAAAATATCTCTTAAGCCTAATAGCTTTTTGGTCATAGATGGTCAGCATCGTTTGTACGGAGCCTCACAATTAGAGAGGGATATCCCTATTCCTGTCTGTATATTTGAGAAGTTGACTAAAGTAGAGGAAGTGCAATATTTTCTTGACGTGAATGGAACGCAAAGAGGGGTGCCCAAAACACTGCAGTTGGAGTTGACTAAGTTCACAGCTGAGCCCGAGACAAAAGAGGCTTTATTAGTTCGATTGTTTTCTGAACTAAACGAAGACCCTCGGTCTCCTTTGTCAGGAAAGCTCTCCGGAACGAAAAGTGTTAAGGGTAAGTTGTCCCATGTTCCGTTCCAAACTGGAGTTGGTGGCGTTTGGGATAGCTCGCCCATGAATACATTTAGTTACGACCAAAAAAAGAGTGTATTAATAAATTTTATTTCTGCAATGGAGGATCTTTTAATCGATGAGTATGGTGAGGCATCTAAACTGGTAAATGCTGCTTTTTTCCAGGCATTAATGGCTGCTTTCATAGATGCTTGCAATGTTTGCATGTATCAGTGTAAAAATTATAAAAAGGAATCTTTTATAAGTGTTATGTCTAGCGTTAATGAAATTGAGTTTGAAAACTATTCTGGTACAAATAAAAAAGTAATAAATGAGCTTTCCTTGGCAATAAAGGGAAAAATAAACACAATAAAGTCTTTGCCAGACGATCTTTTCTAATGCCGATTAATGCTCTAGGGAAAAATGCGATAGATCATTTGTCCTCAATTGATTTCAAGCGACCGGTTAAATCTTATTCTCATTCTGTAACAGAGTGTTTAAAGGAAATTATACAAAATGGAAGTGGCGTTGAGGTAACTGTTTTAGAAGAAAATGAATTTAGGGTAAGTATTCAGGCCGAACGTTATTATGAATCCTTAGTATCTGATTTCTATTTTTCGTTACAAAAAGTCGTTCGCCAACGTGAGTCACTAAACCTTATGCTTGGGGCTGACGCTCCAGGTGCATGGATGTTGGTGACTGCCTATTACCAGGTGTTGATGATCGCCCATATGGAGCCATTCCGGGATCGGCATAAAGGAGCCACCCCAGGATCGGCATAATGGCGCCACATCAGGATCGGCATAATGGCGCCACATCAGGATCGGTATAAA
>Ga0075108_10001630_pt1 | contig 10786 bp, 5 predicted proteins | sample AntAceMetag02UK1_FD_69797 | JGI IMG/M metagenome (GOLD analysis project Ga0075108, IMG submission 69797) | Saline lake microbial communities from Ace Lake, Antarctica - Antarctic Ace Lake Metagenome 02UK1 | ecosystem: Environmental > Aquatic > Non-marine Saline and Alkaline > Saline | place...
TTGATGCTTTGGTTGAGAGTGGTAGTGAAGAACTTTTTAGGGGTGTTACTGGTTGGAATCCTGATGGGAAAGATTTTGATTCTGTTGCTCAAGGTTATTTAGATGAGTTCAGGTACGGTGAGTATTACGCTGGTATAGGAGTTTGTGGTAGCGGAACTTACGCGGGTAATTCAGACGTTACTGTTGCTGGCTACACGGATCATAATGGTAAAGAAAATAGCGCAAAAAACGTGATTAGAGTTACCATGAAACCGGGATCTAAAATAATTTCATACAAAGAAGCCCAAATTTTGCATATGGATGATGTAAAAAAACTGTTTGATTCACAAAAAAAAGAATTAAAAAAATACCCTGAAATGAATGAAAAAAGATCAGAAATTCAAGATAATCATCGTAAACAATATGACTTAGTTAATGACTTGGGTAGGTGGGCTGTAATGAGAGGCTATGACGCTATAAGAATACCCGGCCCGATGGAGTTAATGAGTGAAGTTTATTACAACATTCTTAACAGAGGTCAAGTTGTTGCTCAAGACACGAATGGGTGGGAGTAATGATTGCGGTTGATACTTGTCGTAGGATCGCTCAAGCGTTAAACCACGGTGACGCTACTGTGGAGCAACGTCACGCTATTGGTGATGCCTGCTTGGTTACGGCGGTTTGGGATGATCTTCCGAGTTGGATTAAAGATTTTGTTGTGGTCACGGAAAGTAACGTGGTTAAACATTATCAAGGTCAACACGATCAGAAAACTCACGGCACTTGGGCTGCCGGTGTTTCTAAAGATTACGCCGCAAAATTTCTTGCCGCCAAAGAAACGGGTCAAAAAATAGGTTTAACAAAAGAAACCCTGAAAGAGATACGCCACGATAATGTTGAAACCGGAAACATGAATGCTTACGGTATCAGTTCAAATGGGGAAACAATCATGGTTCACGCTATGGAATTGCGTTCGGCGCGGTTGGTTGAAACGGAGAAACTGTTTGCTGCTATGGATCCTGAGTTGCGTGAAAATTTGTCTAACAACATGGATGAGTTGCGTTCCGAGGGGACGGTAATGATTGCAATTAACTCTGATGATGCACTAAAAGTTTTACAGGAAGAATTTTTTAGAAGCCAGTTTGATACGGGAACTTCTAACGGTATGGTGAATCACGATATTCGTGCCGCTGAGGAAACGTCAGTTCACGATATTCACCCTGAAATAAACCCTCGTTTGAGGCCGATTTATGGTTATGTGGCTTTGGAGAATCTTACCCCGTTTAATGTGAGTAATTATGGGGATATTCGTTTTGAGTTAAATGATTCTGTGAAACAAAGAACTACAATGACGGATGGTGATTCTCTTGCTTCACGCGCCACTCCTGTTCCTATGGTTGGTAAACCTTTGACCCAAAGAGAGGCTGTGAGTGCTTCGATGGGTTGGGGTGGTGAGTTGCATAATTTTGGTGGTGATGATGTTTATGAGCATATGGATGATGTTTCTTATAGTGATAGTGGATATGTTGAGGCACAAATTTTGGGTGGGGTGAATCTTAGAAATGGTGATGTTAAAACAATTCATATACCTATGGGAATGTACGATGAGTCTGTGGAAGGCCGCACCGAAAATGCTTTGGTTGCTTTGGCTAAAGAGTGGAGGATTGAGGTGGTGTTATATGAGTCATAGCATTGAGTTCCCTAAAATACTTTCTGGTAAACTGGGGTTGTGAATATGATTAAAAGGGCAGCGGAGCCGGGTGAAACCATGTCGTATAGGGGTGACGGTTCAAGTCTTGTGTTTGATTACACGGATTCTAAGGGTTTAGAGATGGGTCATATTGTTCGTTCTGATGGTTCTACGGGGAGGCAGTTGCCGTTGGTGAGCATTTTGGCTCATGGATATTGGACGGCTGAACCGAATGGTTGAGATTCGTTTTGCTCCGGGTCTTATGCCAGTGTTGAAACATGCTAAGCACAACCAATTGACTCATGGCAGTTGGGCTGGTGGTGGTGGACAAGGTGGTGTCCTAGAAGGTAACCCCGGTGCCGAGTGGGTTATGGATGCTACTTGGTGGCACGGTACGAGTACGTCGGGTTTAGATAAAATTGACGCAAAAAACGCGCCTAGCCGCTACGCAAATATGGGTTCGGGATATTCGATTATTAAACGGAATTTTGTTACAACTTCTTACGCTGACGCGGCCCAGTATGCGGTTGATGCCGCTAGGCAGGATAAGAATAATGACGTTGAAGGGTCGCGGCCTGTTGTTTATCAAGTAAAACCAACTTCGTTGTTTGCTGAACCGGATTCTCATGGGGGTTTTGATGGGTGGAGTTCGCAATTTGATTCGATGCAGGAGGCTGGTGATTTTTGGGATCAGGGTGGGGGAAGTATTTCGGTTGCTTTTGAAGATCCGTTGCTTGTGGTTCAAGAAATTAACCCTGATGATTATTCTGATTTCGATGAGCCTGTTGAGAAGCATCTTGGTAACGAGCATGATCAGAAAACTCATGGTCGCGGGGCAGGCGGGGGATCGGATTATCAAATGACACACCGACCCGATCTTGAGGGTGCCCCATTAAACGATTTAACAACAGAAGGTTACTACCCCGAAAACGTGTATTCGGATGACGGTGCCCGGTTATACAGCACGGGATACAAGTCAATGGATGTCAGAGCGCACAAGTTAATTCAAAGCGTTAAGGGTAAACCTGATGCCCCGGTACAGATTTACCGTGCCGTACCAAAAAACTCAACTTCTGAAATTGGTAGTGGAGATTGGGTTACGATTGATGAAGAATACGCGATTCAGCACGGGGAAAGTAATGTGAGTGCCGGGTACGACATTCTTACAAGAACAGTTGCGGCGAAAGAAATTTTTACTAGCGGGGATTCTTGGTTGGAGTGGGGTTACGCTCCGGCAGTTGAAAAACATCTTGGTCGTGGGCATGACCAGAAACGTCACGGTCGCCGTGGCGGTTACCCTTCCGCATCCGACCTGAACATAACCGAAGAAGCATTGCAAAGACAGCAGCAAAACATGGAATACATTTCTGGTAGAAGTTCTGCGCTCCCTGATTGGGCTGTAACCAATGTTCCATACTTCTCTTTTAGGCGTGAGTTCAAAATAAAGGTTCGTGAAACGAAAAGAAGAATACGCAAATGGAAAATTGATCGTGAGCAGAGACAACTTGCCGCTATGTCTGCGGAGGAGTTAGCGGAGATTGGTGCCGCTAATCAGGCGCGTTATGACGCTAAAAGGATCGCTCAGGGTTTAGCCCCGGTTTACGCGAAAGCGGTGTGGCATCCTATTTATTGTTTGTTGCGTAAAGTGTTTGGTGAAACAGTTGATGATGAGATTTGGGTTGCTTTTACTATGGATCCTTTGCCGTTTACTGAGATTGATGGTTTGTTGGGTGGTTTGTTGGATGACATGTTTGATGCTGTGCTTTCGAGTTCAGTTGTGATTAAGTTTGAGCCGGGTTTGATTCCGGTTTTGAAACATTTAAGTGGTGAGCATGACCAAAAAACTCACGGATCGTGGGCTGTTGGAGTTCCGAGTGCTGGTTTACCAGAATCTGCTGATTTTTGGATTGGTGGGGTGCCGGGAATCAAGTATCAACAAACTGAGGAAGTTCGGGCAACGGCTAGAGTGCTTGCTGGGGATGATAATTATTACCCCAAAGATGATTCGGAAAATGACTCGGTTGAAATGTTTGATGCCACAAAATCATTGATGATTGCAATTTCTGATGCCGAACCTATCAAACAACCTTTGTATCGTGGTTTGCGTATTTGGAATCCTAATAGTAAAGAAAAACTGTTGCTGCAAGAGGGTAGTGAGTTTAGTGAAATGCTTTCGTCTTGGACACCAAACGAAATAATAGCGTCGCAGTTCGCGTCTGGTGATTTAGGACGGGGTGTGAGAACTGGTGAGAGAAGCATGAATTATACGGAAATAGTTTTGAGAACAAAAAATTTGCCTGCTGTTCCTTTAGTTCAGTTTTATTCTGGCGATAAATCTGGAAACATTGGGAAAGCCGATGAACATATTGCTTCGGGTAAGTATCGTGTGGAAAAGGTAACGAAAACTTCGGGTGTTCCTGAATATATGGAGGGTAGTTATATTGTTGATGTTGTGTGGCAGGATCTTCCCTTTGATGATGAAATTGTACGCAACACTGAATATACTGGGGGTAGGTCTATTTGGAATGGTGAGTCAGCAATTATTAGGAAATCTTTTGAACAAGACTTTGCACACAGAATGTCTTTGGATTTACTGGATGATGTAACTAAGCATCTTGGTAATGCTCACGATCAGAAAACTCACGGCAGGGGGGGCGCTGGTGGGGCTAAAAGTATTTCTAATGGTGATATAAGAAAAATCATGTACAAAAACAAAACTGTCCCTGAAATGTATTCCGATATTGCTGATCGCTTAGGCAAGAACATGAAACCACAAGTTGAAAATCTTTCTGATGATGAAATAAATTATTACCGTGGTGTGAGCGATGAGAAACGGGATGTCAAGCAACTGTTAGAGGGCACTATTCCTTCCTCAGATATGCAAACATGGGGGCAGGGGGTATACGTTACTTCTGATAGAGAGGAGTCCGGTTGGTACGGGAAAGTTATCGGGTTGAATGTTTCTGAAAAATCAAACATTTTGAGGGGGGAAGATAAATACGATAAGGAGTCTTTTGACATTGAACTTGTTCAAGATGTGGAGCCACCTCGTGACGTGAATGGCCGGATAATTCTTCCATACGCGGTTAATTCAAGTGATTCTCATTGGGAGACTGAGTTCATAGATTTAGAAAAAATCCCTTCTACTATTTCTGTGTCGGATTTGAAAAATGTTTATTTGGCGGGGAAGGGTTATGATGGGTTTTCTCCTCATGGTCGGGAGACAGTTTTATTTAATGGTAATGGTGTTACTGTCAATAAAAATGATGTTGGTTCTTATGTTAAGAAGCATCTCGCCGGGAAGCATGACCAGAAACGTCACGGTAACTGGGCTGGATCTGTTGTGCCGGAAGGGTGGGAAAAACGACAAAAAGGAGAATCTCAGTATTATTCGGATGAATATGTAGGAACCAATAACACTGTTTTGATTGTAGATTTGTCGGAAAAAGTTAGTTCGGAAGATGTTAAAACGCAAATGAAAACATTGACGTATTTACAAGAAATCGCTCCTGTAAATAATTTAACCGTTCTTATTAGTAACAAGCCTTTTGCTGAAATTAAAGCACCCGATAGTGCGGCAGGGTTTGTTAATCCGGGAACGAACACAATCAATTTGCGACCAAGTACAGTTACGGAGGGTCTTGGTGGTGGTGGTGGTTTAATGAAAAATGGGCCAAATCCTAAAGAATACGGTTTGGTTCACGAATACGGTCACGTTTTAGATCAACGTAGCGACCGTCAAGCGGATGAAGATTACGTTGATGTGCGTTACAAAAACAACATTACTGACATGAGCCGTTATGCGTTTGAGGGGGATTCTGATGGCCGCACGGGGCGTGAGGCTTTCGCTGAGGCGTGGACGGGTTGGATAGGGACTGAAGGTAGGGGTGCCGATCAACCTAACTCTATGGTTGCTTATTTTGCCGACAAATATAATTGGAAACGTGCTGAGTATGGTCGTCCTCCGTTGGCTACGCGGCCTGCGTCCGCTGGTTTTGCTAAGGAATTGTCTGGTGAGTTCATTATTGCGGACACGTTTACGGATGAGGGTGCTTTACTAATTCCTGTTGAATCCGGGGCGTTGCGTAAGGGTGTCATGTTGCAGTTCGAGCCGGGTCTTGTCCCTACTTTGAAACATGTGAAACATAACCAAAAAACTCACGGGTCGTGGGCTGGTGGTTTGGATGGTGGCGGTGAGTTCGATAGGTGGGGTGATCGTAAAGATGCTTTGATAAAGGCTTCTGGTATTGGCCCGACTCGTGAAGATTTGGATAGTATTTTGGATCCTGATGAGTCGGCGGTTACTGACGAAGAAATTCGTGTTTATGTTTATGACACTTACGGTAGTGGAATAAATGCTGCCGCAATGAATGATTGGATGGATGCGGGTTATTCATTTGATCAGGATGGTTCACGAGAAAAACTTAAAGAGTTTCAGCAAGACGCACTAGATTTGTATGTCAATAATTTTGGTGAAAGTTCTCGTTCTGACATTGTTACTCAGAATGTAGATTTTGATAAAATTGAAACAAAGTTTAAGGATGTTTTTAATGTAGAACATACGGGTGTCAATAAAAATGGTGACACTATTGAAGTGGTTTCTCGTGTTCAAAGTGTTGGTTCTGGTTATGACGAGTTAAGTGTTAGAGGTGCGCTTTATGACAGCAACGGCAACGACATTGGTGAGTTCGATAGGACTTTTAGTATGCGGGGAGGAAAAACGATTGTTACTCATGAGTTGTTAAACATTTGGGATGAAGAAAATCAAGGTTCTGGTTTCGCTAAAGTGTTTAATAAGCAGGCTGAGGATTACTACATTAGTCACGGTATTGAGACTATTAAGATTCATGCTTCTCTTGAGAGGGGTGGTTATACTTGGGCGCAGGCTGGTTATGGTTGGGATACTGATAGGGGTAAAGATGAGGCTGTGGGGAATGTTCCGCAAAGAATTGAGGATTATCTTCTCAGTGGAAGTGTTGGGTCGTTCAGTGTTGAGAATAAGATCAAAAATGTTTCTAAAAGGTTTGACTTACCGTTTGATGATCCTGATTTTCCTACCCCTATAGAGGTAGCAAACATTGGTCGTACTGATGATGCTACGACGTGGGCTGGTAAAGATATTCTTATGGCACCTCCGGGTGAATATGTGAGTTCAGATTGGTATGGTCAAAAGATTTTGAAACCACCCGTAACCCCGTAATAAACCCCAGTATGGTAAAATTGAGTGGAGGAGGGAAAATGGAAAAAGAAAAAAAAGCGTTACTAGAACAACAACTATACGAGCAATGGGAAGAACGCTGGTCATCAAAAGGATACTTCGACCCCGAAAACCCAACACTTGAACAATCAAACGATCAGTGGGCCGAATACAAAAAAGTTTTTCCTGTTGAATAAAAACCATAACAGTTTCACAGTAGGGTAACCTTAGACTGACCCGTATTTTATTGAGGGACAGGATTCTGTGTGATTGATACCACCACCCGCGTTTCGGGTCTAAGTGACTTTGATCTTATTGCTATGCACAAAAAACTTGATGAGCAAGGTTTTGGTGATCCCGCAATAGTAACTATTCATCATATTGCGGCTACCGAAATGCTGAAACGTAACCTTGATCACGGGCATACGGACGATGAATGGGTTGACACGGTTCTTCTGGTTGAAGAAATATCTGTGGACAGTTCAGATGAGATTGAGGCACCTGAAGGGTTTGAGAAGGCTTTTGATTCTGCTCTGGCTAAGGGTGGAACTATTTCGGTGTTGTTGACAACTAACGGTTACGTTTTGAAAGCGGATCCTACGGTCAGCGATGTTCATGTGGACGCACTATTAACTGGGGGTAAGAAAAAAACTGATTTTGATAAGGTGGATGTTGGTCAGGGTTCTTTTGTTTCATGGAATTCAAGTGGTGGGCGTTCTCAGGGAAAAGTTAAGAGTGTAAACAGGTCGGGTAAAGTCAAAGTCCCTGATTCTTCTTTCACGATAAATGGAAATGAGGAAGATCCTGCTCTGTTGATTCGTGTGTGGCGTAAAACATCAAGTGGTTGGGAAGAAACAGAAACTGTTGTTGGTCACAAGATGAGTTCCGTTACCAGTATTGAGCCGTTAACAAAACAGGTTGAATCTGAGTTCGGTAAAGCCGCAAAGTGTCCTATCGCTACGAGTAATGTTGAGGTAAATCTAAAGAATCGTGGGGAAGCAATTTCGGTTGCTGCTTATGGCCCTTTGAATCCTTCGCAACTAAATTCGAGTTTTTGGTCAAAAAAAGCGTCTGAGTGGGGTGTGAGTTCATCTGAGGCTAAAAAATCTCGTTGCGGGAATTGTGCTGCGTTTAATAAAACAGATGAAATTCTTGATTGCATTTCGGATGGTGTTGGTGGGGAAAATTCGTGGGATGTTATTGCTGCGGGTGATTTAGGTTACTGTGAAGTGTTTGATTTTAAGTGTGCGAGTTCCCGAACGTGCGATGCGTGGATCACGGGTGGGCCGGTGACGGGTAAAAAATCTGAGGTTAAAGCCATTCAGAAGGCCGTAGATACTTTTTCGCGGTTTACCCTCCCTGACGGTTCGGTGTATGAGTTCAATGTCCCTGAAGGCTCTTTTTGGGGTTCTAGCGGGGTTTCTAAGCATTATCAAGGTCAGCATGAACAAAAGTCTCACGGTGGTGGCGGTTCACGACTGAATTCTGCGGTGGTCAGGAACATCATTAGGCAAGTTGATAAGGAGGGTGGCCTTAGTGTCAGTATGGTTGACGGTTCTAATCCTCCCGATGGTTACATGGTTGCTCGCACTAAGGGTGTTAAACCTGCCGTGGTTGACGCGAAAGATTTTTTTGATGAGAAGCGTGGCCCAAAGGTTTTGGGTTCTTTTTTCAGGGACAACAAACAACAACTAACCGAGGGTGACTACCTTGGGGTATGGCACGAGGAATCGTCTGGTAAGGTTTTCTTGGACGTTGCAGAAAACGTCAAAGATAGGGATACTGCTATAAGGCTTGGATCTCCACAGGAACGAAATCAAATTAGTATTTGGGATGTAGTTCGAGGCGAGGAGGTGAATACAGGTGGCACAGGAGAAATCAGCAAATCAGGAGTTGAAAACGGTACGTCTACCGGACATGTCGAAGATGACGGACGCGGAGATAGACGCTTACGCAGTGGAGGTTTGGGGGATGATAGCGGGGAAGTAGAAAAGCATTATCAGGGTCAGCATGAGCAGAAAACTCATGCTGGAAGTCGGGGAACAGGTTACGACGTATTGCAAACCCGACGTGAAATTGGTATTGCTCTTGGCGATACGCAAAGGCCCTTGCAAAGAAATCAAGATGGACAAGTGGTCAACCCTGATGCTACGGGTGGTTACAAGGCTGGTATTTCTGAAACAGCGGTGTTCAACGGAAATACTGTGACCCCTGTTGATTCTTTGTGGCATCACCTTGAGGGTAATCCTGAAAGTGGTTACAAACTTACGGCTGAGCGCCAAAAGTTGCACAATCGGGTTGTTGAAAACGATACTAAAAATGTTCTTAAATCAGTTGATCCAACTTTTCATATGCTTGGTGGCGGCCCGGCTTCAGGTAAAACAACGGCAATAAAGTCAGGTTTGGCTGCGGCTCCTGATAGGTCTAAAGCAGTTCACATTAACGCTGACGAAATTAAAAGCGCAATGCCTGAATTTGAAAGATTACGAACAAGCAGTTCAGATAACGATTTTTTTAATGCAGCCGCTTTCGCGCACGAGGAGTCATCTTATTTAGCGAAAGAAATACAAAAGAGTGCTGTCAAAAATGGGCAAGATATTGTTTTGGACGGAACGGGTGATTCTGAATACCGAACACTTGCCAGAAAAGTTGATCAGGCTAAAGGGGCAGGCTATAAAGTTAATGCTGTGTACGCTACTTTGCCGACAGATAAAGCAGTAGAAATTTCTAATGCGCGGTCACTGAAGTATGCTGAGCGGCGTTTTGTTCCTGAGTACGTTGTTCGTGGTATTCATCGTGATATTTCTGCGGTGTTCCCGGAGGCTGTACGAAATAATCTTTTTGACAGCGTAAAACTGATTGATACGAGTGACCTTTTTAATCCTGTTCTTGTGGGTGAATCTGTTGGTGGTTCTTTCAAAATCAATGATTCAGAAAAATGGAACCAATTTCTTGCGAAAGGGAATGAGTAATGGCGTTATCAAGTAGTGATCTTTTGCGGATTCAGCAGGCCGCCACGTTGGGGAAAGATATTGACGAGTGGGGAATTGATGTTACGGATGAGGTTTCTCAGGCGTATGACGTTGTGCTTGCCGAAATTAACGCGGTAGAGGGCACTGTGATGGTTGATCCTGTTTTTGATTGGCCGGATGATACTTATGATGATTTGATTGATCGTTCGTGGCAGGAAAATGGCGGCCCAAGGTCTTTGACTGAACTTCAAGCGGAAAACGCTATGGTGAAATTCGCTGAAATTATGGAGAAGCACGGTGATCCGGGACGCGATAAAGATTATGGTCGTATGCACCCTGAAGGTAGTGGCTCTGTTGGTGGTAATGGTGGTACGAGTTCAAAAGACGGGAAAGTTTTTGAAACCGAAGATTTAGATGAGGCTATTTCTTACCTTGCTCGCGGGGAGAAAGTGGTTCTTAATTCTAAAAAAGACGCAAACACTTTGTTGCAAGAAATGAAAGATTACACGGATAATGCTCGCGCTAAGGGTGAGGATGCCGGTAATTTGGATCTTTGTCGTGTTTCGGTTCCGGGTACTAACTTGTTTTGTGGTAATTCTTTGGGTATTAACCGTGTTGAGATGCCTCAGTTGGCTGGTAAACCTGTCAAGGATTCGGATGCCGACAAGATGCCTAAAGACAAAAATGGTGAAGTTAACGTAGGTGAGTTGTTTAAGGATGAACTTAAATCTAAGGGTGTGGGTGTTAAGGACACTGAGATTAAAGCCTCTGAGTTGAAAGCGTCCCAAAACGAATTAAAGGGTGGCAATGTTGCTTTCATGATGAGTCCTGAAGGTCAGAAGGCAGTTGATCTTGATGGTACGCGCATTTTTGTTTCAAGTGACGGTTACGTTATTGACGGGCATCATCGGTGGGCCGCCAATGTTGGTTTGGATGCGGGTGATGGGG
>Ga0075108_10001633_pt1 | contig 10777 bp, 5 predicted proteins | sample AntAceMetag02UK1_FD_69797 | JGI IMG/M metagenome (GOLD analysis project Ga0075108, IMG submission 69797) | Saline lake microbial communities from Ace Lake, Antarctica - Antarctic Ace Lake Metagenome 02UK1 | ecosystem: Environmental > Aquatic > Non-marine Saline and Alkaline > Saline | place...
AATTCGTATATCTTACCGTATTTACTAGGTGACAGCTCTAAAATTTTACAGCCTGTCCTATCCAAATCTATCGTAAGAAGAGCATCGTACGCCGCCCCTATGTTCCCAATGATGAAAAGTCTTCCCTTCATAATTTAAAAACCTTACTCTCTTTTACAGCTCGCTGTATTTCTGTATTTCTGATTAGCAATAAAAAATCCGCAGGCTTCTTAGCGTTACCGAAATACGCTAAATACCCCTTATGTAGCGGGTAGAAATAACCTAAAACGATTACTGCTTTTTTTATGTTTTGCGCTATGCTTTGTGGACACTTTAAGTAAAAACTGGTATTAAGCTTTTTACCGCAGTGGCAAAATACTATCGAGTAGAAAATCTGTATAGCTACTGTACAAGGTCATCTGCTTGGCACTGCATAATCTTCTTCTTTAGCATTTACGATAGCAGAAGCGATGTCTGCAATATGCACCAAAGAACCAGCGATAACGGATAACATAAGCCACTACACCCGATTGTAGCAGTATCGTTATCCTAACCCTTTTACAAACCTAGGCAGCCGATGGGCCGCACCTACAAACCACCCAAAAGAAGCAACCCTAACATAGTTGACTAGGCCTCATTAAAGCCCGCTATTCGCACAACTATGCGATCTCCCTTTCTACGAATTATGCTAGGTAGGAGTGCGATCAGCATATTTACCAATACCAGGAGTAACAAGGTAACATGTACATTGACCATGTCCAGTGTGTGCACCATTAGGGTCAATAAGATGGTGTAAGCCACCACTACACCGGTACTCCTTTTATGATTTAAACCGAGCCGCAACATAAAATGATGTAAATGGTTCTTGTCTGCATGAAATGGACTACATCCATTCTTTATCCGGACAATAAATATTCGCAGAACATCTACCAATGGGTAACTGAACAAGGCCAACACCAGTAGTATAGACTTACCCAAAACTGAACCATCCACTGGTCTTGGAACGTTTAAGTAATGTAATGCTACAGCGACCAAAAGAAAACCGATGAACATAGAGCCGCTGTCACCCATAAAAATTCGTCTGTTACCGAACATATTAAAGCGCAAAAAACCTAAAATAGACCCCAAGGCACCAAAGCAAATAAATGTCCATTGGTAATCGCCCATACCTGCAAAAGCAACACCAAAATAAAACAGTACCGTAGCAGCTATACTGCCGGCCAAACCATCTATCCCATCAATTAGATTATAGGCATTTACGCCCAATACATAAACAAACAGGGTCAACGCCCAACTTACCCCACCTGGCAATAAGCGTAACCCGAACAAGGTACCAAAATCATTGATCAAGTCCCCTGAGAAAAACATAAAGAATAGCGCTACCGTTAGCTGTACAAGCACTTTGCCTAATGGGGAAACGCCCACTATGTCATCCTTAAGCCCTAGAAAGAACATAACGAGCAAAGAACACATGAGGGCCAAAAAAACCAAGGGCGCATCGATATTGCCATAGCCCAAAAACGCGCCTATGGCAGCGATAAAAAAAGTAAAAAACAGCCCTACACCCCCCAAAATAGATGTGCTTTTAGCGTGGGCCGAGCGCCCTATCGGACTTACGCTCAATTTTTTAAGATGCCCCAGATAAATAAGTCCAGGATAAATAAAACGAGCAACAAGAAAAGAAAGTATCAGTTGCACCACCGTTGGCAACCATAAATTATGAGCTTCGGATTCGATAAAATACATACAGGATGATGTTCATTACTGGATAAAAGAAAGAGGCCACTAAAAAAGCAAATGCTGCCATAAACTAACATTTGTGGTCTTCATTTCTTTCACGGCTACGCCTCGGAAAGTCACATTATTTGCGTTCCTTAGAGCAAAAATAAAGCTAGTGAAAGTCCTTTTCCGAGCTTATGATATAACCGTTTCTAAATTATAATAACCGTATCCTACACGGTATTATTGATTAAAACCGAAAGCCTAAACAATATAGGGATAAGGTCCCCTCGATCATCTAACATACGGGCCAATACATAGCCCAGTTCCCAAAGTAAGTACCTCTAGCGCATTGGGGTTTATAGACCATTCCCAGAATTAAAGCCCCTTTACCAACAATGCGTTTTACGATGTTCCGCATTGGAACCAAACGTGCAAAAAGCCACATAACATACCAGTAGGCCAAAGGAACCAAATGGTATACGCTTTACCCAAGACCACCTTTGCTACCACAGCGTGCATATTTATAGACATTCCCTTTAACATGATGCGTTGACACCTTATACTATTTTAACCAACGAGCCCATTCTATTAGCCAGCCATGTTTAGTAGGCAAACCAACAACCCAAACGTTAACGTGTCTTATTTAACGTTAAAGTCTATTTAATTACTGTTGCTACATTATAAAAATATATAGTCAACATTAAACTAACTTTTGAGCGATCCTAACTTTTAACATTAATGAAGGTATTGATATTCGATAATGACAAATGGTCCCAAAACAGCCTTATAAAACTATTTCGAGACTATTTTCCCGATATTCAAATTTTATTAAGTGGAAATAATACCCAAGAAACCAAAGCTTTAATCCAAAAATATAAGCCAGAAGTAGTAATCGTAAATATTGAAGATGATTATTTTGATTTTTACGATTTTACCGAAGATATTAACACTACATTTCCATACTACATAATTACCAGTTCTCGCCCGGAATTTATTCAAAACCACAACTCCTTTGAAATTGTTGGTCATTTGTTAAAACCCATAGTTCTAAAGAACTTGACCATTGTCATAAACATAGCAAAAAGAAGAATAAATCAAGATAATTTGTACAAAGAAACAAAGAACTATATGCGTCTAGATAGGAAGTTTCTAGGCTTTTGGAAATGGGCACCATACAGGTAGTTAACATAAATGACATAGTGTATCTAAAATCGGGAAAAGAGCAGACCCATTTCTATCTCTTGGACGGAACCCTAAAAACGTCACAAAAAAGAATTGGAGAATACGAGAAAATTCTATCGAAAACTATATTTTTTAGAATACACAGGCAGTATTTAGTAAATATGTCATTTGTAAGCAGGGTAAAGACTCAGGGCCAAACAACGGTAAGCTTACATAAACTGAACGCTGACCTACCTGTTTCCTTTAGGAAAAAAAACAGCCTACTTTGCTTTTTAAAAATTAAATAACAAAAGTTTACTTAAAAGAACCCAACTAAAAAACCTATGTTTCTATGAACACATCTTAGCCTAAAAAGGTTATTCGTCTACGTCTACCGACCCACTGGAAAGCAATTGTTGCAATTGCGATACTAACACACGGATTTTTTCTACAGTGATGGGCTTTGGAATAATCCTTGATTTGGTCTTTGGAGCATCCAAAGAACGCGAATCAATATTATTCGTTTTTGCTGTAAACATCACATACGTAGAAGGAGCAAATTTTTTTCCTTCCAACATGGCTTCATATATGTGCGGGGTTTCCAGGTTTAACAACATCATATCAACAGGGTTTTGCGCTTCATATAAAAAAGCATCATTGGCTACACTGAAGGTGATTACTCTCTTGAACCCTGCACTTGACTTAAGATACAAAAGTGACTCCTGCAAATCGGACTCATCGGAATCTACGACAACGCATATCATATATACACAAATAGAATTTTTTTTGCGCAAGATAGCATACAACTTCATTACTCTACTATGCAGAACGATGGCAAGTAACCACCTACGCTTATTTGCAATAACTGGCACTATAGCGATACAAATGATAATAGGTTTGCGAATAAAATAGTACCAATCTTAGACGGTTTGGAAAATAATTGTAAAACAAATGGTATTTTTGAATTACTAGCTAAGCCACCCTAGGTTGGTGAAGAGGTCCTTTTATTTACTAAGTATTTCGAAAAAGAAACGGGTGGTCTTTTTGTAGTATACAATTTAACGAACCCGCAAATAACCAAACAAGACCTTGTTTAAACGCTAAAACTGCAACCGAATAGAATATACATGCAAAAAAGAAACATAACGGATACCAATCTTTTAGATGTCGTCTTGAGCTTTGGTCAAAACCAGAGCTTTCAGGAACTTATAGAAAATAGTTTGACTATCTTCCTAGAACAACTTTATTGTAACACAGCGTGCTATTACCGCTACAACAAGGAATCCGGTTCCTATAGCCTTGCGCATAGCAATACCAGCAATGGCAAAGCGTATTTGAAGGCAGTTTCGCCCTATTTTTCAGATATGGTTTCCAAACTAAACACCCTTACATTATTCGAAGAACAATTCATGGAAAACAGCTGGTATGGCTACAGGTTGCAAACCAAGGATTGGCTCGTTTTAGGTACAAACCATCCTTTTGATACTGCAACCTTGAAAAAACTCGAAAGTATTTTCCCTTTTTTTAATACAAAACTTATAGAGCATGCTACAAAAGATAAAAAACGAAATAACCAGGGTGCGCTTCATCAATTTGACTCGGATATGTTCGAACATATTGTAAGGGACTCTCACAATTCGCTATTGATCTCAGATGAAGGCGGCACCCTTTGTTACGCAAATAACACAGCTAAAGAATGGCTTGGCATTGACACTTATATAGGAGAAAACATAAAGGTATACGACTATGAGAAGTTTTTTGAAGGGGACAAAAAAGCGAATTGGCAAAAACATCTAAAAGAACTGAAATCCCTACCGGAAATTCGTGCCATTGGAAATCTAGTAAATTTTAAAAATGGTGCTACAATTTCTACGGATGTTGTTGTAAAGCATACCTACATAAATGGTAAAGGGTTCGTTCTAGCAAATTCAAAGGATGTCACTGAAAGTATGAACATAAAAAAAAGCATGATACGTGAAAGAAAACTACAAGACCTACTATTGCGTATGGCATCTACCTACATAAATATAAACTTATCAGATGTCGACAATATTATAAATGCCTCTTTAGGTGAAATCGGTGATTTTGTAAGTGCGGACAGGGCGTATATATTTGAATACGATTTCATCAACCAAACCACTTCCAATATATATGAATGGTGTTCAGCCAACATTGCACCAGAAATAGAAAACCTGCAAGAAATTCCGATTTCCGCGATACCGGATTGGATCAATGCACATAGAGCTAAGAAATCCTTTATCGTACAAGACACAAGTAAACTTAAAGATACAGGGCCACAAGGACTAAAAGCCATTCTAGAACCCCAAGGCATAAAAAGCTTAATCGCATTACCCATGCTTAATGCCGATAAACTAATAGGTTTCGTTGGTTTTGACTCTGTAAAGAATTTGAAAACATATTCCTCAACAGAAGAAACCCTACTTTTTGTATATTCTGAAATACTTGTAAACATTGAGTTAAGACAGAAATATGAATTTGAACTCGTAAGTCAAAAAGAACGTTTCAGAAGAATTATCAGTAGTATAAACCTTGGACTGATAGAAGTAAACCATGATTACCGTATTTTGTTTGCAAATAATTCTTTTTTGGAATATTACGATTACAAATGGGCCAGTTTGGTGGGACAACATATTTTTGAAGCTTTGTTGAATAAAAAAGACATAAAGAGAATCTCTAAACTTTTAACAAATCTTGAGGATGGGGAAGTAATCGCCGAGGAAATTACCACATTTGACAGGCATGCGAATAAAAAAGTAGTTTTCATAAGTATCGTAAAACAAAATGATACGAATGGGTCTTATAAATATTTGGTTGCAATTGTAGACCTCACTGCACAGAAAAGGCTGGAGAAGGAATTACGGGATTCTTTGTTAAAAACAGAAGAGGCTTCAAGATCAAAAGAGCTTTTTTTTGCCAGTATTAGTCATGAGCTGCGTACACCTTTAAACATTATTAATGGTGTTATTACCGAAATAGTTAGGGAGAACCTTTCCAAGGACACCCTTTTTCTGCTCAACCAGGCAAATGCAGCTTCTACTCACATGTTAAATTTGGTCAACAATATTTTAGATTTTGCAAAAATAAACGTCAACGAATTAAAACTGGAACAAAAGGATTTTAAACTTACTTTGACGATAAAGGAAACTTTTGATATTTTTCGTTTGATGGCCGATGAAAAAAATATTTCTTTTGAACTCGACTTTAGCGAAGGAATCTATGAATTTGTAAAGGGTGATTTCATTAAATTAAGGCAAATACTAATCAATATAATTGGTAACGCCATAAAGTTTACCGCGCAAGGCTATGTCAAACTTAAGGTAAACCTAGTAAGGGACTACCCTAAACGACAAAGCATTGAATTCATTATAACGGATACGGGGCAAGGTATGGACAACGATTTCATTGAAAAGGGTTTTGACAATTTTCAACAAGACATAACTGCCGATAGCCTGCAAATTGGAACTGGACTTGGCATGCCCATATCCAAAAAGCTACTAAATATTATGGGGGGGGACTTGCTAGTGGAAAGCAAAAAGAAAAAGGGGACTAAGGTTAGGTTTTGTTTAAATTTTGAAAAAAGAAACCCTCCGATGTTTGAAGACAAGGTCTTGGAACAAACAGACATTTTAAAAGGCAAATACATCCTAGTTGCCGAAGACAATTATATGAATTCATTGATCCTTGATCGTAAACTATCCAAACTGGGTGCGACGGTACTCAAGGTCGAAAATGGAAAACTGGCATTGGAAATGTTAAACAAACAAAAGATAGACCTGATTCTTATGGATATACAAATGCCTGTAATGAATGGTATACAGGCAACCATGGCCATAAGAAAAACATTTGGGCAGGACATTCCCATTATCGCTATTACCGCTAATGTTTTTAAACAAAATATAGACCAGTATATGGGTGCTGGAATGAACGATGTAATTATAAAGCCATTTGATGATAAATCCCTATATACTAAAGTAGTAGACATCTTAGAAATTAAAGTTGCCTACGCCCTTGGGCCAAGTACTTCAAAAAAAACCAACAAAATACAACCCACACTGTTTTCTGTTAACCATTTAAGGGATATTAGTAATGGAGATGATGTTTTCTTTGACCAAATGATAGTTATTTTCCTTAAGATGGCATCGGACAGCGTACATGATTTGGCGTATGCCATAAAAATAGAAGACCTGACAGCTATCAAGCAGATAGCGCATAAACTTAGAGTAAGCTTAGCCGATTTAAATGCTGTGGAATGTCTTGAAATTGCAGCGTATCTAGATGTTAACGACCTTGAAAACCTAGAACTAAAAACAGTGCTAGACAAGACCTCTGAGCTTATCCGTTTACTGAAGGATATAACGGCTTCTATTGAACAGGAATTTATGTAACCGGTGAGTAAATAGGCTGTGGGTAAAGGCAGTTTACTAAAAAACACATACTAGCGTGCATGCATTCACTATACACATTTCCATTTTTCATTACAGAGAACTGTTGTGTATTACGTGCACAAGTTTGTACACCGTGCGCACAAGCCTTTTGCTTTACAATACGTTCATTGTAAACATAGGTATTTGTAAATTTTCTGGAGTGCACCCTTTGTGCAAAACCGTCTTCTCATTGATCTCGAATGTTCGCCATCGTTACCGAAAAAGTCAAAATATCTACGCAAGGGCCATCTGCTTACAAAGTCAAATGCATGTTGCGTAATTTAAACTAAATTTATACATCCCTATTTGTGGCCTAACAGCATAGTTGGACCCAAAGCGATAAACCGGATTAAATCATCTTACCCATATGTTAAAGGCCATACGTTTGTTTTAAAACCATAAAAAGCTGCCATTTTAATGGTTCCTATACACAAATAGAACAATAACCATGGCTACCAGTAAAGTTCTAAGCGCACTCTTAAGTGAACAAACACCTCTTTTCTATATAAATTCGCATATACTTTTTAACGCCCATTTATTACTTTTAAGAGCGTATCGGATACATTACGCAGCGCAAAACCAATAAACCTATTTAAATTTCAGAATATAATGAGGGGCTGTCAAGGATATATATAGGCTTTTATACTCATAGCGTCCATTTTAATTTAAAAAAAAGATTTTGAAAGGAATCATAGTAGATGACGACCAAATTACAGTAAAAACCCTTAAGGATAGGTGCGCTGCTATAGATGAAATTTCCATTGTCAAGACATTCAAGGATAAATTAAACGCTGCCGCTTACCTTCAGTCTCATCCTATTGATTTCATGATTATAGATGTAGACCTCCCAGATTCGGAAAAGCTACAAGCTTTTGCTAATTTAAAAGAGCCACCTTCAACAATTGTTGCTACCAACAACAAACATTTTGCCTTACAGGCCTATGAGCATGATTTTGTTCAAGATTATATTCTTAAACCTATTGATAGCGACCGTTTTGGCAAAGCGCTGTTGCGGGTAAGGGATACTTTTTTAAAAACCAGGTTGCTTAACACAAGGCCGATCAATGACGATAAACTTTTTGTTCATATGGACAAAAAGCTTGTTAAAATAGACGTATCCCTAATCTTGTTTGTAGAAGCGAAAGGGGACTATATAACCATACATACCCCTACAAAAAAATACACTACTTACTCTAGTTTAGCAAAAATAGCCGAGCGTCTTAAAAATCATCAATTTATAGACATCCATAGGTCTTACATAATCAATGCTGACAAAATAGTTGATATTGATCAAAAAAGTGTCGTTATTGGCAAACGGGTACTTCCCATTTCTCGATACAAACGCGGCAAGGTTTTTCAACAATTAAATCATTTGTAAACCTATTTAGCCATCTTACATTTAAATACCAAAGCCTACAGCCCAAACACGATGTAAGAACGAACATCGTTATGTTACCAACAAAAAAACAGGCTTACCACCCTCATTCCAATATAATAAAGAATATATAGGCACGTAATCATGTACCTGTATACGGCATGCTAAGGGATAATGCCGTTAGAGCGTTAAGACGGACGAGATTCATAAGCGTAAGACCCATTAGTCGCACCCATTTTATAGTGATGAATTCCAACAAAGGGGTTTACAACAGTGCTCCCTTATTTATTCCTACTATTTTCATTTCCAAATAAAAGCGACGACCTTACAATACTCAATAAGGATCCCTTTATTTTTGGCACCTTGCCTACAACGTGATGTCTATTTGGTAGCATCTATTTATTTCAATGCTAAGCCGGATCAAGACCAATTGTTGGGTTTATGCAAATATTGTGGTTACTTTATAGCGGTAGAATTCCTCATTTTTAACTCCTCTGAACTAAGCCCAAAAGGTTTTTAGTTTGCGTTAAAGGATGCTGCCTAGGCATCCGTGCTCCTGTTTATGAACAGCTTCAAGAAAGATCTGCTATTGTGCCATATCATATTCGCAATGGCATTGAATGCCCTGAAACCGGTATTTTCAAAATCTTTGTACCAATGCGCTCGTTTTGTATATACGGCTTTACTCGATGCTGCCGTATTGCAAATGTTCATGAGCCCCCTTTAACAGGCCGAACACGATATTGATATTGGAATATTGGGCAAATAGCACCCTACATCTTTCCAATTGGTTTTCTTACCAGTTAGTGAAAGCGCTGTTGCGGGTACCTGCTTCTGGCCACTAGTTGTTTTCTTGTGTCCTCGTTACCAAATTCTTTTGGAGTGAATATCCCGTTCTTTGACGCGGCCCGTTTAATCTGTTAGGTGTCCAGCTCTATATCTTCCCACCTATGTGTTATGCGGATTTCCTGAACGGCCTCCAAGGCAATTTTCTGTACGTGGAAGCCATCGGTGACTTGTATTGCCTTGGGGGTGCACTGCATGGCCATGGTCTTCATGGCGTTTGCCATACCCAAGGCAATCTGTTTGACCATGCCCCTTTTCTTTGCGGATATCATCAGTAATTGCGATATGAAGGGTCTCTAATTGCGATATGAAGTGTCTCACCTTGGTTCTCGAGATTATGACCACTATATTCCTTTATTACCCTTGGCCTTTTTGCTAATGATGATTGTATAGCGCCTGCCTTAAAGAGTTCTGCTTAGGCAATGCATAGGCAAGGCTCCTTTTTCTCGGCAAAGATGAGCCAATGTTTGGCATATCCCTTTTGCCCATTCCTTAAGACTACTTAGGCGATTCTTGTACTACCACTATAGTTTTTTGCCGCTTACCCATAAAATTTACCAATGGTATGACAGTCATTAAAAGAGGTGCCGACCAGGTACTTTTACAAAAGCAGTGAACTCTAAGGTCATACGGATCCACTGTACCACTAGACCCCAATCTATTTGCTTACTTTGGTTGGTGCGCTTATCCGGCCCGGCGCTGTTTGATGCGGAGAAAGACCGGTCTTCCTCGCAATGGAAAGTTTTGGACGACAATCTTTTTGTGAAAACCATTGGCTATCAAGATGCGTTGTTATTATTCTTTAGGCGCGCCCTTCCTGTCTTCAACATGAAGACGGGACGTACCCTACTCTGTTTTAAGGGAGAACGAGTCAACCTGCGTTATAGATAGTTTAGGCAGAATACCCTTTAAAAGGTCTTTGGATAGTTCCAATGTTCTTTATTTTCCAGCGAAGATCTCAAGCTATTTTAAATCCCCAGACAACTATTGAGATTACTCAAATCATTCGAGACCCGCAAGTGTTTTGCACTTTATAAGCACTCAGCACTTTAAACAGATACCCAATTACGACCTAAGCATGTGACTTAGCTGCGCTACATTAACTATACCAACCAACAATATGTTGCTCACCAGGCAGTTCGTTCCTAACAAGTTGACCCTTTAACCTATGGGATGGATAGCACCTCTAATCAGACTTATAAAAAAAGGCGGCTTTCGCCGCCTAAGATAAACTTCTTACATTATTATG
>Ga0075108_10001634_pt1 | contig 10776 bp, 15 predicted proteins | sample AntAceMetag02UK1_FD_69797 | JGI IMG/M metagenome (GOLD analysis project Ga0075108, IMG submission 69797) | Saline lake microbial communities from Ace Lake, Antarctica - Antarctic Ace Lake Metagenome 02UK1 | ecosystem: Environmental > Aquatic > Non-marine Saline and Alkaline > Saline | place...
ATCGGCTGTCCGAAAAAAAAGCTATTTTTGCCCATAGTTGAAATATTGGTGGGATAATATTTTCAACTATACGAAAAAAGCCTCGATTATCGGGGCTTTTTTTACCGGACACTAATATATAAAAATCGTATTAATATTTTTGAAAGTTTAAATAAAGGTGGAATTAAATGTACTCGTTCAATTGAGTGGGGATTAGCTTTATTTGAACTTTAAAGCAGGGGAGGAATGCTTTTTCTAAGAATTATAGATTTGAGCAAATGATGGTGCCAAGGGTATATTTAAACGTACCCTTATTTGAACTTTGTAAACGGCGAGTTTATTATTAGTGTAGCTTTTCCAGACTTAAATAATTCGTTATAATATCTATACCCTTTTTTAGGCTTTTGTCTTACCTCAGATCTTTGTTCAGTGCTACATTTTTATTCATTAGGTTCAATATGAATTAGTACGTGTCCTAAATTCGGAATTTCTGTACGTAAATAGTCTTTTAATTTGTGAGCAATATCGTGGCCGACTTTTACGGAAATTGCACTATTTACAATGACGTGTAAATCTACGTGGAATTTCATTCCGGATTTTCTGATAAAACATTTTTCTGTTCCTAAAACGCCTTTTACTTCCATAGATTTTACTCTAATTTCAATTATAAGATTGTCATATAGTTGTTCGTCCATAACTTCTCCTAAAGCTGGTCTCAAAATTAAATAGCTGTTATATAAAATAAAAGCAGAAGCAAATAAGGCCGCCCAATCATCAGCAGTTTCATAACCTTTCCCAAATATTATTGCTATTGAAATTCCGATAAAAGCCATAATGGAAGTAATGGCATCACTTCTATGATGCCAAGCATCTGCTTTAAGAGAAGAACTATTTGTTTGTTTACTTTTTTTAATTACAATTTGGAAAGAAATTTCTTTCCAAACTATTATTAGACCTAATACTATCAAAGTCCAAGATTTCGGAATTTTATGAGGTGTTCGAATGTTTTGAATACTTTCATATGCGATTATTGTAGCAGAAACAACAAGAAAAGCAACTACTCCAAATGTAATTAAAGGTTCAATTTTTCCGTGACCATAAGGATGGTTTTCGTCCGCTGGTCTTTTGGCATATTTAAACCCTAACAAAACTAAAAATGAAGCAAAAATATCTGTTGTCGATTCAATCGCATCCGCAATTAGAGCATATGAATTACCGAAAAAACCTGCTAGTCCTTTTATTATGGCCAAAGCCGTATTTCCAAGGATGCTGAAATAAGTTGTTCGTATTGCAGTTTGTTCGTTCGTCATTAATTTTTTTCTCGTCTTACACAACAATGACATTTAGTAACAAGTTACTATTTATTTATTTTAGAATTAATTAAATTTCTTCAAGCAAAGGTAAAGAAGAAGTTTAGTGGTAAGTCAAACGCATAATATATACCAGTAACCGATATCGTGGAGAATATAATAGGACTCTAAAGAATCTTTACTTGTATCAAAGTAGTTATTTTTTATTTTAACGACAAAGTCTATTTGAAAGTGGGTTTGAATAACCCTTTCAACCATATAAGATAATATCATTTAGAATTCCAAAAATTGAAACCTTACCGCGCTATTAATCAAATTCTTATATAAATAGAACTTTTAATCTTCCGACTTTTCAATTTACCACTTCATCTTCTGCAACCGAACCGCATTCAATATAGCTAATAATGCAACGCCTACATCTGCAAAAACAGCTTCCCACATGTGCCCTATGTGTGGAATCTATATGAAAGGATCCTGATTTTGATCCTTGGATACCCTATGCGTGTTGGTGCCGACCCAAATTTCATGTGGTGTCCGGGCACCGGCCATAGATAAGATTGGATCCCTAAGTCGGTGCACCGCGACCTACACCGTACTGTTCACGCCCTGATCACGCCCCGTCCAGCCGATTTTTTAGCATACATAAAACCCCTATCTCCTCTTTGGAAAGATTTTCCGCCTTTTGCAGTAGTTTGTCTATTTCTTTTTCAAAATATTTCAGCGTCCGTCCCTCCAGGTAATCCTCAATGATCCTAGGGTCTATATAGGAACTTCTTGCAACGGACGGTGTATTGCCCAATTTTTCCGAGACCCTGTTGACCGCCTCCCTGATATTTTCGTCCAATAGTTTTTGCTCATGCATATCGACCGCTCCAAGTTCGTCCAGCGCAATTGCGGCGATCATCGTTCCCGCCCAGGTCCTAAAATCCTTTGCGGAGAATTCCTTGCCCATGACCTCGTGTATATAGGCGTTAAGGTCATGGCTCTTCACATTGACCTTCTCATCGTCCCCGTCGAAATATTTGAATACCTCGTAGCCCGGGATTTCGTCCAGTTGCTGGATAATTTTGGCGAGCTTTTTGTCCACTAGATGTTTTTCTTGACCCTGTCCCGATTTGCCGTTGTAGCTAAAAATAATTTCGTTCTCTTCGATGGTCAGGTGCTTGCTCCGCAGAGTCGTCAGGCCATAGGTGTGGTTTTCGTTCGTATACCTCTCGTTGCCGGGCCTAAAGAACGCGGACTCCATCAATCGGAGCATAGTGGCCATCACTTTTTCCCGCGTAAGTTTTCGATGCCGCAGATGTTGTCCCGTGACGCGACGCATGTGTTCGAGCCGGTCAGCGAACTCGATAATCCTATCGAATTTTTTTGCGTTCTGTCTCGCCCTATATTTGGGATGGTAGATATATTGCTTGCGGTCCTTATCGTCACGTCCCGTGACCAAAAGATACGCAGACTTCTTTTTGGAGATTTCGACCTCCGACCAGGCCGGGGGTATGACCAGGGATACGAACCACGATTTCAGTCTTCCGTCCTTTACCGTCCGTCCCATCCCGTCCCTATAGGTAAAGCCTTTACCACATCTTTTTCTGTAATACATATTGAACTTTTTTAATGGGGTTCGATGATAATGTTCAGTATATTGGAATTTCAACGTAAAGATTTTCTTTTCTAAACTAAGACCGGGATTCATAACGTAAAATTATTATCTCTTAAAAACGTTTTTCCATTTTTATTGAATTTAAACCATCGGAAAAAGGGATTTATTTCGGAACCCTTGTTTCTTGTTGTTCCACCTGCCGATCTTCTTCGGACACCGCCAGTGGATGATCGGTCATTTGAAGACCGACTATCTTGATGATGTGTACTGTACGGCATCGGTACAACCACGATCGGCGCCGCGCTCAGGGTACTGGATACGCCCGGCGAAATAAAGTAGAGTATATTGTACCAGATCTCGGGGACGTTTTCGTTAAATTGAACAGAAGGAAGGTCACTACCGAGACTATGAAAACTATGGTATGATCGAAAAAGTTAGCAACGACCTCGATCAGGTCGGTCCATGAAGCTTAAGTATCATGGTCTACTTTGGTGTACCAATTGTTAATAGCTCGCTCCATTGGGTAGTGAACCGGGGACTGCGATGTTCCTTGACCAATACCCACTTTTCCTCGCGGTTGCCCATCACTGCAAGTTTTACCATGTTCTTTCCGAACCTATTGTTCAGGCTATCCATAACATTGGTGATCCTGTTATTTTCCATTTTATCGGGAGCGGAAAAAAGATTGGCCTGGATTTCGTTCCGACGTACAAACCTATCAAGTTGACACCGACTTTTCAGTACCTGTATCCCGGCCTAAAAATCTGTCTTAGTCCCTTTAAGGCCTCTCTGGTCAATCCAACCGTACTATCGGTAGGTGTTTCCAAGGTCACCAGAATTTTGTTCCTGTACTGCGTATCCGTCTCGCTATGCCGGTTGGTCTCCAGGGATATCTCCAGCTGGGATGCCGCACTTCCCTGTTGCCGCAACAGGTCCGCGACTTCCGCCACATAATAGCTGAGGGCCTCCTCGATAAGACCGTAGTCCGTCAGTTTATGGCCGAAAGACTTAGCGGCCCCTATTCCTTTTTTAACGCTCGTAGCCGTTGTCAGTTCCAAGCAGAACTCACCGTTGAGTTCCCTCCAAAGGCGCTCCCCCGTAACCGTCATTTCCTTCCGTACCCACGCGACAGGCAGGTTCGCAAAATCCAGGGCGGATACTATATTATTGTCCGCCAGTTTTACAGCATTCTTCTTTCCGATTCCCCAAATGTCTTTTGCCGATAAGCTCAGCAACAGAAACATTCTCTTTTCCTCGGAATCGACTACATAGACATTATTGTTGCCCGCGACCTTCTTTGCGAACCTGTTCGCCAGTTTGGACAGCGATTTGGTCATTGCTATACCGACACCGACAGGTATTCCCGTATTTCTTACAACCGTATCCCTCATTTCATATGAGAGGGCCAATAGGTCGGTACGGCCATAGTGCGATAGGTCGACAAAACTCTCATCTATGCTATACTCCTCGACCTTGGGCAAAAACATATCCAAGGTATCCATCACCCTTAGTGACATGTCGCTGTACAGCGTATAGTTGGACGAAAAATAGGTAACATCGTTTTTGTCCAACAATTGCCTGATCTTAAATACGGGCTGGAACATCGGGATATCCGCCAGGGACTTGGCTTCCTTGTTCGCGGCGATTATACATCCGTCGTCATTGCTCAGAACAACCACAGGGCGGCCGCGAAGATCCGGCCTGAAAACCTGTTCACAGGAGGCATAAAAGCTATTGCAGTCCACAAGCGCTATCACGAAACCGATTTGATAATGTACGTTATGATACCCCATATAAGTAATTCTGGGGACGAACTGTCATCGATTCGTAAGATACGGAACGAATCCTCTATAGTAGCCAGTGCCAGCAGGGGCCTGTCCTTGGAGCAATGGACTTATCCACGATGAGCACATCATGTTCATGGATTCCAAACTCATCAAAGTCATCGTTTATTACCCTTATAAAAAAGGTGGCCGACGAATTGCCCACGTGTACCTCGTTCAGATCGATCCTTGGTTCGTTGTAATGGGTAGCCGGACTTGAGAAGCCGGTCTGGCCCGGGCGCTCGACCCGATGGCTCTTGCCCAATTTTTTTATGGGATGGATCTTTGTTCTGTTCATAGCTTTTGAAGATGGTTCGATAACTGTCTTGATCAGGTCGTTCGAAAGGAAACCTTTTCCAACGTGGAACATTAGAAAATTTGTCGCGTTCCGATTCTTTGTGCCTGCCCGAACAAATTAGTGAAACCAAGACAAAAAACACATCTTTGATACTGGGGTTTATAAGGCGAACCAATTTTTTTTTAACATGGAACAAGCGTGCCGACTATGGTCACGCGCCAAAATAATAGGGACAATACCTTTTCTGATAAAGTCCCTAAAACAAACAAACCTAAACCAACATAGCAATTTTACTTCCCGGATAGTTTTTTCAATGATTTGGAACCACTTATTAGCGCTTTTCCAAGTTTTTTTATGCTACTGCTATCATCGACTCCGTCCAGCTCTGATTTTTTGACGGTCGCCTCCCCAAGTTTTTCGAGGAGGTCGCATATATGCTCTGAATTCTTTTCCTTGATGGCGGTCTTCAATTTTTCTAAACTGCCGGAAATCGTCTTGAACCCGTCCTTGTTCTCGAGTGTCTTTATCCAATAGTCGATTTTCCCGGAGGCTCCTGCCACCGATTTACTTTCTACGCCCGATTTTACGGTTTCCGCACTTTCGTTCAATTGTTCGCTTACTTTTTCTTCCTTGTTCATAGCATTTTTTTTTGTTTAGGGGACTTTCAATATCCGTTCGGCCGGAAATTTTCAGATCTCCGCTCAAAAGTATGCCCGAAATCCGCATGCCGATAGCTCGATTGGATGAATTTATAGCGTTTAAAATTAATCGTGATTTCAGCCATGGTACCTTGAGGAATTTTTTTATGTACATATATGTGATAATACAGGGGCGGTGCTTCCCGACTGATCTATATTCTCGGAACGGGAACTGTTGCAACGATTATTATTTCCGTCCGGGGGAACAATGTACTTATATGTTTACCCGTAACCATTGTTCTGAATTTTTTCATTTTAACAAACCTTGTGGTACAATGATCAGTGTTGAAGGTTCCCGGCCTTTTTGATCAAGTCCGATCAAGAATGGACAGTGGCAACCCTTCTGTTTTTCCTTAGGTACTTCGTCCTAGTGGCCAAATTTGGTCGAACGCCACAAATTTGTATACGACCGTAACGCCTATTATTTCGGAAGTTATTAAATACGGGAACAGGGAACGACTCCCAAAATCGTCCCCGTCCCCGAGGTTATAATGTATTGGAGTTAAGTAAGGACGGATACCGAAGGATTACCACTATTTGTTGTGAACATATTCCAACTGCGTCCCAAAGCGCATAAAATAGTGGTGTGGCTTACCTTACTACCAACATCGCCATCGGCCAGCTTCAACTATGGCCTATTTTAGAAATTTGAAAGTACGGAACGTAACGCGCACTTTTTTTTATCCTATTTTGTATATATCCTTGTCCCCGTTCATCAGTCATCGTTCATCTTTCCCAGTGTTCCTTTGTCCCTTTCCGACCCTGTTTTCTTGTCTATGTCCTTTGGGTCTTTATCCGTATTCATGCCTGCCAGCTTTCCTTTGCCTTTAGAGGGTTCTTTTTTTGCGTTGTTCGCTTGTTTTTTCATAATTGATCTGTCTTGTGTTTTCTTGCCGAATTAACGCATTCGCCGGGTCATATCTGAACCCGATAACTTATATTTTTACCCTTAAATTTCATTCTTGACCATATTTTTTGCTGACGGCCAGGTCCTATCGTCCTCATTGAAAAGCTTCGATAGTACGTACCATTTTTTTGCCCTGGATCTTTATGCGGATAAAAAGCCGTGACGAAGACCGATTAAAGTGCCCTATAATTTGCAATATTCCGGTAACTATCCAGCCATTTCGGGTAAGAAAGGATTTTTATCAAAAGCAAGTTGAATATTTTCCAACACCTTTTGTTCATTTTTTTTGAGCGTAGTAATGTATCCTCTAATTCTGGCAAAGCATGGGCCTTTGATCTAAAACAACCGGATACTTTTTGTTTCACTTTAATCATCCTCAGATCTCTTTCCGCTTGGTTATTATCAAAAGGAATATTGGGTTGTTTGAGTAATTCAAGAAATAAGTATTTGTGTTTCCCTAGCCCAAAAGCGAGTCTTTGCTCATTGGTTTTCTTGAATTTTTCATCATAATCTTTAATGACCGGTCTAATCAAGCCCACATATTTTTTAAAAATCCTGGAGTAGTAAGAGGCTTTTAAATTAGGATTCTGTTCTTTATCATTTTTAGCTTTAACGAGTAATTTCCTTAGGGCTTTGGCCCAAGAAGAATCGAATGTTTCCTCGACATGGATAAGGTCTCTTAATATATGTGCATTACATGAGCTATGCTGACACTCATAAGAAAAATAACTACTGAAACGATCATGGACAAGGATGTCCATTTATCTCGGAACAATGGTTTGTCGAAAACGGAAAGTATTGGGCATATATGCTCCTAATTGGAATATACCTTCATTTGGCTTTCTATATCTGCTCCTCATTTATTAATCTTTACACCTTCATTAGAACCACGTTAGATACCCAAAGAACCAAACCTCAAAAAAACATACTTAAGTGGTTACAATGTGTGCTTATAGGAATATCTTTTATCTGGGTTTCTTATGTGTTAAACATGTTCGAAGAACAAGTCCCTTATATTCTAGGGCCGTTAACCTATACGCTGTTCATTTACGCACTTACATTTATAGCATACAAACTAAAAATATATAAATTGAGTTCAAAATCATTCGAGGTCAATGCTGTAAACTCTTTTGTATATCAGGAGATTGTAGCTGTCTTAAAACAAAACGATATTTATATGTCTTCAGATGTATCCTTAAAAAAACTTGAAGAAATTAACCGGTCATAGCAAGCATATAATTTAAGCAAGTATTAATGCAGACAAGTGCCCAACAAATTATACCCAAATCTATACAGGAGGAAGGATTCATTGCTCTTTCCCATTATCCTGAACTAAATGAGACGCCCATAACATTTAAATTCAAGAGACAAATTAAAAAATCAACTATGCTGGCGCAACCTGATTTTCGGAGTTTATTTGCACCGAGGGAAAGACGTAGATATAAAGTTTTAATAAGCGAAAAAATAGTGATCTCTGGCACGGAATTCTTGACTAGAGAAATTCCAGAAAAAGTAATGATCGGCCGAAACCTAAAAAGCATCAATTTAAGTGTAGCTAACCTGCGTAATGTAATACAAAGGGAAAGGACCTTGCCATCAGAGCTGCATGCCACCGCAATCTCCATTGGGCAGGGATACCTAAAACTTGAAGGTAATATGAATTTGGTAAAACAGATTCCTGATATGGATATAACACTTTCCCTTCAGGACGCAGATGCCGTTGCTTTGAATGATTTTACTAAGCACTACGCAGGAATTGATTTTGAAAGTGGCCAATTTGAAGTATTTGGTTAGATTGCTATAGCTGGTGGTTTTCTAAAAGGGGAGATAAAGCCTTTTCTTAAGAATGCCAAACTTTTAGGTAGTGAAGAGGGTTTCCTTGAAACCTTATGGGAAGGTTTCGTTGGCTTTTTGAAGTTCTTATTCAAAAATCAAAAAAATGATACTGTTGCCACAAAAATACCTCTCGAGGGAGACCTGAACAATGTGGGTACTAAAATATGGCCAACGATTACCAACATCTTCCAGAATGCTTGGATAAAGGCATTTGAGGGCGTTGTCGGTGACAATATTAATTTTGAGGATGCTGAAGCAGGAGCTAACAAGCAGAATAAATAGGGTAGTGCCAAAGGACGCAAGAATCACGGCTTATTGGATGGTGCCTATTTTTTATTTTTTAAAGTTAGCTGAATAAGTTCAACATTTAATCTATTGAGTTAGTATCCAAAGGAAAGTAAAACTAAATTTAGATATATACTCTAGGCTCCCATGAAAAAGTACGAAGATTGCATTGCGGCATGTCAACGATGTCTCATTGAGTGCCAGAATTGCCTTATTCAAATGTCGGGGCAACATAGCAAAAATGATTGTCCTAAGTGTTGTTTTCTCTGTATAGATGCCTGCATTGCCTGCATGAAATTTCTAATCTCAGAGGGTCCTTTTGCAAAGGAATATTGTAGTCTATGCGCTTACGTATGTCAATGGTGTGCGGAGCAATGCGGTCAACACAACCATCAACACTGTATTGACTGTGCAAACGCCTGCGTAAAATGTATGGAAGAATGTCAAAAGATTGCGATGGCCTAGAGTAAGACTATTTTATCGAAGTTTCACTATGACGGAAATTGAAATTAAATTCTAATATAAAATCAATAGACTACTTCTATATTTTATTCAGTCAATGTGGAAATTATGAAAAGAATACTTTTGCTACACAAATCACAGATTATAATTGGTTGATTTTATGAAAAAGTCCTTGTTCTATTGTTTAGCGTACGTGATCATTATAATAATAAGCTGTTTGCAGTCAGACAGGGTTAAAGTGCTAGACGCAGTCGGAAGTACCTTTAACACCACGCATACCGACAAGAGCGACCACGATTGGAGTGTAATAAAATAGATCCGTTGCCGAAAGAATAGTAAGGTTATGAGGGGTTTTTAAACCGATTACATGACGATTTAATTATTAAGTTGAAATCTAATAACAAAAAAAATAATATGGGAACATCTTTAAAAATGATCAGGTCTTTATTTGTTGTCTGTGCATTAGTACTTATGTCCAGCTGTAAAAATACCGTACAGGAAGAAAGCATTGTAGGACACTATGAAACAATAATGGATCCTAACGACCAGAGGATAACGTACTATATTACCCATATTAAGGACAACCTGTACGGGATCAAAGTAAATGTTTCTTTTAATGGCACCGATACACAAACTGATTATTTGGAGGGGTCCTATAATCCGGAAGAAAGAATTTTAGCGACCAAGAGATCCAACGTAGTACTCAACTACCGATTTTCTTCCGATTACCGAACGGTGGAACTGCTTGGGGACGAGAACGACATTAAGCTTTCAAGAAAATAGAAATCGCAACAAGAGCGTATCTGGTCTGTATCGGTCTGTTGAAAAAACAGCTATAATCGCAGCACTTAGCTCTTAAAATTTCTTCTTTCGATCCATTTCATATTAAAGTCTCACCGATTTAAGGAAAGGTACAAATAAACGATATTTTAAAAATTCAAAGAACATGGTAGAAGATTATAGACATCAGAGCCCTACCTTCATTTTGGATGGCATCGCCGATACCTTGGCATCCAAACTACCTGACCCAAAAGAATCCTTGAGGCTCATCGTGACCGTCCCGGCCCGCAACGAGGAAGGTTCGATCGCTACCTGTTTAAAGGCTCTTGCCGATCAGCAGGCATCCTTAAGAATAGGAGTAGATTATAGCCAGTATGAAGTAATTGTAATCTGTTATGCCTGTACGGATCGAACCGCAAAGAGGTGCAAGGAAATACAAAGAAACTATCCATTCATGAACCTACAGTTCCTAGAGGTGGATAACCCCGAGGTCAATAATGTAGGGGCGATACGCAGGGTGGCGATGAGCATCGCATCTAAGAGGTTGTCAAACAAGAATGGATATATCGTCAGCACGGATGCCGATTCCACAGCGCACCGCTTCTTTATATCAAATCTCTAAGTACATGACAAAAATTTATAGATATCGATTTCCTTTGGTTTCATTGAGTTGAGCAGGCAGTTTGCTATATGGTCAAGACCATATCCGAATATAGATTTGGCCTTCCTTCCGTGCTTTTTGACCTTTATCGGCCTGATGTTGTGCAGGTATATTCCGACCTTATAGCACCATACGGA
>Ga0075108_10001638_pt1 | contig 10763 bp, 7 predicted proteins | sample AntAceMetag02UK1_FD_69797 | JGI IMG/M metagenome (GOLD analysis project Ga0075108, IMG submission 69797) | Saline lake microbial communities from Ace Lake, Antarctica - Antarctic Ace Lake Metagenome 02UK1 | ecosystem: Environmental > Aquatic > Non-marine Saline and Alkaline > Saline | place...
CCAACTCTGGCGGCAGGTGGCGGTATTCCAACGGCGGCGCGTGCACTCTTTCTGACTGAATCAGCACCTTCGTCTCCATCCCAGCCCCAGTCCATGAAGGAGTGGTCAATGATGGCGGCGGTGGCTGAAGAGGCGAGGGTGGCTCCTCTCCTGCCGCTACCACTGCTGTCGCCGCCGCCTCTGTCTCGCCAGCTCCCACTGTCCACACCGCCCGAGAGCGACCGCCACTCCACTGCACATGTACCCGGGTATGAGCTGGCCAACGTCTTTCGTCAGAAAATTGCGCACAACGCCCTCGCCGAGAACTTTCTCGGCGCCTTCTCGTGCTCGCGCGTGGTTACAGGGCACGGCTCCGGTGGCGGTGGAGTGGGAGGAGCGGAACAGGCGGAAGGGACAGTCGAGGAGGATGCTATTGTGGTTTTGAGCGATATGCGGTTTTACATCTGCCGCGCTGACATCGGGTTGGCTGCGTTGTGGAGTTGCCCGCTGGTAAATCTCGGCACGATGATCCTTGGTGCTGGGCAACAGCTCGTGTGCCTGGTTCCGACGCCGGCGCACTCGGGGCCGGCGCCTTCGGGTCCTGGAGGATTCATCACAGGCTTTCCGGGGTCCCAACTCCTGCCTGCAATTCTGCTCATGCGGTGTTCGGCGTCGACCCTCGCACTTGTTTCTGCTCTCTCTGAGGCCGACCCCACGCTCATGGCGGACGTGTCCATTGACGGCGCCGCCGCCGCGCAACTCGAGTGCGTGCGACGGCAGCTCCTGCCACGCCCTGCAGAGGCGTTGGTAGGGTTTGGTGGTGGCAAGTCAAAGAACCGCAAGAGCAACAGGAACAGCAGAGGCAACAATAGAAATAAAAATCAAAACGTCCAAGGTAAGTTTGCACCAGAGGCTCTCGACCTACGCATGTACGTGATGGTCTGGCACCGCTGTGACGGCGGCGGCGCCTCGAGAAAAGGAAGTGGCGTTGGCCTGATGCCCCGCACGCTCGTCCTCACTGCTGAAGACATCATCCTCGCCACCGAGGCCGTGGCTCGCTTTCACACTACCTTCGCCAACACCGACACGTCAACAGCGGCCACTTCCTCTTCCGCTTCAACCTCCAGCAACAATCCATCCCAGACCGGCGGGTACGGCTACTACCACTGCGAGCACCGCGCCGCCGCGGACGCCATCGCCGCTGTCACCGTCGGGTGGGACGACCCTGACCGGGCGGCGGCGGCGATGGAGGCGGCCGAGACTGGCGCCCTATTTGGCGGCGAGGGTTTTGGGGAAGCAGGCGTGAGAGTGAGGGCAAGGGCGCTCGCGACGCCCCCGGTGGCGTGTGTCACTGTGTCCTTCAAACAGAGTGGCGGCGCGGGAGGGGGTCGGGCGCAAAGCGGCGCTGATATCATCACGACGGCCAGTAAGACAGGTGAGAAAGTCGGCAAGCACAAGGGTGGGAAGAAGGGTACAGGCGCTGATGAGTCGGCCAGGTTGTTGGGAGGCTCGGGGGAGCAGCCATGGGAGCTGATCATGTCGGCGTCCGAGGCTGTCCGTTTCCAAACTCTCGTCGGGAGCTGGCTCGAGGCGGCGCACGTGTGACGACCAGGCGTCACTAGTATAGCAGAATAGGTGCTCCACATGAACACGACGCAGGGGACGAGCTGTATCGAGCAAAAGCTGACGATGAGGTGTACAGCCGTAGAAGGGATCGTTCTTGCACCCGGGTGCATCAATGCAATAGATTGGGGTTACACACATACTGGCCAGCCGTATGATACAAACGTCCTGCGCGCGGCAGGCGGTTCCCAAGGGCTCATAATGGGGAAAGACGGGCTCATTTATATCCTCGCACTCTCGCAAAGCTGGACGACAACCGTGGCGGAAGAAGACAACTGAAACAAATTGGCGAGATAAGCGATTGGTAGTTTAGGGTGGGGAAGCGCGTAAGAGTCGCCGTGAATTGGGGGGTTGACATTCACACTGTTCTCGGTTAAGTAATGATAGCAACACTCTGTACAGTTGGTGTCTGACTGGTTACTGGGTGACTCGGCCTGCCCCTTTCCCTTGTGTCACATGGCAATATACTGTGAGCAGGGAGGGACACCCTCTGGCCAGACGAAGCCGTGGAAAGAAGAGTCGTGCCAAGGGCTATGCACCTGCGCTGTGGCAGGACGCTACGCTACGCTGCGCGCGAGTGTGAAGCTCACATTCTATTATCGGCTAGCTGATTTGACATCATTTTTTTTAAGACTATGGTTGCAGCGGCAAACAACGTTCGGCACGGCGCTGAATCAAAGCGCCGCGTCGACTTTCCGCGCATGAGAACGAAGGACCAAAAATACACTCTCCCCCACCCTTCGATGAGCGTCTCAGGCCTCCACCACACACAAAACCCGGCGCCCTATCTGGCTATTACACAGAGGGGAGAGCCGCCATGTGGCTTCCCACTCTAGATTTGTTCTGTTATAAATTCCCCCAAAAATGACTTATGCATTAGCCTTTTCCTCCTTCTTCTGCTCAGTGAGCTCCTTCTGGATGTTCGACGGGACTGGTTCGTAGCGGGCGAGTTTCATAGAGTAGTTGGCGCGACCCTTCGTCATGCCACGGAGCTTGGAGACGTAGCTGAACATCTCCGCCAGAGGCACGAAAGCCAGTACCGTTTTGAGGCCACCAGGCTTGTCCCCCAGCTCCCCAATCATGCCACGGCGGGAGTTGAGATCGCCGATGACGTCCCCCATGGACTCCTCAGGAGTGATGACGTCCACCTGCATGATGGGCTCCAGCAGCTTGGGGGCGCACTTGTTCATTCCCTCTCTGAACGCCATGCGCGCCGCAATCTCGAACGCCATCACCGAGGAGTCCACGTCGTGGTAGTTGCCGTCGAAGAGGGTAGCCTTGACGTCGACCACAGGGAAGCCGGCGATAACACCAGCACCCATCATGTCCTCCAGGCCCTTGGCCACGCCCGGGATGTACTCTTTCGGGATGGACCCACCCTTGAGATCAGTGGTGAACTCAAAGCCTCCTCCAGGCTCCAGAGGCTCGAATTTGATCTGGACCTCGGCGTACTGGCCGGATCCGCCGGACTGCTTCTTGTGGGTGTACTTGATGCTCGCCGACTTGGAGATTGACTCACGGTAGTTCACTTGAGGCGCGCCCACATCTGCCTCCACGTTGTACTCACGCTTGAGGCGGTCGACGATGATCTCAAGGTGGAGCTCACCCATGCCCTCAATCACAGTCTGGTTGGTCTCCTCGTCGCGGGTAAAGTGGAAGGAGGGGTCCTCCTGTGCGAGCTTGATGAGGCCCATGGACATCTTCTCAAGGTCAGCCTTGGTCTTGGGCTCGATGGCAACCTTGATGACGGGGTCAGGAAACTCCATGCGCTCGAGGATGATCTGGTTTTTCTGGTCGCACAGCGTGTCGCCAGTGGTGGTATCTTTGAGACCAGCGACGGCGATGATGTCGCCAGTGACACAGAACTTGACGTCCTCACGGGCGTTGGCGTGCATCTCGAGCAGGCGGCCAATGCGCTCCTTCTTCCCCTTGACAGAGTTGTAGGCGTACGACCCCGCGACCAGCATACCAGAGTACACGCGCACAAAGGTGAGGGAGCCCACAAACGGGTCCGCCATGATCTTAAAGGCGAGACCCGAAAAGTGCTCATCGTCGGAAGGCTTGCGGAAGAGCTTCTGCTCGGCATCTTCGACGGCGGAGCCCTTCATGTCAGGAAGGTCGATTGGGGAGGGAAGGTAGTCAATCACGGCGTCAAGCATGGGCTGCACGCCCTTGTTCTTGAACGCAGACCCGCACAGGATAGGCACGAAGGCGTTCGCGATGGCCCCCTTACGGATGCACGCCTTGAGCGTCTCAACGTCTGGCTCCTCGCCGTCGAGGTACTTCTCCATCACGTCCTCATCTTGCTCCACAGCAAGTTCGATCATCGCAGCGCGGTACTCTGCAGCCTTTTCCTTGAGATCGTCTGGGATTTCAACGTAATCGAAAGACGCACCGAGCTCCTCTCCGTTCCACACGACAGCCCTGTTCATCACAAGGTCCACGACGCCCTGGAAGTTCTCCTCAGCACCGATAGGGAGCTGCACAACCATGGGGGTGGCGCCAAGATTAGCGACAATCATGTCCACCGTGCGGTAAAAGTTGGCACCCATGCGGTCCATCTTGTTGATAAAGCAAAGGCGGGGGACGCCGTACTTGTCTGCTTGACGCCACACCGTCTCGGACTGGGGCTCGACGCCCGCGACCGAGTCGAAGAGGCAGACGGCACCGTCGAGGACACGGAGTGCGCGCTCTACCTCCAGAGTAAAGTCCACGTGGCCAGGGGTGTCGATAATGTTAATGCGGTGGCCATCCCAGGCGCAAGTGGTGGCGGCGGAAGTGATAGTGATGCCGCGCTCCTGCTCCTGCTCCATCCAGTCCATGGTGGCGGCGCCCTCGTGCACCTCACCAATTTTGTGGGATTTTCCGGTGTAGAACAGCACGCGCTCCGTGGTGGTGGTCTTGCCGGCGTCGATGTGTGCCATGATGCCAATGTTGCGGTAGTTCGCGAGGGGCGTCACACGCTTAGGAGCGTCATCCTTGTCGGCGGCACGCACCACGAGGCCGGCAGCTTTCCGCACGGGAGCGGCACGGGCTGAGGGCTGCTGAGGGCGGGAGGCATAGGAGAAAGGGGAGAGGCTTGGTGAGCAAACGGTGGTGCCGTGTTACTCGGCCAAAACGCACAGGAGTAGAGAGGCAGAGGGCAGTCTTTCAGGCGTAAAAAAATGTGGGAAGCACATAGAAAGTAAAATAAAAGATGCGCGCTAGCAAGGAGAGTTGGGTAAGGAAGGGGAGTGGGGTGTGACGGAGTGCGCGGGACATACCCCAGTGCGCTGGGCGCGGAGGCTGTTGGAGCCGAACTGGGGGGAGAGAGAGGAGGAGGAGTGAGGGTTAAATTGAGGCGCTTTTGCTCTGCAATGGAAGTTTTGTGCTTCAGCCACGTTGCACTCTTTGGGAAATTCGTGTGCTCAGGATTGGTGACGGAAAACCACGACGGGGGAGCGTCACGGCGAGAAGGGAGGCACGCGTGACCGCCAACATGGTTTATTCGTTACATGCTAAGCATCGTGGCCGGCGCCTGAGCCACAGGACGTTCGCCGAGGCGAGCACCGCCATTTTGCGTCCGACTAGCGGGGTTCACAGGTATTTTTCTCGGGACGGTGCCTCTATTTGCCAAAGCGCGTTTCGGAGAAAAGAAACAGTGGCACTCGAGGATGCGTCCCGGCGATGCAGCGAACAACTCGACAAAGCGTCGGTTCGCACCTGAGAAGTCGCGGCGGCCGACATCGCGGAGGCCTGGGCAGCCATGGTGGAAGGTTTGGAGGGAAGGTGGGGCCACGCTGGAGCGGACGGCGGGTGCGGGATGTGACGAGCGAGGCGCAGAAGCCCCGGAAAAAACCTGATCCAGAAACTTTGACATTTTCCATCCGCACCCCTCATCTTGGTGACAGGTGGCGCTTCGGCGCTGTCGTGGCCGCTTTTTTGGTTCTCGCTTTCCGGTTTTTGGCGTCTTGTTTTTTTAAGGGTCTCAAGGAGACGGTTTTTTTTTTTTAGATGTCAGTTTCATTTTTATAACCTTAGCGGTGTGCGTTTTGTGTACCGGTACGTGACTTGACTGAAGGCGCGATATCGAATGATTATTACTGTAGCCTTCGTTTTAAAACTCCCAAAACTCGAAAACTGCCTTTTTACGTTTTTAGTGCCTAAAATCGACTGACGAAAGTTTCGAATAAATCCTGAAAGCAAAAGCGCGTTCCTTTATATCGCCGATCGGGGACACCTCTAAACGACATCTACGACCCCTCCCCTGTCCCGCAAATAAGCGAAGCTTACGTTGGTGCGCCCTGCTCAGACTTTATAAATCAGAGGCCGCGATACTTACTTTGTGCGCATTCAAAAGACAGCAACCGGGAAGGAACCGAGATATCAACGCTACGTGGCAGTCATTGCACCCTCTAATTACAAGCAGCTACACACATCTGGTAAGAGCTAAATTACATCAACAGATGCATGGATCAATGGACAGACGAATACGAATAGTCCGTTTATAAGCAACCGCTACATTTGAGCCGTTGTTTGTATTGCGTGTCAATCTGTCTTTGTCGCGCCCATGCCCATCGCCGCCGCCGCGGCCACCAGCGGTGTCGCCTCCTCCCGCTTCACCTCATCACCCCCGATCCTATCGTCCTCGTCCATATCCACCGTGTCATGCATGTCAATGTCAGGGATCAGCACGAACGTGAGCGGGATGGCAGTCAGGGGCAAAATCATTCCGCAAATCACGATGAGGTGCGGCAAGTTGTCGAAGTTGCACTGGCCGACCTCCAAGTCGGTCTGGATCCCCGCCGCCTGCATCGCAAATACCCCGAACGAGCTCGACAGCGCGCCGCCGAGGTTGGAGAAGCTGGCCAGGATGGCAAAGGTGGTCGCCTCCATATTCTTCGGACACATCTTGCTGATGAGCACGGTGGATGGCATGAACGCCATCATCAGCACCATGGGCTCGAGGATGGTATCCCCCACTAGATAAAACCATTTGTCGGGGATTCCCCACCGGAGGTTCCAGCGCATCACCATGGCGAAGTCACCGATGGAGGCGGCGCTAGAGATGACAGCGCTGATCCAAAGCGCTTTGCGCATACGAATCTTGGAGAAATACGAGTTGAAGAGCAGGATACCCACGGCGGAGAACAGTTGCGCGATGATGGCGGTGTACACAGTGAAGAAGAGGTAGTCGAAGTGCGGCCCCCCTGGATTGCACCGGTCGTCCACCGTGTACCAGTACTGCATCGCGCTGCCGAAACTCACCGACACGGTGTTGGTGAGGAACAGAAACAGGGTGGCTTTGGCGAGCTTCAAGGGCATGCACCAGAACATGGACAGCGACAGCACGATCGCGCACAACAAAGTCACCGCCAGCTGGGTGTACATGTCCGTCGTCACCAGCTGTATCGCGGCGAGCAACACGCACACCACGCCCGAGGAGGAGCGCCGCGGAGCACGCACGCCACCGTGTGGTGCGTTGAAAGGGGTGCTCACGGAATCGAAACGTTGAAACAGGTCCGGGGAGTTCAAAGAGTAGGCTGGAAGAAGGGATCGAATAGTAGTAGGCGGTCGGAATGGGGAGCCGAATTCACAGACTCTGGTCACTACGCTCATGGGCGACAAGGCAACCATTACACGGTCCGGGTGGCCGGGTGGTCGGTGTCAGCCACGCATACAAGTCTACCTATCGGGGTGCTCTGCCCTCACTTCGCGCTCCCCCGTGTCACAGGCAGGCACATTGGCGCCTTACCATGAAGGTCCCCAGCGCGAACAGTGACCTGTGCTTGATAAGGAGGTCAGTCTTGACCGCGTTGGTCTCGGATCGATCTTCCGGGAGCAGGCCGGCGACGGAGGTAAATATGGCCTGCACGCTGAAGGGGACCGCGCAAAAAAACATGGCGCGGTAGTTCTTGGTCTGCAGGGCAAAGAACGAGATGGCGGTGGCCAGCAATCCCCCCGCTGTCTGGTTGCTCCACACCAGGCTCACCACGTCGCTCGACACTTCGGGCACAAGCCGCATCTTCTCCGTGTACTTGCCCTCTGTCAGTAGATCCACCACGGAAACCTGCAGGTTGATGAGCACCAGCGCCGCCACGTACACCAGCGCCTGCCCTGGCCCGATCGGCACCGACCCGAGGTACACCAACGCCGCAGCGCCAAAGACGCTCACCACGAGCATGTAGTAGCGCTTGTGGTACCCCGCGATGGGGAGGACATCGGATATCATCCCCACTAGGGGCTTGATGGACCAGGGGAACATGGCGACGATACCCAAGCGCTGGGTCTCCTCGGCGGAGAGCTTAAGGTATTGCTGCGAGAACGGCAGCCCCGCCTGCCCCACCAGGCCCAGCGTGACGCCCTTGAGGCAAAAGTGACACGAAAAAATGAAGGCGACTAGCTGCCAGGAGACGGCGTCGCTCAGCATCCGCAACCAGTTTCCCACGGCGGTGAAGGGGTATGACAGGGTGCCGTGTATGCCACGGCCCGTCCCGACGCTGTCATCGACGAGCCTCTCGTCCGATGCTGTCGTCGTGGGTCCCATTGTCCTCCTCTCCTCTCTTGGATCTTTCCCTCTCGCGCGCAAATCCAAATCGGTGGAGTGCCGCTTTTCGACAGTTCGCCCCTTTTGAAACACGGACGAGGATGAAGCCCCCCCCGCCCTTCGTGGATGTCGCCGCACCCTCCAGAAGCTCCCTTGTAGTGCAGGTTGCTCCAACTCTTGGCTAAGCGTTATGGCTAAGCAAAAGGAATGAGGTTACAGTTTTTAGAAAGGGAAGGGCACTTCCTACGGGCGCCACGCGCCAGATTTTGTTTGCTTCTTTTTGTATTTTTGAGATCTTTAATTTTTATATATTTTTTTATGTTTCTTTCTTCTTTTTTATCATGTCACGACTTGAGGTGCTCTTGACACTTTCTATAGGACCGAAGCCAGTTTATGCAGTGCTGCCACGGAGTCCCCTTGGGGGCTGGCCTCGCTGCTGTTGTACCACGGCGGGCCAAGGGAAAAGGAGAGACTGCCGCTCCAGCACGGGGTCGACCCGAAGCACGCAGGAGCAGCGTCGTGCGCTCTTACGGTGCGCAAAAGGGAGCGAAACCAAACTCACCCAAAAGTGCCGCCTTCCCCACCCTCCGCTCCTCCTCTTGACGCCAACCAATACTCCGCTTCGCCGGCCCACCTGCCATCCTCCCTCTGATGTCAATACTGCTATAGGAGGGGACGATGGCAGTCATAAGCCTGAGAGGGACGGCAGCATGGAGGGCGCATATGCTCCAGCGCGGACAACGACGGCGGAAGGAGCTGAGGCAGCGGGTCCCTCTTTTCGAGGCGGAGATGGAAAAGCCAACGTGGCGGGGAGGCCGAGCGAGCAGTTCAGCGCGGCGGCGGCTGAGGAGCGCCAGGAGCTCTTCAACGAGATCGCGCCCGTGTACGACCAGCTGAACGACCTGCTGAGTCTAGGCTTGCATCGCGTGTGGAAGCGCGCGGCGGTGCAGTGGACGGGAGTCACCGCGGGCGGCCGCGCCATCGACGTGTGTTGCGGCAGCGGCGACATCGCCCTGCGCCTGGCCGACGTCGTGGGACCCTCGGGCCAAGTAGTGGGTGGGGACACGCACAAAACCCGGCCCTTCCTTCCCCTCGCCCCGCGCATCGCAGGGCCGAACCGTGTCCTGTCCTAACAAACGCCTTGCACGTTTAGAACTTGTTACCACCCTCGGCTCGGCGGTCGGGTGGTGACAGTTGTTGACGACTCGACCTCGGGTCTGAGGCCCTCAAATCGGGCGCTGATTTTAGATTTGCTGTCAAGCAGCGAACAGCGCTGATGGGGTGCATCGCACTGCACGAACGTACACACGCGCGCCCCTCACCACGGGCCTAGATTTTGCCGCCGCGCAGCTCCGCGTCGCCGCCGAAAAGGAGTCCAAGCACCCCTCGGGCTACGCGCTCTCTCCCATCTCGTGGGTCCAGGGCGACGCCCTCGACCTCCCGTACCCGGATGCTTCGTTCGACGGCGCCACCATCGGCTACGGCTTGCGCAACGTCGCCGACATCCCGTTGGCGCTCTCCGAGCTGGCGCGCGTGCTGAAGCCCGGCGGGAAAGCGGCTGTGGTGGACTTTAACAATGCGGTGGACCCCAACCTGAACACGGCACAGGGGTTCCTGCTGGATAACCTGGTGGTGCCAGTGGCGGGCCTCAATGGGGTCGCCGCCGAGTACCGCTACCTCCGCCCCAGCATCGCGCGGTACCCCAAGGGGCCCGAGCTCGTGGACTTGGCCGTCCAAGCCGGGTTCGCGTCCGCCACCTTTTACGAACTTGCGCCGGGAAATCTGATGGGATGTCTCGTGATGACAAAGTGAGCGTCACGACCATGTGCGTGCGTGCGTGTCCGTGTTTAGAAAATGTGGGTGAAAGGAAGAAAAAGAAGAGGGTACAGTACTGTACAAAAGGTAGTTTGCTCCGAAGATTTATTATGTTAACGAAGTCAGTCACTGCGAGCGATACCTCCGCCCACGCTGCCCTCAATACCGTCGCCACCGTCCCACGCTGTCCGACGCGTACAGTGCTCGGCTGACCCTTATGTGCCCGGTACTTTAGCGTAAACGTAAACAGTAGGAGTGCGGATTAATTATTTTTAGTCCCAAATCGAATTAATTAATAATAATCGCTTTTTAGGTTTTTTGTAATGAATAGGGTCATCTCTGACCACACTGCACACATATATCTCGCCCAAGACCCATCTGCGCCTGCGCCTTCCTGACAATAATTCATATAATAATAATAATAATAATAAGAGAGTTTCAGCAGTAATCAAAATATTCTTTTCATATTCTGCTGTTCAAAATGTCAACTTTACCCGGATTTTGAAAACGTTATTATGAACAGAATCTGAACAGATTTCGAACTTCTAATGGGGATTTGCTCGGGGCAAAAAATGGTTCAAAATGTCAACTTGCACTATATTTTTTGGGAAAAAAACGCCATCGGGATGGGGGACGCCCTCACAACTTTGCGGTCGCGCTGTATCGCCGTATCTACGCGCGCGGCATAACCCTGGAAAAAGCTTTCTAAGAACACCATTCACAAAGGTTCTGTCTCCTAGGTTTTGGGCGCATACGGAACTTTTTGGGAGCGCCGCCGCCACGAAACACATGAGCCGCGGCGGCGTAGGGCAGACAAAAA
>Ga0075108_10001641_pt1 | contig 10756 bp, 11 predicted proteins | sample AntAceMetag02UK1_FD_69797 | JGI IMG/M metagenome (GOLD analysis project Ga0075108, IMG submission 69797) | Saline lake microbial communities from Ace Lake, Antarctica - Antarctic Ace Lake Metagenome 02UK1 | ecosystem: Environmental > Aquatic > Non-marine Saline and Alkaline > Saline | place...
GTAAAATTCATTCCTCTAGTATAAAAACTAAAAATGAAATAATTTCTACTGTTAATTAAATGTGGGTACATTCCTATGTCCAAGTTTTTAATTTTAATCACCTCTTCCATTGCCAAAGCTTTTTTAATGCTTTTACCTTTCAATTTTGAAATTTTGTATGTCTTAAAGGGATATAATTCAAGCTTTGCTAAGTTTCTTTCAATTGCAGAATTATAAAGAGCCCGCAACCCGCGCATTCGAATACTCACCCCTCCGTCAGTTCCTCCTCTTGATCTTAGAAATACCTCGTATTTATTAAGAAAAGAATACGTTACCTCTTTAAAAGTAAGTTTAGTGCTTTTGTTGTAGAGTTTTAGAGAATTATATGAATCCTTATTTGCTCGTGCATTTCCTGTTCTGCCAGCGGTTATCATTTCTTCTATTATTTCATTCCATAGGTAGAATACATTCTGTTGTACAGGATTTGATAGGATTCGAAAGCGCTCTTCAAAGTCTTCAAGATTGTACTCTTTTTTTTCCATTTCCAATTCACTTAATATTTTTAAAGCTCTATCTTTGAATTTTAATAACAGTCTATTATTTTGCATGCTATTGGAATTTTTACCGGTAAAGCTACCTGTAGTTGGATTCCACTCATTCGGAAAAGCTCTGAATATTGTTTGGAAATACTTGGACGTTCTGTTTTTTGAAACTCTTAAAGCGATGGGGTAGCTGCCGTTAGCTAATTTGGTTTTTCTCAAAACTGTTTTTACTGTTGCCATGGGTCTGGATTGAATCTGTACAACATCTGTACAACAAATTACCTATTAAAGGTATATCAAATGAAAGCAGCAACAAATTAATAATTCATAAAATATTGAAAATCAGACCATAAGAAAATAAATATAGTCATATGAAGACTAAAATTAACAGCCTTACAAGCAGGGGGTCACTGGTTCGAACCCAGTAGGGCCCACGTAGTAAAGACGAGGCTTCACAGTAATGTGGAGCCTTTCTTTTTTGGCAGGGGTGAAAGAAGGGTATAACAAATGATCTTTGCATATATCCTCCTATCTTCATATACGGCTTTCGTGCGGTCATGAAATCTTCTTTTAAAAAATACGATGATTTTGCTATTCTGGCGCACCGATAAAACCGTTTTCGATGTGTACCGCTCCGGTTTGGAAAACCAAGAAAGTACCTGGCTGGTTTTGGTTTTGGCACTAATTTCGTATTTCCTTCTGCTCTGGTTCCTATGGCCGTTCCTATCTGCCCCGGAAATACCTTTGCTCGGATATTTATGATTTTTAAGGGTTCTGGTTTTTATCATACTATTTCTATTTATGGCCAAAACTTATGTATCCCACCTACTAGATGATCAAGTTGATATCCTCTTCCATTAAAAGAAGCAGAAACAATAAGTGATGGTAGCTTGTCGAATTCCGCTTTTAGTTTTTCCAAATTCGCCTATAATATAAAGTATGATAATCTCAGCCTTTTTAAGGGCTATCTAAAGAAAAGCTGTGAGGACTACACAAAACTACTGGAGAGAAAAAAGGTATTGCATAAATTGCTATGGCTTCCCTGGACCGATAGGAAACTGCACAACTTCAGGCTGTTTTTCAAGTTCCTAAACCATATATCATAGGAGAACCTTGAAGGTTAGTACGGGAGAACCTTGCTCGGCTCTGCAACTATATCACTTTAAATTTCAAATCAAAGGATATGGAATGGAGGGTAAGCAACTCCACGAGGCACATTCTAACTGGAAGAACTGCACCCCCAAACGCCGAATAAACCTGAAAATCGACATCGAAAACCACTTTTTAGTACTAGGCCAGTAACAAAATGAAAAGGTAAGAGAAGGAAAAGGAGGAAAGCCAATCCTTTACTTGACACTGCCTAGGATACCACCCAAATTGCTTTCAAATAGTTCCATGGACTGATTATGGAAAAATATGTGAAAACTAAATATGAAAGCATTACGGACAAACAAAATTCCTCCTTAGTAAAATTCCTCCTCGAAAAAACAGACCATCTGGACGAAATCGCACTGGTTAAGAGAAAGGTTTTCAACGTCACCAACTTACATATGTATATGGGTTGGAGCCTTTCCAAGATCTACAAGCTTACCTCGGCACGACTAATACCCTTTTCCAAGCCTACCTATGGCTCCTTGTTACTCACTATAGGCCTTACAAGAAAGTTCATTTTCACTAGGTATCGTTAAACTTCCTAAGTTTTGTGAAAGGTTGGTAGGTCGCACTTTAAGAAAATGAAGAGTGGTAATAGAATCAGTAGATTGTAGAAGAATAGATTTGTGTTCAATAAAACGGCTGTTTAATGGAACTGACATTAAAAGCTTTTAAGTCAAAACCACATTAGTCTCATTTTCAATTCTTGTAGTGGTTTTGTAAACTACCCTTTTACGTAACTGTTTCCGAGAGAATAGTAATATATGTAAACACGCAAATAGGTAGTAGATTTCTTCCCCGCCTCTAGCACTTATCTTTTCCTTCATTCCTCTGACTACATTCACTAAAAAAATAAGAGCTTTCGGTTCTTTACAATTAAGATTGTGATTATTTAGCTCTTTACCATTTATTTAAAAGAAATCGATCACAAACCGTATGTGATCCCTTACCAATTTCCATCAAGGTTTTGGCAATTAGTTTTTTCGAATTAGCACTAACTGAAGAATTTTTGGCATAACTTTCCCAATCGGCAATCGCAGTGCTTACTTCTTCAATAATAGTTTTAGGGTTTTTTACGCCAAAGATAATGACCAGTTCCAACAAATGTTTCTGATCGGAAGCTTTGCTTTCCCCTGCAGCCATGGTACTACGCATGCCATGGGATGAATTTGAAAAGGTAAGATAATAGGCTGGCGCCAATTTCCACACTCCGGTGGAATTCATTAGAAAAGAAATATTCTTGCTGTGGTCGTCCCAGTTATGACTATACACATTGAACGCTGCCAGCCGAAGCACTTTTGAAGTTACTTCAAACGTAGAAAATCCGATTATTCCTTTTAGTCCCGATATATCGGGAAGGGAAAAAAGGATCGGATTTTCGCTACTCTGTTCTTGCCCCTTCCTATAATTATCGGGAAAAACGGGAGCCAAAACACCGAAAATGAGATATTTCAACCATAATAGCTATTTTAAATTAGAGCCTTTTTCAATGATTTAAACTTTAGACTTGCGTCTTGGGCCTAACAGTCCCAAGCACGGGACGATCTTATTCTTAAGTTAGACTCTATACGTTTGCAATCAATTACTTACTCGCCTCTAAGCGCTTGATCATGGCTTTCATCTCCTTAATTTCCTTTTCCTGTGCTTTTATTATTTCTTCGGCCAACTGCTTTACTTCGGGATTTTAAATAGCTGCCCTTTTGCTTGTAAGAATAGCTATGGAATGGTGGGGAATCATCGCTTGCATCCATTTTAGGTTGTCTATGGGCTTTTGCCTCCTTACCAAATAGGTAGATAGTCCCATCACCAATATGCTTACTAGAATAAGGCTTGTGTTTTTGCTTTTGTTGGTGTACATGCCCTTCATAAAGAGGAACATGACAATACCCATGGCACCGGCCCCGATACAGGTCATGTATATGCGTGTCAGGTTAAGCTAGATATGATTCCAGATATAGGTATTAAAGTATATGGTGATATACATGGCTATCGCTAAGGTTAAAATCATCAGTACAAAAATGGTGTACGCGTGTTTTACATCTTTATGCTTTTTAAGGATTGTCATTTTTAAAATAGGGTGAGAACCTTTTAGCGGAGAACTCAATTCAACAAAATGTTTACTCTTATAATGTGATTGGTTCGTACGGCTCCTGGTTCTTCGGATACCATTCAATTTATATTTTTTAGAGCCAATGGTTCTATCGGGTTTAAAGTACATTCAGGACATAATTAATTGTTGAATTAAAACCATATATCAGAATGAAATTAGAAAATAAAAAAGTAGCGATTTTGGCTACGGACGGATTTGAGAAATCAGAACTTTTTCAACCGCTAGAAGCACTTAGGAAAGAAGGTGCCACGGTGCATATCATTTCAAATAAGCATGGCGAGATAAAGAGCTGGGACAAGTCAGACTGGGGCAAGACCATAGCTGTGGACAAGAAAATTTTCGAGGCCAGCGAATCGGATTATGATTCCTTAATCTTACCGGGCGGTGTTATAAATCCGGATACCCTTCGCACCAATGAAGACGCTCTAGATTTTATTAGGGCTTTTTTTAGTAGCGGGAAACCGGTAGCCGCTATTTGCCATGCCCCTTGGTTGCTGATCAGCGCCGGTGTTATAGAAGGCCGCAAAGTAACTTCTTATAAAAGCATTAAGGACGACGTGGTAAATGCAGGTGCCGATTGGGTAGATAAGGAAGTGGTGGTAGACCAGGGATTGGTAACCAGCAGAAACCCCGATGATCTGCCTGCTTTCTGCAAGAAGGTTATTGAAGAAATTCGTGAAGGAAAGCACCAGGAACAGCATACCTAGACCTTTTTATGTCAGATAGACGTAGGACTAGGACTATGTTACAACCGGGAACAGCTTTACTGTCCCGGCTGTCTATTAGAGTACCTTAATAAACCCTGAAACAAAAAAATGATAGCGAATTATGAAAGTTGTATCAAGGCCTGCCAGCAATGTTGGATGGATTGCCAGAACTGTTTGACGCAGATGGCCGGTAAAGAAAGTAATAACGATTGCCCATATTGCTGCATGCAATGTGTCGAGGCCTGCTTGATCTGTATTAAAATGATGATTGCCGATAGCAAATTTACGCCCGAATACTGTAGGCTCTGCGCCGATATGTGCGAGTGGTGCGCCGAGCAATGCGAACAGCACGACCATGAACACTGCCAAGTATGTGCCGCCTCTTGTAGGGCCTGTGCAGAAGAATGTCGTAAGCATGCGGCTTAATCGAATTAAAAATTTAAAATTAAAACAATGAGTACAGTAAATTATACAAAGGACAACAAGGGGCTCCAAAAAATGCGGGACCTTATTACTACGCCAAAAATTGTAATGATGGCCACAAGGTTGGATAAGATTCCCTTTTCCATTTGCCCCATGACCTTGCAGGAAATGGACGAGCAGGGAGATTTATGGTTTGTCTCCAGTAAAGAAAGCGGTCATTTTAAGGATATTGATACCGATAATAGAGTGCAGCTTATATACACGGACGAGCCGAATAGCACCTACATCTCTATGTATGGGAATGCAACTCACATAGTAAATGAGAACAAAATATCGGAGCTTTGGCATGATGGTCTAAATAATTGGTTCAAAGGCAAGGACGACCCTAACTTGGTACTTTTGAACGTAAATATGGAAAGCGCCTTTTATTGGGAACGTACAACAGATTCCCTAGTTTCTTTTTTCGCCTACACAACCCCTTCGGACGGAAAAGAGAGCTCCGAGACGGGACATAAAGGTTACGTTAACATGCAAAATCACTAAGACATCATTATGATGTATAAAAAAAGTCGGCTATTTGGCCGACTTTTTTATGCTTTATGTGCATTTTTTTAATCCTTATTTTTACAAAGGAGTGCATTTAAGAAACGCTGACCACCTACCGATGCATCCGCCATTAAACCTGCCTTGGGCATCACTATGGTAATTACACTACTGCTATAGTTCAAATTTTCGGATATTCCGGTTTTTACGGGGGTTGCCGATAATTCGCCCGAAAAGGTAAACTCGTCCGTTTTAAATTCGGTCAAGGCTTCATCGTCCTCAAAAAAAATCACTTCCATAATGGCCTGTCCGCCAAATTGAAAACCGACATCAATCTTTTTAAGGTCGGCCATACCAATCGGAGTTCCATCCTCATAAACCACACCGTTCCCGGACGCCACTCCCAATATGAAACCGCCTTCGCCCACGTTGGGGAAAATAACATAGCCGGCAGAATTTTCAAAATATTCTTTTAGTCCTAGATCCTTATATAATAGCCTCTGTTTCGCATCCTGTGCGTCTTCCATAATTTGTTTGTCCTCGCCACTCTGAGAAATAGCTCCGATGGTAAATACCAAAGCCAAAATCGACATTATCGTTTTTGATTTTTTCATTGTGTTCTATATTAGATTATTATTTGATTTTTGGTAATGATATCAGGTGTCTTAATGACCTTCATTACCTTATATAAGTAACAAGATGGGCGGTTTCCTTATCGCAAATCAACCTATTATTAATGGTTTACATTCCACATATGGGTTCCGAATTCCATCACCATGATAGGGAATTGGAGATTGGGGCTTCTGGACGGTTTCTTTGGGAAAACATTATGCTATTTTAAGAAAAATCTTACATTATATGGCACGTGCTTTGTTTTAACCCTACGTGTTCCAAAATAATTTTGAAACGAAAAAAGACAGTTACTAATACAGAAAATTTAAAAATGAAAAAGCAAAATACAACAGGTACAACGTACTTTTTTTCCGCTTTGATCGCGCTTACGGTAAGTTTGGGTGTAATTGGCGGACAGAAGTATCTTTTTAAAGAAAAAAACGATGCCGCTATCGTAAAAACGGTCAATGGCCTAAAGGGTACTAATGTACTTTATACGACAGACAAAGAGGGGAACATAACGCCCTTGGATTTTACCGATACCTCCAAGAAAGTGTTGGATGCCGTGGTGTACATAAAAGCAACACAGACTTCGCCAATAGGAAACACCCAGGGAACGCCAAGGGAACTTCCAGATCCCTTTAAGCAATTTTTTGGGGACCGTTTTCAGATGCCCGAGGGCGGTATGCAACAGCAGCCAAGGGTAGGTTCCGGTTCCGGTGTCATCATTAACGAGAAGGGCTACATCGTAACCAATAACCATGTTATTGACAACGCCACGGAATTGGAAGTAACTTTGCATAACAACGAGACCTACAAGGCTACGGTAATAGGCACGGACCCCACTACAGATCTGGCATTGATCCAGATCAAGGCAGATAATCTGAAAACCATGTCCCTCGTAAATTCTGACGATGTTGAAGTAGGGGAGTGGGTATTGGCCATTGGCAACCCTTTTAGCCTTACTTCTACGGTAACCGCAGGTATTGTAAGTGCCAAGGCGCGGAACATCAATATTAATAAGGAACAGTTTGCGGTGGAAAGCTTTATCCAGACAGATGCTGCCATTAATCCCGGAAACAGCGGTGGTGCACTCGTAAACCTGGAAGGTAATCTTATAGGCATCAATACCGCAATTGCAAGCCAAACAGGCAGCTACGCCGGTTACGGTTTTGCCGTGCCCAGTAATATTGTCGGCAAAGTGGTAGAGGATTTGTTGAAATACGGAGATGTACAACGTGGTATGTTGGGCGTAAGTATCCGCACCATGGATGGCAATATGGCCAAGGAGAAGAATATCGACTTTGTAAAGGGAGTTTGGATCGAGAACGTTGGCCAGAATAGTGCCGCCGACAAGGCAGGTATAAAACCTGGCGACGTACTAACGAAAATCGGAGACATTAGCGTTACCACCTCGCCTAGATTACAGGAAATAGTTGCCCAGCACAGACCGGGCGACAAGCTTAATGTGGTGCTAGATAGAAACGGTAAGGAAGTTGCGCTACAAGTGATTCTTGAAAATGCGGAAGGAACTACCGATATGGTAAAAAAGGAAAACAAGGAAGTCATGAACTTCTTGGGAGCAGATTTTGAAAACCTGGATAGCGAGACCGCTAAAAAGTTGAATTTGGACGGTGGTGTCAAGGTCAAGAACCTGTATGCCGGACAATTGCGTCAACAAACGCAGATACGCACAGGATTTATTATCACCCATGTAGATGGTAAAAAGATGACCGATGTAAAGGATTTGGTTTCCATTATGGAAAACAAAAAGGGTGGTATCTTGTTGGAAGGCGTCTATGAGGACGCGCCCGGCAAAAAGTACTATGCCTTTGGTGTTGATTAGTTTTTAGGTTAGTGTTTGTTGTTTAAGTGCGAAGCCCCGTTGGATTTTTCCAACGGGGCTTCAGTATTATGACTAAACGGGAGAACGATTAGTCGACCATAAATATGCTCCTATTTGGAGTTATGATATCGTTAACGATATGTATGATACCGTTCGAGGCCGCAATATCGGATCTGATAATTTTGGCACCACCAATATAAACATTGTCATACGTATCTTTTGAAACGCTTATTTCATCGGGGGAATCAAAGTTAATAACTTGGGAATCCTTAAAATTCCGATTTTTATGCTCTTTTGGCAATATATGATACCTTACGAATTTCATCAATTCTGCTTGGTTTTTAGGATTTGTCAATTCCGCATAACGTTCTATGGAGATATCCATAAAGGCGTCGTTGGTAGGTATAAAAACGGTGTGTTCATCTGTCATTAGCATTGAAGGTGCCAGACCGGACAGTTTTACCATATTCACAAAGGTGGATAGGTTTTTATCCATGGAAGCTAGTTCCAGGGTCGTGTAATTTTCTGTGTTGTCTACCTCGTCAAAGACTTTTTTGCCGTCCCATTGAGCCATTGCCGTTACGTTGAACAACAGCAACGTTAATCCCGTTGCGAGTAGATTGTGTATGCTCTTTTTCATACTATATAATTGTTTAAAAAGTTAATAAGAATCTTCTACTTTAGAAGGCTCTCTGTGTCGGTTCTAGTACTGTACCATCCCGACCTTTACAAATATATAGCACTAGGCCTCCGTGGTTTTGCGGTATTGCCAGTATTCTTAACGTTATAAAAATTACATTCAGTTTATTAGGCGTACTGTAGTTGCGCGGCTATCTTAACTTCAGATGAGATTAGTATTGTATGCTTCTGCGGCAATATAAAAGACCTCGGTAGCCTATATTTAGAAAAAAATAAATCTAAAAAAAGCGACATGGAAAGAAATACGGTTACCGTAAAATCTATTGCATTCATTAATCACGATGTGTTGGAAATACATACTCAAAAGCCAGCTTATTATTCCTTTTCACCGGGGCAGGCAACGGAACTAAGCATTAATAAGGAGGGTTGGGAATATGAAAGACGTCCCTTTACATTTACGAATCTTCCTTCGGATGCCGATCTGCAATTTACGATCAAGGTGTATCCGGATCACGACGGAGTAACCGAACAACTCGCTACATTGAAAAAAGGGGATAAATTGCTAATTGGGGAAGTTTTTGGCGCCATACAGTACAAAGGAAAAGGAATATTTTTGGCCGGCGGAGCCGGAGTAACACCGTTTATTTCCATATTCAAATCATTAGAAAGAGAAAATAAGCTTCTTGGAAATTCCCTCATATTTGCGAATAAGACCAAAAAGAATATTTTTCTGGAAGATACCTTTGAACAGTATTTGGGTAGAAAATACGTGAACATTCTGTCCGAAGAACATACAGATGAATACCCGAACGGCAGAATAGATAAAGCGTTTTTAAACGAAATCATTACCGATAGGTCACAGTTTTTTTATGTTTGTGGACCACCTGAAATGACCGAGGCGGTAACAAGCGATTTAAAGGATTTAGGCGTTACAGAGGATAAGTTGGTTATAGAGGACTACGGTTAAGATAAAGGTATGTTGATATGTTTATATGATCATACTTTTAGGAATGAACAATAAATGCAAAAAGGCAATATCGTCATTAAAACGGTATTGCCTTTTTTTGTTTATCTACACTGTAGAAGGTATGAAGTACTTCTAAATTCAATCCTATCCAAAAGCAGATTCAACAGATCCGCCGTCTACCCTATAGTTGCTTCCGTTTACGAAGCTGGCTTTTTCCGAGCATAGAAAAGCGATTACTGACGCAACTTCCTCCGGCGTACCCCTTCGTTCCATTGCTATGTGTGGCCTTTTGTTCTTTGCGAACCAATCCGCTGCTTCTTTAATGGATATATCCTTTTCCTTGGCCAAATCTTCCATCATGGCATCTGTCATGGGGGTTTCTATAAATGCTGGCGAGATACAGTTGAAAAGTATGTTTTCGGTTGAGTAGGCTCGCGACAGACATTTGGATAAATTTATGATGGCCGCCTTGCAGGCGTTATATGGACTTTCCTGTGCATAGGGCTGGAAAGCGTTCTCGGATGCTACCATAACCATGCGTCCCCAGCCCTGTTCCAATAGTTGCGGAACAAATGCTCTTGCGATTCGTACGGCACCTTTTAAATCAACTTCTATGGTTTCCTGCCAATCGGCATCTGTTAAATCTAAAAAATCGCCTGCTGCACCACGGGCTCCGGCGCAATTTATAACAATGTTAGCCCCTCCAAAACGGTCTTTTACCGCTTTAGCTAAATAAAGTACATCTTCGTTTTTAGTAATATCCGCCGTTATCCCTATTATGGTGCTGGACGTCTTGGTCTCCGATTTTAGTTCATCGATGGCCTTGTCCAAGCTTTTCTGGTCCTTATCGGTCAATACTATTGTCGCGCCTTCTTCTGCCAAGATTTTTGCCGTGGCCTTACCAATTCCTGAATCGGCTCCTGTAATCAGGGCCGTTTTACCGTTAATTTTCAAATCCATATATTTTTTATTTTACTAGTTATCCCATAAACGGGATTCGTTTATGGCTTATTTTCCATTTTACTCCAAAACTATGATACCTCTTGCCGCGTTGATTTAAATTTAAGATAGCACCATTAAAAAGTCAGCTGTAAGCTTGGATAATGTCAGGAAATAGATGTGTTAACTCAAGTTTCGCACCCAGTATTTATGGGTTCCCGAGAAGCAACATATAGCATGAAAACCAAGGGAAACCCTTGGTTTTATTGTATCTTTAGGTTACCAGACATAAAGTAC
>Ga0075108_10001653_pt1 | contig 10686 bp, 19 predicted proteins | sample AntAceMetag02UK1_FD_69797 | JGI IMG/M metagenome (GOLD analysis project Ga0075108, IMG submission 69797) | Saline lake microbial communities from Ace Lake, Antarctica - Antarctic Ace Lake Metagenome 02UK1 | ecosystem: Environmental > Aquatic > Non-marine Saline and Alkaline > Saline | place...
AAACAGCTCCTTAGAGTTTACAGGAACTTCGGCTTTTACTGTTAAGAACTCGCACATTGAATCAGATTCAACAATTGATTTACAAACGACAGGAACAAAAACGTTTTCATACAATAACAATAACGGAACTTTTTTAGGAACACCAAACGTAAGTGTTGGAAATATAAATTTAGACCCTCTATTTACCGGTACGGTTTCAAAATTAGAATTTACGGTTGCTGGTAATAGTCCTTTGTTAGGTAGTGGAGAAAATGGTTCTATTATCGGTAATGTTAAAACTGGATCAATACAAAATGTATCTTCAGCTGAGTGGGGTGTTTCTCCAGAGGTAGTCGGTGACACAGAATTTGACTTGAATGATGCTTTAGTGTTAACACTTGGAACATCATCAACACGTGAATCTACATCTATAAATTTAGGACAACCAAGGACATCACCAACGGTTAAGCTTAACGGGTTAACGGACTATTTAGCAAACGTCCCCGATTTTGACAACTCATTGTTTAAACACAACGCTTTAACATTTGAAGCTCAATATGCAGGAGCAGACGGAATATTTAATGGGGTATGGAAAGTATTCAGGTATAATCTACCAATGAACGTAGACGACAACGGAAGGACTAGTGGAGAACTTCTATACAGATACGGATCAACAACAGATTTAACAATCAAGTTTATAAAAGTTAGGGCAACTATTAGAGACGATTATACTCAATCATAATGGCAACAATTGGAGATATATTTGGGTTTAGCGTAGAGTTTGATTTATCAAATGCTTTGTTTCGTGGGTTTTCTGTGCTACAAAGAGAAAACTTAAAGCTAATATTTAAAGATAAGAGTGGGGTTGATATTCTCGACTTAGAAAAACTAACGTTATTTAATGGGGTTACAACGACAACATACAATAACTTAACAGGCGGTTTTTATGAGTTCTATAATCCAACCAGTGCCACTTTAACTATTACAATCACCCATGAAGGGGATGTATTTTCAAAATCGTTTTTACATAGCGGAGAAGGTTTTTGGGTAGAAGAGATACTACAAATACCTTCACCTCCTGAGTTAGGTAAAATTAAAAACTCATTCAATTTTATCCGCTGGCACGAGGCTATTAATGTATTCATTGAAGCTGGTAAATTAGGTAGTAAAGACGAATTAGAAGTTTTTACACCGATTAATCAACCAGTTTCAAACTATGTTGATTGTTCCAATGATTTAGATTTACCTAATAACTATGAAAGAGATTCTATAAAACAATATCAACCGCCTTTTATATTTGGGGATGATATTTCTGTGATAATGAACTTTAACCCAATATTATTAGATGAGGCAACTTATTCTATAACAATAGACCATGAGAACGTGACTAGTGCGTCTCAATTTACAGTAGGGACAAACGTTACTGGGTCAACTAGTGGGGCGACAGGATTAGTTTCCGCTAACCTACCTGATGTAAGTGGGATTACTGCTAGTATAAGGGTCACTAATATTACAGGTGATTTTATTATTGGTGAAAACCTTTCTGGGTTTGCGTTTGGTGGGGGAGTAATACCCTACAATAGGGTTATAGAAAACCTAAAAGACAAGTCCTTAAGCGGTGCAAAAATGGCTATTGTTAATAAAAACGGGGATATAATTGAAGATAATTTTAATATAGACTTAACGGTGTGCACAGACATTCATAACTACATGTATAGCCTTGTTTTCCCAGACATTAAACCAGATAATAATTATAGGTTTTTATTATATGATGTAGATAGCCTTAGGGTTTACTATGTTAGTAACCCATTTAGAGTAGAAGAGCAAATAAACAAACTAAAGTTTCCTTATTTGGAGTATAGAAATTCTTGTGATATGTTTTCCTATGGTTACAAATGCTTGTTAGGTAGTTACACAAAGTTACGCCTTGATTTAAACATGATTGAAAATCAACCAGAAATTGAATTGAAGCAATATAGGGAGCAATCAACAGGTAAGATTCGCAACCAAAAGACTCAAACGGCTAGAAATATAAAACTAGAATCATTCATGTTTGACAAGGGCGCACACGATGCAATGTTGGCTTTAAGCGTTCACGATGAAATAACCTTAAACGGTAAAGTTTTAGAAGTTAAGTCAGCTTACAAGATTGTGACAAACAAATTAAACCCACGACAAAAAGGGGAAATAGAGTTTTACGATCAAGATTATTCAACAATTAATTTGCATGGGTCATGAATTTAAAAGGGGTAGAGATTACGCTATTGGACGCGGAATTCACTGTTATAGAGGTTGCTTCGTTTATGGTAGACAGGTTTAGTAGTGCGGATGTAGATTTTATGTATGTGTTGGGTGCGATGTATTTAGTGATTCGAATGGCTGTTTATGTTACCTCTAATTACTATAAATTCAAAAAGGACAGGTTAGAATCTATACAAGCAGACGAGGATAGGGAGCATATTTTAATAATGCGTGAAAAGGAGCTTAGAAAGTGGAGCGAGTTATTCGAGAAAAATATGACTAACGAAGAAATAACCGAGGCATTAAAAGACCCTGAGAAGATAAAGGAAATGACTAGAAGATTAATAAACGGTGAAAACCCAAAACGTAAAGACGATGTTTAGAATCACAAAAAAAGAATTATTTATTTGGATAATGGCGGTGTTTGTAGGTATGATGTTCGGTAAATTGTTCAGCGATTTATTTAATAGGGACACTATAAACACGCTAAACCAAACACAATCAAAAGCGGTTGAATACGGTTTAAAAATTGATTCAATAGCCACAATAGTTATTGAAGAAAACAAAAGGTTAAACGACTCATTAAATAGTAAGAACGTCCAACTATCTAAGGCTTTAGGTAATGACTGGAAACTAACAGATAAGGGGCTTTACATGATTGACGGTGATTCAATCTATGTAACTATCCAAGAAATGCAATCATTAAGCGACTCACTAAAACAAATAAGATTATGAAAACCAAGTTCACGATTATTTTTTTATCAATTATCACGCTATCAATTGCACAGGTTAAAGTAGTCACGGTTGAAAAGTTGCCGGGCTATTCTTTTAAAGATTCTCTTTACACTCAAACAGAAGTTTGGGTACAATCATACAAAGAAGAATTAAAACAGCGTGAAGAGGCTTTAAAAAGCGAAAGAAAGATAGACGGGTTAAGGCATATATTAAAAAGTAAGAAAGCATTTGAACCAATCATTGATAGCTTACTAACAGAAATTAGGATTGTCACACATGAAAGAGATTCATTAAACGATGCTTTGAATAAGGGAATGATTAATCTATCGGTGTCAATGATAGAAACTATTGATGCTTACGAGCTTGATTTGTGGACATTAAAGAATCATTTAGACGATGCTAAATCTGCTCAAAGATATTGGAGGCGCTTATTTTGGGGTGGTGTAACGGTGTTTGTTTTAGAAAACGGTATAATCCTTTTACTATTATGAAACAGTTCTTTCAAGATGACAAAGGACAACTTAGTTCAATGCGGCTTTATTGCTTCATTGCTTTGATAGAAGCGGTTTATTTATCGGCTAGTTGTGAGGGTGTAGAAATGGTTTCCTTATGGTTAGTGGCAGCGTTCGCACCTAAGGTAGTACAAAAATTTGCAGAAAGAAAATGAGAGACTACCAAGAAGAAGAACTAATCAAGCGAGTGGAAGGATTACCAACGTTTGAAGGATGGAAAAAAGGAATGTATGATATTTGGATTAGGTCTAAATCTGATGCGTTCAATAAGTTTGATGACACCGTTTATACTTTTGAATGTTGCGAAGATGGTGAAAAGCCTAATTCTATTTACAGGTCTACAGGGACTTCAAATGCTGGAGCTAATGGATTGCTTCACTTTAATGAATATAATGACCTAGGGTGTGCCGTGTTGAAGTCTGACATAATAGTTTATGATTCCCACTATCACGGAAAGCATCGAGGGCGCTATAACGCATACCAACAACTAAAAGGATTCCCTTATTTCAGAGACAACAACAAGAACAGGAAAGCTGAAGAAATCGGAAAGGAATACAATAATATCATTGGGGCGAATTGCCACAAGGCAGGCAAAAAATCGACTCAAATAGATGGATGGTCAACCGCTTGTTTAGTCCGTAATGTTGAAGCTGAATTTAATGAATGGATGAAAATAATGGATAAGCGAAAATTAAGCGTTTGTATTTTGAAAGAGTTTTAATAAATTATAAAGCGCAAAACATGAATAACCCAATCAACCTCATCATTAATTTGATGGGGTTTTTTTATGCTTAAAAAATAAATACAAATATTTGTAACCTAAGCTTGTAACCTACGTTTTTATTAGTATATTTGAATATACAAAAACAACAAAGAGATGAAATTTTATAGCCCTATTACTTTAGAAAACTGGACTGACTTACTACATAGTAAAGAGTTAGTTATCAATTACATTAATGGTGAATTTGTAATTGAATTAAACGATTCATTGATTGCTGAAATACCAGCTATTGAAGTAGCTGACCAATTGAAAAAAGACGATTATAGTTTCTACAAACAAATGTCTTTTAATGGTGAGTTTGAATTAGACACTTTTAATACTCAGGACTACAAAAATTTAGAATGGGCGCGAACAGTTATGTTAGCTTATTTCGAGTGTGTCAAGGGGTTAGGAGGCGTTAACTTATGATCTACTTCGCTTGTGTATGTGTTGGGAATATCCTAACACATGCCACGCCTTTTGAAATAGGGGTGTTAGCTGTTTTAGTTTTGATAAGTGTGTTCTTTTTAGTGGCAATGTTAATAGCAAAAAAATGAGAAAGTATAAAGATGATTTTCAAATAATGGTTGTGCAATTGGCAATAGTAGCCTTTGTATTTTGGTTCGCTTTTCAACAAATTAAATAAACAAACAAATGAAAAACGTTAGAAACCAAGAGGAAGAAAAAATAGTCTATGTAAAATGGGCGGTTGGCTTTATGCACAAAAGAAAAAGATGTATACACCCTTATTTAAGATTAGATTTTAAGTTTGATAGTGACAAAAAACCAACTTAAAAAACGTATATTTGAATAAAAAAAGACATGGATATATTTCAAGAAAGAATTAGGTTGGCTATAAATGCCAAAAAGAAATCGCAATTAGGATTACCAAGGGCGGAAAAGACCACTATCACAAGCATAGGAAAATTAATCTATCCTACTGTAAATGAAAAGACTGTATTCACTAGAATGAATGAGTTTTTAACAGTACGAAAAAGCTACAAGCAATCGGAGGTATTAATACTGTGTAAGGAAACGGGCGTTGATCCTAATTTTCTATACGGTTTCAAATCAAAGTATGATGAAATTTTAAACGATAAAAAAGAAGATAATGAGTAAGGAATATGACCAATACTGGAAGCAAAGAGAGCAGCTTCAACACGAAGTACAAAAGACAAGTTTTAAACCTATGTCGTTTGAAATCTTTGCAAAGACACCTGAGGAAAAAGAGTCTTTGAAAACAATGAAAAGAGACTGGAAGCAATCACAAGCTAAATAATTTAATAATGAGAGATGAAAAAAAATCGTTGTACGAAAGAATACAACAAGTATCAAACGAGGTTAGAAATATAAGCAAAGGGATTACTGTTGGCTCTGGTAACTATGGATATAAAGCGGTTGGCGATTTAGATGTTACCCTTGCTGTAAAGGATGCAGAAACAAAATACGGGTTGGTTTCAATACCAACAAATCAAGAGCTTGTTAATTCTGAAATATTACGGGTAGTAAAGAAAAACGGTGATGAAGGACTGACCTTTGTCGATACCATTAAAATGACTGTTAAAATCATTAACCTTGACAACCCAAGCGAATTTATAGAGGTAACTAGCCTTGGGAAAGGTATTGATTCAGGTGACAAAGGATTTGGTAAAGCGTCTACATACGCACGTAAATACGCTCTATTGAATGCATATAAAATAGCAACAGGCGAAGACCCAGACGCGAATAAATCGGAAGAAACAAAGCCGACTCCAGCGATTAACGAAAAGAGAAAGAAGGTCTTAGACTATCTTAATTTAGATGTGAACAGAACCAATGAAGCTTTAAAGCATTATGGTGTGGGGGTTGTTGATGATTTAAGCGATGCCAATGTTAATCAAATGTTTAATACATGGACTAAAAAGAACTTGATATGAGTTATTTGAAAATAGGTAGTGGAGACACAACTAAACTATTATCAGGAGTTAAAACAAAAGGTTACGCGGATTTATGGAGAAAATTCCTTTCGGAGGATTCGCCATATTACAACGCTTTTGCCAGTCCAATAGACGCGCTAAGAACAGGTGCAATTTTAGAGGACGTTTATTTAAATCAAAAAACTGATGATTTTTGTGTTGCTCAACATAAATCAACTTGTATTGATTATGATATTTTAACAAGCTCTTTAGATTTTAGTTGGTTTCGTGGTGGTGATGTTTCTTTTTTTAAGGAATTAAAAACGATATGGTTAACAGACTTTATTGAAGTCATTAGACCTATTTCATCATTAGGGCAATTAGAACAAACAGACGCTATTAAAAAAGCCTTTAAAAATAATTATAATCAAGTCCAGTTTCAATTAAATTGCACAGGGCTTGATAGTGCCTCACTTGTTTTTCTTTCGGTTGATTCATACGATGACGAACACAACCGTCAAAGAGTTATAGGAGATAATGAGGTTATTGAATTTCACATTCAAAGAGATGAAGAGGTTATAAGTATGATAAATAAAAGAGCGTCATACTTTCAGACTGTAAAAAATCATTTGTTAGGATAATGAAAAAACACCCAATACAACACAAGCGAGCAAAAGACAAAAGGATAAAATATATTTCTATGGCAGAAAAACACTTTTATCTAATTGAGAATATTGTTTGTGTTGTATTTGGTATTGAGTTAATATGTCTTAAAACTATTAAGTCTGTTAAAAAAAAGAGCCTATATGACTATGCTAGAAGCGCGTTGTTTCATTACTCTCATAGTTTATTGTCTCCTTATGGAATTAGATTGCAGGAGCTTTCAGAGTGGAACAACCCACACATGACAGAAAGTAATGCATCAAGATATAATGTAAGGGCAAAAGGTTTGTTAATTAACAATGATGATTTCACATCAAAGTATTTAGAGGTAGTATTTGAACTAGAAAAAAGTAAAACACCCCCACGTAAAGGAGTCAAAATATAGTTATGGTAAACTAACAACTCCGAGCCAAGGCGGCAACGTGGGGGTTAATTAAAAACTAAACAATTAAAACTATGAACACTATTCAACTAGGATTACTGATTTTATCAGCTCTAGGAGCAATTACAGAGGCGTATTTTGACGCTAAAAAGATAATCAAGAACAAAGTTATCACTCACACACTTTCAGCTCTTGTAAGGGGTGTTTGTGCGATTGGGTTATCATTCCTGTTCTTTCGTGGGGTTGCTTATCCTTTACTGGTTTCAGCATCCAACTTGATTATGTTCTGGATGGTGTTTGATGTGGCTATCAACCTATTTAGAGGCATGAGTATAAACTACATTGGGAAGACGGCTTTCTTGGATCGTATGGCTCGAAAAATAGGTGCGGACGGTCAAGGTTATTTAGCTTTGAAAGGGGTTTTCTTAGTTATTGTATTAACAATTTTAAACTATTTATAGAGATGGATAAACTAACAGAAACACTAGGAAAGGGAATTAAATCGCTTCAAAAATTGAAGTCAAACAACCCGTTAAGAGATGATTATAATGACGCTGTTATGTCTTACGTTATAGCCTTTGAAGAGAAGCAAGGGTTAGAGTTTGATTGTTGGATTGGCGGACAAGCTGGTGGTACTGGATGGTTTGAAGATATGACACTATCCTTTGATGATATACGCGTAGACATTGACCACGAAGCTGAAAAAGGTAAGATAGTCGAGTATTACTATTATGCTATTGATGCATACCAGAGTAATGCAGTGGTGATGAATTACAAAAATTATTTATTGATTGGTGAAAAATAAATTAGATGATAGTTTGTAACAAACTATTTTAATAGTATATTCGCTTATCATTAATGTGTGTGGGTGAGAGCAGACACATTAAGTAAAATAGGTTACACAACCTTAAAGCCTCGGTATTCTCTCACGTACTGGGGCTTTTTCATTTTAAAATTATGGTAAACGGTTACGGTATATGTTTTAATGAGTGGATTGAAGATGACAACATTAAAACAGAGTTAAGGCTTTTGATTAAGATTTCAAGCCTTTCTGCTGACTCAGGTTATTGTTATGCTGGTAATGAATATTTTTCTAAATACTTCAATACTTCAACGGTTACAATATCAAAGCAGATTAAAAAATTAGAGCAGTTAAATTACATTGAAATTGAATATGTAATGCATGGGTCAATGGTTAAAAATAGGTATTTACGGTTAAAGAAAACTTTAACGGGCGGTTTAAGAAAACTTAATCGGGCGGTTAAAGAAAACTTTAAAGATAATAGTACAAGTATTAATACTACAAGTATAATAAAGCCAAAAGAGGAATCTCTATTTTCTTCAAATGAAAAAAAGACATTTAAGGAATTTAACGAAGATGATTTATTCAATGAAATAAAATCCGTAAGGAGTCAGTTTTTAAACTTAAATTCTAGTGACCTAGAAGACTTCTTAGATTATTGGATAGCAGACACAGAAGTAAAAGGAAAAGTTAAACCACGCATACAGCATCAACCAAGCTGGAATATTAAATCAAGGCTTCGCACATGGTCAAAAAACAAATCAAACTTTAATAAATAATCATGCTACTAGATTTAGAGGTATTAGGAGAATTTGATAAGCAAAAGAAACTAGTCATATCAGAAATAAAGAAAAACTTTGATTTGTTCTATACGGGTGAACATGATGACCTAGAAAAAATAATCAAGTTTATAAACCTAGCAGATAACACGGTGAACTTCTTTTACAAGAAAATTGAACAGTCAATAATATTAAACAGCCTTGAAACAAGGGATAAACAGATTACCGCGCTTAGAGCTTACTGGGCAAGCCATGCAATATTTAACCAAGAGAAAGCGGACAAATGGTTTATAAATGCTTTAATACTTGTTGTGATGAAAGGATATGAATTTAGACCCCCTTTTTTTATCAAAGGAGATGAAAAGATTCTTACCACTAAAATAGTTAGAACCAAATAGAACAGACAAACAAACGTAGAGCCTATTTAATTAGCTCTGGTTAAACGATAATTATATGAGTGATATAAGTGACCTTGAAAAAAAGATAATGCAAGACAAAGCCTTATTTAAGTTTTACACTATGGAAGAATTAGTTCTTCCTTGGGTTGACAATGAAATATACGTTTCCGAAAACCCTTTATTCCTTGGATATGAAACAATCGACAAAGAGCTAAGAGGTAATTTAAGAGGTAAAGTATGTGTAACGATTGGAAAAGGGGGTAGTAAAAAGTCTTTAGGTGTGCTAAACGCTGCAAATCACAACTCTATTAAAATGGGTGAAAAGATGATTTGTTTATACTCTTCAATGGAAATGCCAGCAATTGAAGTATTTGGAAGAGCTTTAAATTATTCTATGGATCACGAAGATGACCAAGTATTTAATCAAGCGACAAAAGTATTACCAAATAGAATCAAAGAAGGTGTTGTAAAAAAAGAAGATGTTGTAAAAGACTTGCAAAAGCTTATGAAAGAATACTATGGAAATAGCTTGATTATATCGGAAAAGTCAGGAATGACAAGCGCAATGTATAGAAAGTTTATACAGATAATTAAGAAAAAACACGGGGATTGTCACATGCTTATTATTGACGGTTTAAGCATGATGAACGGAGAGGGAAGGGATAGGACGCGAATTGTAGACGATATAAGCAGGGAAATAAAAGAAATAGCACTTGAAGAAAACGTATTCATAAATGTGATTGTACACGCAACAAAGGCGGCAACTAAAACACAAAGAGATTTAACTGGATATGCTAGAGATTCTGAAAAGATAATAGACAACGCAGATTTTAGCATGAGTTATTCACAAATATTAGTTGATGGAATGGAGGATGAATATAGGGATGATATAGGTTACATATATTTTCACGACAAACGGGGTACTGGAGCAGTTAGGAAGATAGTGTATGAATTTGATAAACGTACTTTAAGAATGACAGAATCAGAAACACACAAAGCATCTGATTACGAGGTTAAGAAAAAGAAAGGGCGGTTTGATTATTAACGTTAAATCTATGGGTAGTTATTGCCCGACTTAAAGAACTGAATTATGATAAAAGAAGAAATTGATAAAATAGTAAAAGAACAAATAAACAAAGGTCTTATACATCCAAATGATGGAGCTAAAAAAGAAGGCTTTGAAATGGGATTGCTGTACGCACTAAACCAAGGGCAAACATTAATTATGGGTAGTGTTTGCAAATCGTTTACTTACAAAGACATTAGTAAAGTAGCCGAAGAATTAGCTAACAAATATAGTAGTGATAAAAAAGACCCTGTTTGGATAGATATTAGGCAAGATGGGATTAAAGCAATACAAGCCTTTATAAGTAAGCACTTGTAAATGTTTGCTAACGGTTAGCACATAACCCGTACGCCTTTAGGTTATGGTTTTATGTGCCGTGTTATCTATTGCGGAATTAATTTAAAACTTTTTTTGTATTATAGTTGTATTGTAATGTAAATGTATTACATTTGTGTATACGAAAACGATAAACAA
>Ga0075108_10001660_pt1 | contig 10666 bp, 7 predicted proteins | sample AntAceMetag02UK1_FD_69797 | JGI IMG/M metagenome (GOLD analysis project Ga0075108, IMG submission 69797) | Saline lake microbial communities from Ace Lake, Antarctica - Antarctic Ace Lake Metagenome 02UK1 | ecosystem: Environmental > Aquatic > Non-marine Saline and Alkaline > Saline | place...
AGCTCACGTTTACAGGAGCAAATGGTGCAATTACCACAAGTGGATTGAACTGGACCTTTACCCAAGAAAATGTGGACGGCGATGGGGAATTGGAAGACGTTTTGAAGATTTGGCTACCCGTGAACGTAACTGGCTTGGACCCTAGCATTGCCACCACGGATATTATTTTGGAAAACCTGAACAAAGCTACTTTGGTTCAATACGTTTTTGTTAGACAATAAAGAAGTTATCACTAGAAACCCGTTCAAACTTTTTATTGAAAAGTTTGAACGGGTTCAATAAATAGAACATTTAGATGAAATTTAATGTATTGCTGTTGCTGGCATTATTTATTTTCCTGAAAGCAAACGCGCAAATTTATCCCATAATCCCGCCCGACATACCGGCATCGGAAATGTACCAAGTTTGGGCCAATGGGGAGGAATTATTTACTGGAGAGGCGGGCAGTCCTCGAAACGGTATAGGTATGTATGCGTTTACCACTTTTGATTTTTCCGGTTCGGTAACTATAAAGGTCAAGTTCAAGAATGCGATCAAATGGCTGGACATTATGCCGTCTGCATTGGGAATCGAATCTAAGGAAATCGACGATTATACCTTCGAATTTACCCTGGATAAACCCGAAAAATTGACGGTCATTACCAATAATAATCGGAAGAATACCTTGCATATCATTACCGGTCATCCCGAAAAGGATAAACCGAATCCCGATGATGCGAACGTGAGCTACTTTAAAGCGGGAAAAACCTACGATGTCGGTATTTTGGATCTGAAGGACAACCAGACCTTATACATTGAAGGAGGTGCGAAATTAAGGGGAATGGTACGTGTTCGTGATGCTAAAAACGTAAAAATTCTTGGAAGGGGAATGATAGATGGTACCATCAATAAACAACCCGAAGATAAGGATAGGGAGAAGGATCCCTTTCGACTCATTTATCTTGAAAATTCTGAAAATGTTGAAATCGATGGCATCACCCTGTTCAACAGTTTGAGGTGGACGATTCATCCGTTTAACTGTACCGGACTAACGATCAGTAACATTAGAATCTTTAATTGGGATTTTGGATCGGACGGCATCGACATTTCAAGTTGTCAAGACGTGACGATTACAAATTCCTTTTTGCGCACCAATGATGATTGTATTGCTGTAAAAGCGCTAAGCTTTAAGATGAAGGATGCCCATTATCCCAATCCCAAGATTAAAAATGGAGACGTAAAAAACATTTTGGTAGAGAAATCCGTGTTTTGGAACATGGAGTATGGTAATGTTTTTGATATCGGTTTTGAACTCCGTTGTGACAACATATCGGATATTGTTTTTCGGGATTGTGATGTGCTGATACAAGAAGGACGAGGCGCGGTTTTCAGCATCCATAACGGAGATTATGCCAAGGTTGAAAACATTCTTTGGGAAGATATCCGAATAGAAAATGCCGATGGAATAAGAAATCATAAACTCATTGACCTCGCCATTCTATTTTCTATTTGGAGCTATGACACCTATGAATTCTATGGAGGGCCGCGCGAGTTCGCCTATAATGATAGCTGGGACAATCTTCTGCCCGTACGGCCTGGTACCGAGAAGTTTCATGCTTCCCACAGAGGGCATATTCAAAATATCCGGTTTAAGGATATTCAGGTTTTAGATGGCAAATTGCCCTATTCGGTTTTACAAGGTTTTGACGAAGAACACATGGTAAAGGACATCGTTTTTGAAAACATTACCGTTAGCGGAAAGAAAATCAATAATGCAGCCGAATTAAAGCTAACTACACAACATGCAAAAAACATCAGCTTTGAATAGAAAGTTCGTTCTTTTTGTCATAACTATCATGTCATGCGTATGGCTCAAGGCGCAGCATGTCTTAGAATCTCCTAATGGTACGCTCGTTGCAAAAATAAATACCGAAAGGGGGCTTAAGTTTTCTGTTTCCGTAAACGGTGATATTTTTCTGAAAAATGCAGAGATCGACCTTCTTTTTAATGAAAAATCCTTAACAAAGAATACGAAACTTAAAAAAGGGAAGCCAACCTCCGTAAATAATGAAGTGGTGCCGGTTGTATCCCTTAAGGAAAGTGTTATACGAAATCAGTATAACCAATTGACCTTGACTTTTAAGAATAAAATGGCGATTGAATTTAGGGCTTTTGATGATGGGGTCGCCTACCGATTTGTAACCAAGAAATCAGATGTTGTTACAGTAAATGAGAATGCTAGTTATGAATTTGCTGACGACTATAAGTTATGGACTTCACCAGTTAAAGGCTATGCTGGCAGTTATGAAGTTGCTTATAAACAAGAAAAAATAAATGAATTCGAAAGCAGTAAGAATTCGTATATGCCTTTGCTCGTTGAGCATGATAAAGGTTATAAAATGCTGCTGACCGAGACCGATATTCGTGACTATCCACACATGTTCCTGAAAAAGGGGAAAACAAATACCCTGCAAGCGACCTTTCCGAATTTTCCTCTGGAAACCGAGTATATAGGAGATCGCGATAGTAAAGTAACCAAGGAAGCCGATTATATTGCCAAGACCTCGGGAAATCGCAGTTTTCCATGGCGATTGATGATTGTAACAGAAAATGATGCGCAATTGCTTGAATCCAATATGGTCTATTTGTTGTCTGCGGAAAATAAGATTGAAAATACGGATTGGATAAAACCAGGCCGCGTAGCTTGGGATTGGTGGAATGCTTCCAATCTATATGGAGTCGATTTCAAGGCGGGACTCAATACGGAATCGTACAAATACTTTATTGATTTTGCTGCCGAACATGGTTTGGAATACATTATTATGGATGAAGGTTGGTCTATTTCGACCACGGACATATCTAAACCCAATCCTGAATTGGATGTACTTGGCATTATTGATTATGGTAAGAAAAAGAATATAGATGTTATACTCTGGGCCAGTTGGCTGGCGCTTAAGAATCGGTTTTCCGTGCTTGAGGAATTCAAAAAGTGGGGTATAGTGGGCATTAAAATCGACTTCATGAACCGTTCGGATCAATGGATGGTCAATTTTTATGAGAAAGTTGCCGTTGAAGCGGCCAAAAATAATTTATTGGTAGATTTTCATGGGGCTTTTAAGCCCAATGGACTCCATAGAGAATACCCCAATGTAGTAACTTATGAAGCGGTTTTGGGTAATGAATTTTCAAAATGGTCAACGATGATAACCCCTGAGCATCATTTGACATTACCCTTTATACGAATGGTTTGCGGCCCTATGGATTTTACCCCAGGCGCCATGCGCAATTATTTCTCAAAAGAGTATCGGGCAAATTTCAATAGACCGGGCGGACAAGGAACACGCAGTCATGAATTGGCCTTGTTTATCATCTATGAAAGTGGTATTCAAATGTTGGCCGATAGTCCTTCCAATTATAAAATGGAAAAGGAGGCTGCTGATTTTATTGCCGGTATACCCAATACTTGGGATGAAATTAAGGTATTAGAGGCCGAGATTGGTGAATATCTTGTGCTGGCAAGGCGCAAAGGATATGCTTGGTTTATAGCTGCCCTTAATAATACCAAGGAAAGAGAGTTTGAAATTGACCTATCGTTTATGTCGCCTGGGGATAAAAAGGCGGTAATAATACAGGACGGGTTAAATGCTGATCGATTTGCTGAAGATTATTCCCGTTTGGAAAAGCAGGTCGACAACACATCTCATTTAGTTATCAAACTGGCTAGAGAGGGCGGCTTTGTAGCAAGAATAGAATAGTTTTTTAATCCATAAACTCAAATACTTGTCAAATTAGTATGGAGTAATTTATAAAAATGCAAAAAACATTCATTTTGAATAGAAGAATTCTATTTTCGGTTTTCCGTTGCCTTTTGCTGCTAACAGCATTGTCATGTAAAAACGATGATGGGTCAGGTGCCCAGCTCATTGTTGAACCAGAAATATACGAATTGGAAACGGTTGTGGAACAAAACCCATCCGGAATTGCCCCGTTGACTGCCTATGTAACTACTGAAATGGTAGTGGCACATACCATCGATATCGTTATCAAAGGAAAAAATGATAATGATATAACGCATAGCTTTAACAAAACCAAAACGTCCCATAAGATTCCGGTATTAGGGCTATATGCAGATTACAATAATAAGGTGATTTTTACGGCTAAGGACGATTCAGGAAAAATTCTTGACGAAAAGACCATCACTATTCTTACCCCTGCAATACCGGAAGGAGAATTACCGCAAATCGACATATTACAATCTAATTTAGCTGAAAGATACACATTTGTAGAGCATCGTAGAATGACGGAAACCCTTCCTTTTATTTTCGACGAACAAGGCGAAGTACGCTGGTATTTAAAGTTGCCTGAAAGAGGTCTAAATCCAGTTATATCGCATACTCCAGAATTGTTCTTTGTAGGGCATCGCGACAATCCGGTTTATTATTATTACAACTGGTTGGGTGAAAAGGAAGAGGAATTTACCTTGGCAGAAAGTGATATGTTCGCACATCACTCCAAAACACCCCACAGCGACGAGGGCGATATCGTATTGATCGATAACGAGGAATTCATTGGGTCTTTGATCTATCATTTTGACGCATCCGGCAATGTGATCAAAGAATGGAATTTGAATCAAATCATAAGACAATACCTTCCAAACGATCAAGATATGGTAAGGGACAGTATTGATTGGTTTCACAGTAACCATGTAAGTTACGACGCTACCGATGATACCATTTTGGTTTCTGGTAGGGCTTCAATAGGGATCATCAAGTTAGATTATGATACAGGGGATGTAATTTGGATTTTAGGGGATATACAAAGAAAATGGTTTCAATACCCAGAATTACAGGCTCTTGCGTTACTACCAACTGGCGCAACGGAAATGCCGCTGGGCCAACATTCCCCCGTTGTGCTACCCAACGGAAATATCTTTTTGATGGACAATGGTTTTGACGGATATGACCGTAAGGCAGATGAAGATGGCTTGGTTGATGGCGGGCGTGAATACAGTCGTTTAGTGGAATACCAAATAGACGAACAGGCAAAAACGGCCACGCAAGTCTTGCAATACGGAAAAGAATTAGGTCTGGAACTCTATGCACGATTTGCAGGTAGCGCGGGATACGACTCCATTTCAAAATCGAAATTTGGGATATTCGGGTCAATTCGGGAATCCGGAACAAGTCAAGGAGACATGCCGAAAATCGAAGGTCGCATCATTGAAATCGATGAAACAGGTAATTTGTTGTTCGATGCGAAAGTAAGTTCGGAAGTCCCTACCGATTTTAATTTTAGAACAGAAAAAATCGAATTTTATAAGTAGGTGAAGTTGATTTTAAGGAAGCATTGTATGGTACGGATATTTAATTGGACTCGAAAAAAATTATTGAAATGACAAATATGCTAAAATCCCTTTTACTCGGGCTTTACCTAATATTAACGGCATCATCCAAGGTTAGTGCGGACACCGATGATGCAGTATCAGATTTTTCATCTAAGGACTTGGCTTACAGCGCTCAAATACAAATTGAAAAATTAGTCAAGAAAGATTCTATAAGCCAACAGGAGTTTTTTATAATGATTGATAGTGACATGTGGTTTGCACCACATGCAAATTCTAGCTATCCTTTTAAAGTAGGTAAGAAATTCCCAGCCGTCCATTTTAGAAATCCAGAAATCGTTAAAAAAGGCCTAGGAGGTAGCTATGATTTAGAAATTCGATGGTTTGATACCGATTTAAACGAAGTTACCGCACCAACAAAAGCTGGTCGATATGCTTTTTACGCAGTAGCTAAAGGGAAAAATGGCAAAATTCTCCGTAGAGCAGCTACTGCTTTTTGTACACCGAACGATTGGGCAGTTTGGGCAGAAGATATTTCTGCTATGCCAAGTTACATGAATGTAAATGGCGCTACTCAAGAAACATGGGAAAATCATAAAACAGCTATAGCAGATTATACAGGTAGAATTGTTTTTAAATCTATAATGCTAGAACCAGAAAGTGCTTTATTACTATCATTTTTAGATGAGGTTCAGCAACGTAATTTAGTTCCTGATGCTGCGCTTACGCCAATTACCATGGATGGCGATTATCATGCAAGACTTAAACAAAAAGTATTAAAAGTTGAAGGGAAGTTTACTACTTTGAAAGCACCTGAAAAAGGAAAAGGAAATGCACCAACATTGCAACCGCTTTCAGCTAGAGAAGCAAAAAAAAATCAGAAATTTAAAGCAGAAATGGATGGGCTTTGTAAGGAATGGGCAGCAAATGGTGAAATGCCTTTTGATATGCTCATTGCCAAGGACGGTAAAATTCTGTTTCACGATGCTTTCGGAAGCGATTTACGTGGTGAATTTTCCACAGAAAAACCAACCGAATTAGCATCAATTACGAAACTGTATACGGGCTTATTATTTGCTCAGTTTGTAGATCAGGGAATAATAGATGTTGATGCCAAAGTAGGTGACTTTTTACCAAACTTTGCTAAAAATGGAGATAAGGCAATTACGCTACGTCAATGTTTTGTACATGCAAACGGTCATGAAGGTCATGGCTCATTGGGCGGTGTTCAAAATCCGTGGTTAGATAATTCCTTAGCAAATTGGACAAGCATTGGTAAACCTGGAACATATCATTCGTATAATGGTTTGGGCTATAATTTAGCAGGGAAAGTTATGGAAGTTACACAAGGTAAAAGTGTATTTCGTTTGTTTCAAGAGCAGCTTTTTAAACCGCTTGGCTTAAAGAATACAAAATTAGACTTGGATTTGGCTTTTAGCACACAATCCACTGCGTATGATATTGCTGTGGTTGCTCAAATGCTATTGAATAAGGGAAAATATGGTGAGGTAACTTTCTTTTCAGAAAAGACATTTAACAAATTGATGCCAGTTAAGCTAATAGATTATTTTCCCAACTTGAATGAAAAGCAAAAAAATATGGAATGGGGCCTTGGAATTATTAAAATGCTTACAAAAGAAAAAGATGAAGATGGAAAACAAAGAGCTATTCTAAGCGATGAAATTTACGGACATGGTTCAGCCACGTCATCAATCTTTAATGTAGATTTTAAAAACAATATTGTAATTGGACAATCTAGAATGGGCGCTGGTAAAATGTATGATGAATACGTAAAGAAAATGATGCTGCTTATCGAAAAATATCATTCAAATAAATAATCAACTAGAAATAAGCAAGAAAATGGATTTAAGAGTAAAATACTTAGCAATTGGGTTGTGTTCGGTGCTTTTTGTCGCATCGTGTAAGAGTACAAATATAGTTACTCCAAAAGTCGGAGGTATTTCCTCAGATTCTCTAGTGGTAGCAACTAAAAGATTGCACAAGCATGTAGACGAAGGAAAACTGTCGGGTACTTATGCTAGAATAATCAAAGATGGGAAAGTCGTTTACGATGATAAATACGGTCTGATTGATGTCGCCAATAATAAACCGATACAAGAGAATTCATTGTACCGGATTTTCTCAATGACAAAACCCATCACGGCCGTAGCGATCATGACGCTCTACGATCATGGAAAACTTGATTTAGACGATAAGGTTTCTAAGTTTATTCCTGAATTTGCCAATACGCAGGTTTATAAAAAAGTAGATGGTAAACACAGTACAGAGCCACAAAAAAATGAAATGACCATCCGGCATTTATTGACCCACACCTCGGGTATCCCCTACGGATGGGAATATAGTTACACCGATTCCATTTACGCCGTAAGGCAACATATGAGGCAAGATTGGTCTATTGAAGATATGGCTAAGGATTTGGCAACCATACCCCTAAAATTCCAGCCTGGCACAAAATACAACTATGGCATGGGCATAGACGTAGCCGGTTATATTGTCGAGGTGGTTTCGGGCAAAACCTTGGACGATTATTTTAGATCGGTCATTTTTGATCCCTTAAAAATGGATGATACGGCATTTTATTTGGCCGAAGCGAAAAAGGACAGAATGGCGGTCATCTATACCCACGATGACAGCGGCAAGATCAAGGTAAATGAAAATAACCTTACGTTGGGTGTTTCTAGCCCACCAAAGCTGCTATTGGGAGGCGCAGGCCTGATCTCAACATTGACGGATTACGAAAAATTCTGTAGAATGCTTTTGAACAAGGGAACTTTGAACGGTAAACGAGTACTATCGGAAAAAGCGGCACAAATGGTAATGAACGATCAATTTCCGTCTGAAGTAGAAAGACAACCCGGTAAAGGTCACGGACTCTCAGGAACCGTTGATCTTAAAACAGGGGAATACGCCTGGGGCGGTGCTGCGAAAACCAAGTTTTGGATAAACCCAACCGACAACCTAATTATCATTGTCTATACCCAATTGATGGGTGGGGAAACGAACTACGCCCAAGAATTCAAGACTACGGTCGAGCGGTCTTTAATGGAGTAAAACAACCTTTGGATACTTTAAAATAATAAACCTCTTCCGACATCATTCGCCTTGACTCGAAAACACTTTATTAAAATGAAAAAAAATCTAAAAGCACTTTTATTAGGATTTGGAATCGTAGTGCTGGTCAGTTCCTGCAAGACAAAAGGAGCACTTTCAGATACGGCAACGCCAGAATCGGTAGGCATGTCGCCCGATTCCCTGGTCGTTGCTACCCAGCGATTGCACAAGCACGTAGATGACGGCAAGCTGCCCGGTACGTTCCTCAGAGTAATCAAAGATGGGAAAATTATCTACGACGATAAATATGGTCTGATCGATGTCGCAGATAACAAACCCGTACAAGAAAATTCCATATACCGAATTTTCTCGATGACAAAGCCTGTCACAGCGGTCGCTATCATGTCGCTTTACGATGAAGGAAAATTGGATTTGGATGATAAGGTCTCCAAATTTATCCCTGAATTTGCTACGACACAAGTCAATAAAAAAGTAGATGGTAAAGACGGTACAGAGCCGCAAAAAAATGAAATGACCATTCGACATTTATTGACCCATACCTCTGGAATACCCTACGGATGGGAATGGGGCTATACGGATTCCATTTACGCCAAAAGGCAACATATGGCGCAAGATTGGTCCATTGAGGATATGACCAAAGATTTGGCTACCATACCCTTAAAATTCCAGCCTGGCACCAAGTGGAACTATGGACTGGGCATCGATGTGGCCGGTTATATCGTAGAGGTAGTTTCTGGCAAGACGCTGGATGCTTACTTTAAATCGGAAATTTTTGACCCTTTGGGAATGGACGACACTTCATTTTATGTAGCGGAAGAAAAGAGAGACAGAATGTCGGTCATCTACACCCATGATGAAAACGGTAAAATCAAAATCTACGATGAAGCACCTACAATAGGTATGAACGGTGCCCCAAAGTTGTTATTGGGCGGTGCGGGCTTGTTCTCTACGTTGCCCGACTATGAAAAATTCTGTAGAATGCTGTTAAATAAAGGCGAACTGAACGGCAAACGTATCTTGTCTGAAAAAGCCGCACAAATAGTAATAACTGATCAGTACCCTTCCGAAGTAAAAAAGAAACCAGGAGAGGGTCATGGGTTATCGGGCACGGTGAAGTTAGAAACTGGCGAATACGGTTGGGGTGGTGCGGCATCTACTGGCTTTTCTATAAACCCATCCAATAACCTGATCGTTCTGAGCTATACCCAATTGATGCAGTCGGGAACGGAGTACTCCAAAGAATTTATGGCAACCCTTAATCGGTCATGGGTCGATTAAGAGACTGTTATGAAATAGCTTTAAACAAGGTACGAATAATTGCACTGTGCAACTCTTTTTTCTCTGTGTATCTCTGTGTTACAGCTATTTCACAGAGCATCCACGGAGGTTCAGGGAGCGTGCTAATTAAGAATAACATAGAACCTTTTTTTATACAATTTGGATAATAGTCCGACGCAATTTTTTAGAACATTAAAATCAACATTTATGAAAAAAATAATCGTAACAATAACATTGTTATTCATCTCAGTTTTTACTGTTGTTGGTCAGAATGGCAAGATGGAAAACTTAACCATTCATGCTACTTCTCTTGAAGGAAATTTGGTGGAAGAAGCAACAGATCTTAGTTTGGGCGTTTATTTGCCACCTGATTACGATAAAGAATCAAACAAAAGATACCCTGTCTTGTATTGGTTACATGGATTTTCGGGATGGAAAAATACCACTGGCAAGTCTGGGTGGAACGAAGACCTTATCACTGCCGTAAGCAAACTGATTAAGTCAGGTGCTGTGGAGCCAATGATTATTGTGATGCCTGATGGGTCCAATAGGTTTGGAGGTAGTTTTTACACCAATTCACTTACTACTGGGAATTGGGAAGATTTTATTGTTGAAGAACTACCAACATATATTGACGAAAATTACAGGACCCTTGCTAAACCCGAAAGTCGAGGTATTGCGGGGCATTCCATGGGCGGTTATGGTGCACTTAAAATAGCAATGAAACATCCAGATGTTTTTTCATCCGTGTATGGTACCTGTTCTTGCTGTATAACGGCAACTCCAATGGACTACGGCGAAAAGATGATCAAATATATAACCGCTATTGACAGTTGGGACGCCTTGCGAGATTCAGGTTTTTTCCCGAAAGCCATTCATGCATCAGCAGCGGCTTATGCCCCCAATCCAAATAACCCACCATTTTATTCAGATCTTCCTTATCAAACGGTTGGAGATTCGATCGTAATTAATGAA
>Ga0075108_10001663_pt1 | contig 10651 bp, 9 predicted proteins | sample AntAceMetag02UK1_FD_69797 | JGI IMG/M metagenome (GOLD analysis project Ga0075108, IMG submission 69797) | Saline lake microbial communities from Ace Lake, Antarctica - Antarctic Ace Lake Metagenome 02UK1 | ecosystem: Environmental > Aquatic > Non-marine Saline and Alkaline > Saline | place...
CGCCGCCAGACGGCCGGCGTGGTCCGGAAACTGTTCGAAGAGACCGACTTCATTGTCGACGTCGATGATTCCATCGGCGATCCGCAGCCGCGCCTGACAATCGCGATCAATGAACCCCAGGCGGCTGACTATGGCGTCATGCAGCAGGACATACTCGATACAATTGCGCTGACCTTTGCGGGCGAGACGGTGGGTGTCAGCCCCCGCGGCGAAGGCCGCAACCCGCTCGATATCCGGATCCGCCTGCCAAAATCGGAGCGCATCTGGTCGCAGGAAACGGCGTCCATTCCCGTGCCGCGCCGACTGGCGGATATCGGTTCCCTGCCGGTGGAACTCGGCGCCCTTGTCAATGTGTCGGAAGAGGAAGGCTCGCCAGTCATCTTCCGGCGCGATGGCCATTTCACGGACATGGTGATGGGCGAGCTCGCTGGACGATACGAAGCGCCAATCTATGGAATGTTCGAGATCGAGGACAGGGTCAAAGCCTATGACTGGGCGAGCGCGGGTCTAATCGAACCCGCCATCCGCATGTACGGGCAGCCCGAGGATGAGACGCGCCCGACGTTGCTGTGGGACGGTGAATGGGAAATCACCTATGTCACGTTCCGCGATATGGGGCTGGCTTTTGGCGTGGCCCTGGTCGGCATCTATATCCTGGTCGTCGCGCAATTCGGTACCTTCCGTGTGCCGCTGATCATCCTGACGCCGGTCCCATTGACCCTGATCGGTATCATGATCGGTCACTGGATGTTCGGCGCCGCGTTCACCGCGACGTCGATGATCGGCTTCATCGCGCTGGCAGGCATAATCGTGCGCAATTCAATCCTGCTGGTGGATTTCGTGCGGCACAGAACGGATGCCGACACGCCGCTGAAGGATGTCTTGCTCGATGCGGGCGCGATCCGGTTCAAACCCATCTTGTTGACGGCTCTAGCTGCCATGATCGGCGCGTCCGTCATCCTGTCGGACCCGATCTTCCAAGGGCTTGCGATTTCTCTGCTGTTCGGTCTGGCATCTTCCACCGCGCTGACCGTATTGGTCATTCCGGCGATCTACATCGCATTACGGGGACCGGATTGGACTCCGTCGGGGGCCCAGCCTTCTAGTGAAGCCGACATGACACAATTGAAGGACGTCACGACCTGATGGCAAAACAGAAACTGACCAGTCCTGAGGCATTCCTGCAAAGGTCAGAGCGGGTTGCGGAAGCTGCAGATGTCCTGAAGGCAATGGCGAGCGATACGCGGCTGAAAATCCTGTGCGCGCTGAATGAAACCGAAATGTCGGTCACCCAGTTGGCAGAACTGACGGGCCAGTCATCATCTGCTGTGTCCCAGCATCTATCCAAACTGCGGGCTGCCGGACTGGTGGCGTCCCGGCGTGACGCCCAGACGATTTACTATCGCTGCAGCGGCGGCGTCGGTAGCGCTTTGGTCAACACATTGTGTGATTTCTACAGATGAATACCGCCGCTTAGCCGGTGACGTGACGGCGCCGCGCTTTTGCCTGGAGCGTATCGACTGAGTGCGCAAGGATGAACCAAGTCTGTTTGACCTGCCAGCCTTGGAAAGGCGCGGCGAACGCGGCGCGAGTGATGCGCGAGATCCTTTCCAGCGGGCCTGGCGCCGGGATAGACGAGCGGTCTTGCCCGACAGGTCAACGAACACCTGAACCGGCGCCTCAACGGATGCAGCCCAGTTGCGCGCCGCCTTCAACACGTCCGCCAGTGTCTTTTCCGGGACGTCGATCCGTCCGAGTTTAGCTTTGAGCTCGCTGTCGCGCTGTTTGAGGTCTTCCCGCCGGGCGAGACCGATTGGGCGTTCGCTCCGCATCGCGTCGAGGCGCTGCTGCAATCTGGCTTGCATCGGCTCGGCGCCTGGGCTGTGGCGAGGTCTGCCATGCGCATTCTCGGCATCTGCACGTTGGGCCGGCGTGAGCGGCGCCGACAGACTGAGGGAAACTGCCGACATGCAGGTTGCGAATGTGGGCAGCGCTCAAGTCGCCTACGCTCCTCATCCTTTAACGAGAATAGAGCCCAACGCGCCGCGCGCAATGCATGGCCAGAGTCTGGGCGGGCTTTGCGGAAGGCTGGTGCACGCCGCGGGGGGCCTCAGAATATGGAAGCGATGCGGAAAGCAGGTCAGGAGAAAGTGGCATGAAAATGAAGGCCAGATTCCCAAGTCCTGAAAAAAGCCAGCCGGTGGCAATGGAAATGGCGAAGTAAACCGCGTTGCCATGGTAGGCCAATACAACCGGGGGAATGTCCCGCAAGCTCGAAAGAGAAGGGCCTTCACCAGAGGTTTGAGGAAAGCGGTCGCACGTGGACCGCCATAAAGAGCCGTCTCGACGTTAAGCGGTGGCCCTGCGCAGTGGAGGAGACATACGCAGGGCGCGGGCTCAACCGATTATTCGTGCCATTGGCCGGTTCCGGTCGACGTGCCGTCTTTTGAATGGATGGTCAGGGTTTCGGTGCGCCCGGCCAAATCTCCCGTCTTGCCGATCAGGCCACCGACACAGCTCATGATCTTGCTTGCAGCATCCATGAAGTTGCAGCCGGTATATATGGTATAATTCCCGTTTTCACCTGCACCATCCCATAGGCGGTGGACCATGAATATTGAATCGCGAAATGATTGGCTGGTCGAGACGCATGTGAATGTGCTCGTTGCTCCGGTTCCGTCAGTATAGGTCGTTGTTGATATCCCGGTCCAGAATGCGCCAGTAAAGCTTCCCTGTGGCGTCGTGGCGCCAACGGTCGTCGGTGTTTCAGACGTGGATCAGAAAGTGAAGGTTTGCGCCAGGGCGCCTGCACAAAACAGTCCGGATGCCAAACCAAAGGCAACCAGGCGTCGGGTAATTCCGATTATTGTTTGCATTGTTTTCTCCAGAGGTATCCTATGGCGTCATTGCGCTGACGGTGCAATCAGGCCCGATGGCCCAATGAATTGTGGTGGCAGTACCTTATCTCTATGGCGGCCAGATTGATGGCGCCAAACCCAGTTTTTGCAACTGCCTCAGGCAGACACTGTTCGGTTTCCTCATACACCTGAAGCCGCGTTTTTCGACGTATTCTGGTAGCGCGCGCAGCTAAGCGTTTGACCGCCCACCTCCTTCTGCGAGGAGATTCTGCGGAGATAAAGTAAACGTGATGGACATTGTTTCTCCAGGTGCGAGTGCGTCCATCGCCTGCGGCGTAGGCAGATTTGCAGTGTTTAGAGCGTTGTTTACGTGAGATGCTGGTTCGCAACAAAGGACTGCACCTTGACCCGGATGGTAGATGATAAGGTTGCCCTTCTGGTGACTTGCAAACATGGAAATACGAAGCATCTTGGTTGGGTAATCCAGTGTCAGGTATCCACTCCAGCCCGTGAAGCAGGTATCCAGGTCCATGCCGTTCAGACGACGAAACTCACCGAAGCCTGACCCGGGCGACATCGCACGCCAGGCGACCGGCAGACCGGGGCTTGCCGGGTCTGTTCGCCAGTAGCCCTCGGCGTCCATTCTGACTCGTACATCGCTCGTGCGAGGAAAGTACGGATGAAACCCAAGGCCGGCTGGCATACGTTCCTTGCCCTTATTCACAATCGAAAGCGAAAGTGAAAGGCCAGTTTCGTCCACGCGAACAACCTGCGTGGCGCGAAATGGCCAGGGCCATTGGCCCACGCCGTGATCCAGAACCATTGCAACAGAATCAGGGAGGATCGCCCCAATCTTCCAGGCCTGCCGCCAACCGATGCCGTGCAGGGCGTGAGGCATTGCGAAATCGGGCTCTGAAAGGCGTACCTTGCTCCCCTCGAATGTGAACTCAGCGTCGCGGATCCGGTTTGAGAACGGCACGAGCGGAAAGCAACCGGCATGCTGATCGACTGGCCAGAGCCCTGGCTGTCCTGACGCAAGGATTTCCTGCTTCCTCCATGTGCATTCGACGATCTGGCCGCCACGCGCGGCGTCTATCTTGATGCGCCAATCGTGCGAGGCAATCTCTGTCTGGTCGGATGCCCGCACTCAAACGATCCGCTTGACCAAAGGATGTCGACGTTTGAGCGCGCTCCACCAGGTATCCATGCGTTGCGGCTCAACAAGCGCCACAATACAGCCGCCGAATCCTGCGCCTGTGATGCGCGCACCGTCCGCGCCAAGGCTGACAGCGTCGTAGACGACCTGGTCGATTTCCGGAACCGAGACCTCCATATCGTCGCGAAGTGATGCGTGGCTCTCATTCATCAATCTGCCGAATTCGGCACGGTTACCTGAGCGCAACGCTGCGATGGCGTCGCGTGAGCGTATCGCCTCAGATATGGCATGTCTGGCCCGGTTGAGAAGTGGCGCATCGAGCGCGGCAATTGACAGCAGGCTGGCATCGCACAGGTAATCCAAGCCCAGTCTCGCAGCAGCTTCAATACATTGGTCGCGCCGGACCTTGTAGCGCCCATCGGAAAGGGCCCGGCTGACACCCGAATGAATGACGGCAACCGACCATGTCCCGGGCAGGTCCAGCAGCGCATAGGAACAATCGCGTGTGTCGAGCGCGAGCACTGTGCCGGGCTCTCCCAGTGCCACCGCCATCTGGTCCATAATACCGCAGGGCACACCGATAAAGTTGTTCTCGATTTCCTTCGCTGCGAACGCGAGCGCCGCTCCATCTGCGTCTGTTCGGCCCATGCTTGCAGCTTTCAGCGTCGCGACGATGATGGCAGCCGAAGATGACAGCCCGGCCCCAACAGGAATGGTGCTTTCGACGCTCACGTCTTGTCCACTCTCGATCCAGTTTCGACCTCTCGCGTACTGCAAGGCACCGCGCACATAATCTGACCAATGGGCGTGTGCGGGAGCGTCGATGGAAAAATTCTGGCTGATCGCGAAGTTCGTGGATTTTATCCGGTCCAGCGCTGTTTCGTTGGCGATCATCTGGACGGTCGCGGATGGTGCCAATGCCATCGGCAAAACCGTGCCGCCATTGAAATCGATCCACTCACCGATGAGGTTCACGCGGCACGCAATAGTGGCCGCCCGCGTGACGAGACTAGCGGGTTTTGTCATAGTAACCGAAGCCTTTCTGCTGCTTGCTCGGGTACGACATCGACTGTGAATACACCTGTAAACTGTTCCACACTGGCAAGATATTTAAGGCGGCCTGCATCGCGCATAATCGGGAAGAACTGGACGGTGAACTGAAACGCGTCCCCGGCCTCTCGCGGTGCAGCCTGAAAGCTCATCATGTAGGGCATGGGCGTGCCGAACAGGCTGTCGAGGCGTCGCGGAATATCACCGAGCATGCGGGCAAGGCTCGCTATACCGTCCGCGTCGAGCTCCCAGGGGCCCCGACAGGGCCGGGTCGGCATGATCCATGTCTCGAAGGGAAACCGGGCGAAGGGGGGAGCAAAAGCCACGAATCCATCGTCTGATGCGATATCGAAAGTGCCGTTCCAGGAGGCGTGGTCGGCAACCAGGTCATATCCGGCTGCAAACGCGCGCGCAGCCACCGCCTGTGGCTCCGGCACAACAGAAAACGCGTAAATCTGACCATGGGGATGGGCCAGTGTCACGCCAACTTCCTGCCCCCGGTTCTCGAAAGGCAGGACATAAGCTGCGCCGCTTTCAAACAGCGACTTGTACCGGTCGATGAGCGCTTCAATAAGCAATACGCGCCGGTCTTGTCCTATACTTTGAAGGTCGCCGTCGGATTCAGCGGTGTAGACGACCACCTCGCATCGTCCATAGGCAGGGCCAGTTGCCCATTGGCTTGGCCTGGATGCGCCGCCATCAGCTTGAAGGCTGGAGAACTGATTGTCGAAGATGGCGAGTTCGAACTGCGAAAAGGGTATCTCTGTGGGCGCCGATCCTGGGCGCTCAGGGGCGAGCGGATCAGCTGCTGTTGCCGGCATGTAGGTTCGCAATTGGCGGTGGGGCGAGTATATCGCCCAGGTATTGCGAAGCGGGTCGCGGCGAAGTTCGGACGTATGGTTGCCAGAACCGACCAGCTCGGGGCCCACCCTGCCTGAAGGTGGTCTGAATCCGTAGAGCGAAACCTTGCGTCCATCGGTCTTGATATGGTCGCGGCGGTACAGCGTCCCCGAGCGTCCTTCCAACGTCACGACTGTTTTGTCTTCATTCATGAGGCGCGCCAAATTAAAGTTCTGATTTGCATATCGTTAAATCATGCTGAATGAATTGCGCTAGGCCTCATCGAAGCGCGCATTCACAAACACAGGAACACTTCAATGAATTCATGCGCGATCAGTGGAGGCGGCCTGACATGCATTGTGGTCCGAGAGGCCGGATCCGGGTTCAGATTGTCCTTTCTTGGTCCAGATGGCGCTGAAGATGGCGTGCGGCCTGCGCGCGTGGTCAAACTGCCTGCGAACCCTGATATCGTTCCTGGTGTCAGTCTGATGGCACAGCGGGGTTCGGGCTATGCAGGCGTTGGTCTCCTGGACGCGGTCTCCTTGCCAGACGCGATTGCGGTCAGGCTTCGTCCATCCGGCATGCGCAAGGTCTCGGACACGATTCTTTTGTTGGAAGCTGCGGACCCTGACTGCGACGTTCGGGCCGAGACGTATCTCGAAATATCGGGCGGCGTGATGCTTGTCGAGACTCGCGTTTTCAATGACGGATCCAATAGCGTGGACGTGCAGCGCTGCGCCGCAGGCTTGTTGCCACTTGATGACTGGAGCAGTGACGCAATCACTTCCTACGGCGCATGGGCCCGGGAAGGGCATGCTTGCAGAGTTCCTATTGATGCAGGACGCGTCCAGTCTGTGTCGCGCCTGGGCCGGACTGGGTTTGACGGCTCCCCCTCGATGCTTGTTTGCGAACGCTCCGCTGGTCCTGGGCACGGACGTGCCATCACGGCGCACCTCGCCTGGAGCGGTAGTCACGCCATCAGCGTGGAGCGGTTGCCTGATGGCTCAATGGAACTATGTGCAGAAGCCCTGTACGAGCCGGGTGAAATTCGGCTTGCTCCCGGGCAACAGGTTGTGACCCCGAAACTTATCGTCGCGGTGTCAGAAAATGGTTTCGATGAACTGAGCGACAAGTTGCACGCGTTCGCGCGCTCTCAGTCGCGCATTGTGCCAAGGCCTGTGCATTTCAACACATGGGAGGCGCGCTACTTCGACTTCAATGAGGCATCCCTCACTGAGCTCGCGGCTCAGGCCGCCGCGTTAGGCGCGGAGCGATTTGTTCTGGACGATGGCTGGTTCACGGGACGACGCGATGACACCAGCAGTCTTGGAGATTGGGAGCCGGACGCAGACCGGTTCCCGCAAGGGCTTGGTCCGTTAATCCGCAATGTGCAAAGCCTTGGGATGACTTTTGGACTTTGGGTCGAACCGGAAATGGTGAGCCGCAACAGCGCGCTCTACCGCGCACATCCTGAATGGGTCCTCGGGTATCCCGATTCCCAGGCACCCACCGGGCGCAATCAACTGGTTCTCGACCTGTCAAATCCCGATCTCAGAGACTATCTGTTCGCGACCCTTTCCAAATGCCTGGACGTTGGCGGCATCGAGTATCTCAAATGGGATTGCAATCGTGAACTCTATCCCGATACAATTAGCCGACGTGGTCGAGCGACGTCCCAGACGCTGGGTGTCTACGCGCTGATGGACAGACTGCAGGCGCGATTTCCTGAGCTTGAAATAGAAAGTTGCGCGAGTGGCGGAGGCCGGATTGATTTTGGCATTCTCCCGCGAGTGACGCGGTTCTGGGCAAGCGATGCGACGGACGCGCTGGACCGTATCCGGATCAACAAGGATCTTTCCCGGTACATGCCGACCGAGATGATTGGATCGCATGTCGGTCCATCCCCCAACCATATTACGGGCCGGTCGTTCTCCATGCGCTTTCGCGCACTGGTTTCGATGTTCGGCCATTTCGGACTTGAGCTCGACCCCTCAGCTTTATCGGAAAAGGACAAGACAACGCTTGTGGCCGCCATCAAAGTATACAAACGGTCGCGCGGTTGGATGCATTCGGGACGGATCAGAACGCTACCGGCAAGCGACAAGCACATCGATGTGACGATCGTGGAGTCGAAAGACGCTGACAACCTACTCGTTCGGGTGCTGAGAACAGCAATGTCTGCTCGGCCCTTACAAGCCCGGATAGCGCTTCCAGGGCTTGATGCGGATTGTTTATACGCTGTATCAGAAGTCAATTTTGATGGGGGATCCGACACCCTTATTGGCAATTTTTCCGCCCAGGGGCTGGCGTGGTCTGGCCTGGACATGGATCCTGGAAAGCCTAACCAAGGTCGTCTGTTCTACCTTCGTCGCCTGAAGGCAGAACGGTCATGAAGCTTGGCGTTTGCTACTATCCGGAACAATGGCCAGAGGCCGACTGGGCCGATGATGCACGGCGCATGAAGTCGCTGGGCCTTGAACTGGTCCGGATAGGAGAGTTTGCTTGGTCCAGGATTGAGCCTTCTCCGGGTGAGTATGACTGGTCATGGCTCGACCGGGCTATCGCGACACTGCATGCTGAAGGACTGGGTATCATTCTCTGTACGCCCACAGCCACGCCGCCTAAATGGTTGGTTGACCAATATCCTGATATCCTTCCATGGGATTCAGACGGTCGCCCGAAAAAATTCGGATCGCGGCGGCACTATTGTTTCTCATCTCCAACTTACCGTCGTGAGAGCGTGCGGATTACCGAGGCATTGGCTCTGCGTTACGGCAACCACCCGGCGGTGGTCATGTGGCAAACGGACAATGAATACGGCCACCATGGAACGCATGAGAGTTTTTCTCCTGATGCGGCAAGGGCGTTCCGGCTGTGGCTGCAAGTCAGGTATCAATCGATTGATGCCCTCAACACGGCATGGGGGACCGCATTCTGGTCGCAAGGCTATCGGTCATTTGATGAGGTCGATCCGCCGAATGCGACGGTTACAGAAGCCAATCCATCTCACCGCCTGGACTACCGGCGCTTTTCCAGTGATGAAATCTGCGAGTTCAACAGAGAACAGGTCGACACCCTGCGTCGTCATAGTCCGGGGCGTCAGATAGCACACAACTACATTGGTGATTTCACCAAGCTGGATCATCATGCAATTGGCGCATCGCTCGATGTCGCGGCCTGGGACAGCTACCCGATTGGCCTTTTAAGCGAAGGGGACAATAGCGAGGCTGACAAAGCTCACTGGCGTTGCTTCGGGCATCCGGACTTCGCCGCATTCAATCATGATGTATTCAGGCACTGTTCGCCCCAATGGGGCGTTATGGAGCAGCAGCCAGGGCCTGTGAACTGGGCCACCCATAATGCGGCGCCCGCCCATGGCATTGTGCGTCTGTGGACTTGGGAGGCGCTTGCGCATGGGGCCGCGTTCGTCAGCTATTTCCGTTGGCGCCAGGTACCGTTCGGTCAGGAGCAAATGCACGCGGCGCTTCTGACTTGCGACCGCCAGGATGCGATAGCGTTGACAGAAATAGCGCAGGTCTCACGCGAACGAGAAGCGATAGGCAAGCTTGAAACAAGGCCTGCGCGTGTCGCGATCGTCCTCGACTATACGAGCCTTTGGCAACATGAGATCCAGCCACAAGGGCGAGCAGGTTCGGTTCTGGAAATGGCGCGAAAGTTGTATTCTGGTTGCCGGCAGTTGGGACTAGATGTGGACGTGATTCCCCAAGACGCGGACTTCGGGTCTTATGGTCTTGTCATCTTGCCAAGTGTGTCGATCCTGGATGCGACCGCGTGCGGGCGGTTACAAGAAAGTGGTGCGACAGTGCTAGCGACACCTCTCACAGGGTCTCGGGCCGTCAATGGGCATATTCCTGACGACCTGGCGCCAGGCCCGTTCGCAAAACTCCTGCCTATGCAGGTGAGGGTATTCGAAAGCCTTCCGCCTTTTGTGAAACTCGGCGTTACGGCCGCAGGCTGGAAGTTTGATGGCTCGCTCTGGCGGGAGTCGGTAAAGAGCGCAGCGCAAGCCCTGGCCTATTTCGACAATGGCGAGGCGGCCTGGCTTCGAAACGGACGGGTGCACTATCTCGCTTGTTGGCCGAACGAACTTCTCTTGATGCACGTGCTTCGCCAGCTCTGCCAAGAGGCGGAACTGGGGGTTCGCGAGACCGGGCGTGATATTCGTCTTCGCCGCGCCGGCAATATCCAGTTTGCCTTCAATTACGGCCCGGATCTGGTTGACCTGACCTTTCTCGGTGCGCCGGATGCAGACGACAAATATTTGATCGGGGGGAGGGCGCTACAGGGTGCGGGGGTTTCTGCCTGGGCTGTATGATTCTCAGTCGCTCGTCATTTTCCCTGTCGAATGTCCCCTTTCGCAAAACCGCCGGAAAACGGAGATACTATCTCGGCCACGGTCATCCGGTCATGTCAGCAGCATGGTGGGGAGCGTAACTCGCGCAAACCGACCCGGATCAGCGCGCGGTCATGGCGCGGATGGTTTCAAACAAACTGCGTCCCTTAGCCGGATCTGTAGTGCCAGGCCAGTTGGTTCGGCCTTTTGAAGTGTCAGTACAGACCGCTCACCGAATGTCGAATCCAGCCTCTGGCGCACATTGGAAAGCCCAATCCCGAGATTTTCCGACGATGTGTCATCAAGGGTCATTCCCGGACCATTGTCGGTCACGCTCAGCACCAGATCAGAATTCTCCATTTGGGCTGTCAGCGTAATCTGTGTGGGACCGAG
>Ga0075108_10001664_pt1 | contig 10634 bp, 7 predicted proteins | sample AntAceMetag02UK1_FD_69797 | JGI IMG/M metagenome (GOLD analysis project Ga0075108, IMG submission 69797) | Saline lake microbial communities from Ace Lake, Antarctica - Antarctic Ace Lake Metagenome 02UK1 | ecosystem: Environmental > Aquatic > Non-marine Saline and Alkaline > Saline | place...
GTCCAAATATCCAATTTTAATGTTAGTTTATACGGCACAGGCATTAACCGTTCTACTGTGTACGTATCTCCTTGTGTAGTTCCATACGCTCCGGTCTCAGAATCGTAATATCGTTCACGAATCTGCATCTTGTCTACGTAAGTTGGATTCATTACACGACTGCGATCATAATCTAAACCGTCAATGTATACCGCCATGGCAGGAACAGCATTTAAACTATTCTCGCTGTTATTTTTGATAATAGCCGCTGCTTGTCTGCTACTGTCACCATATATAACCGGGACTCTTTGCAATGCAGTGACCCCGTCTCGGTCTTTTCCAAATTCAACTTGAAAATTAGAAACCATACGGATAAACTGAGTGATATATCGTCTGATTTGTTTATCGTAGAAAAACTGTTGATAAGCCATTAATTATCCGCTTTCGGTGTAAGTGCCTTGCTAAGACCCTGGCGAGTAGGTAATGTCTCGCCTTCTTTGTTGGTATACGTACTCTCGTCGTTGACAAAAGTGCTACGGAGCGTATTATTTGTTGAGCCAGGAGTAAGATTAGCACGAACTGCATCTTCAACTTTGATCCAACGTGATCCGTCATATCTAAATAATCTGTCAGGCACATAGTCGGTGCGTAAAGCAAATTGCCCAACGGTGGGGTTGCTTGGGAAACTTGTGCCTGCTGTTACATTAAAGCCGTTTGGAGCATCCCCGTCGCCGCCTAAATAAGCAGGAATATTTGAATTTGGAGTTGTGACCTGTTCGTTAGTAAACACTTTGGTACTGTTTGCATATAGATTCGAAGATGATGATTGACCGGTTGGGTCGCCCAGGCTCCCGTCAGGGTTCAACGGTACAATATATAAACGGTCAGTGTTAGTTCCACTCTTGGGTACGTCGATTTCTGCCTGTGAAATAATTGCATCATTGATCTGAAACAATTTATCTAGTGTGCTTATAACCTGGCCCAATGGTGTGTTGGTATTCTCGCTGGCTGCAATATTATCCAGTATGTCTTTGTACTCTTGACCGTCTACCAGTGGTGTTAGTTTAATTCTCCACAAATGCGGCCACCACGTTTGGCTAAATCCTTCGGCGCTGAATGTACAGTCTTGTACGACATAAAAACGTTTAAGCACAGCGGGAATATCTGCATCTAAAGGATAATAATCTTTCTTATGCGGTAGTTCCAATACATCCCCATCCATTATTTTACGACCCACAGTTGAGATCATGTCATTTAAATGGAATGTCATGTATACTGTATCTGCATTTAAAAACAACCCAAACTGACTCAAGTCAAAATCACTGTCATTTACAGTATAGACTCCGCGAAGTCCGTATACGTTTTCTTCATACTTTCTATCTCTGTTTTCTAAAAACAACAAGTCCTGAATATTTTTTGCACTTTCGTTAGCATAGTACGGATTTTCAGCGTTCTTCCAATAGACGGTTATGGGAGTTGTGTTGGCAATTGTTTCTGTCACGTTGGAACTGATAGTAACTGTATTGGCAGTTAAATTTTTTGATAAAATAATAGTGTTGGCAGATATACCTACACCGCTGACATTTTGTCCTATATCGAACAACGTTACATTTCCAAACGACAAAACTGCGGTATTTGCAGTGACTGTAGACGTTATAGGATACGCAGTTGTTTGAGTGGTGGTGCCCAGATATTTGTGTAAGTAGACACCTACGCCGCCGATGGTAAATTCCTCGGAAATCCGTCTATCAAAAAATTTGTAATCGTTGCTGTGGTTTTCACGCCACATACTTAATCTAGGCATAGTAAGTTCTCAGTATTAGTGTATTTATGGAATTGTTGACAGTAAATACCAAATGCAATATAATAATAATATGGATGACACTGAACTAGGTGACCGAATGCACCAACTTAAATTAAGCATACATAAGCATCACGGCATAATATTTACAGATTTAAGCAAAATTTACAGTAATTTAATGAGTATAACTGCCGAACTAAGTAAGGAAGCGGTGGAATGTCGTCGACTACACAGGCCAACAAGTAAGTACACTGCATTACATACTGAATTTCAAGTAGTACTTGAGTTTGCAGAGCAACAGTTGACGTTTGCATCACTACTTGCATAAATTGCCTAATTGTGTTATAATTACATTTTACTGACAAGGACATATCATGGCAACATTTGCTGGCATCAAAGTACCAAAGAAAAAAGAACGTGCGCTAACCGGCGAAGAACACATGACAGGCGCTGAGCCAACATGGACAGGTGCAGAGACTGGATTTGAATTAGGGCAAGAGTACATTACCAAGTTACGCAGTGCCATGTTCTATTGCAATTATCATTTCAGTCTCAAGGATATGAAAAAAGACGTACTACGTTACGTAGAGACCATGGGGATTTTCAATAAAGAAGACATGCGCAGATTTGGCAGTGCATACGATTCTAAAACAGGTGTTAGTATTTCTACTGCTTGCAGCTTGTGTCGAGCTGGTTCTCGTGGTGCCCCGTTGATAGATAAACACAAATTGTTTATTACCACTACTTTTACTGAGCTCTTGAGCAAATGGATAGATATTAAAGCACCCGATTCAGCTGACGCTGGCCCGGTTGCTACCGAAGTGTACAAGCCCACTATCCAAGATCGGTTGCAGGAAAAAACGTCAGATATTATTGGTGAGCTTGAGGGCCATTACGATGACCTTATTGCTACAAATAACACTAAGTTTAAGCCGTACGATTTTCTGGTTGCCAATACCGTAGTACAAAGTCAATTGGGTAAATACGAGGACTTGTTCAACAATCGCAAAGCAGAGCTTGAGTTGGCACAAAGTAAAAAAGACGATCAATTAAAAGAAGGATACAGCCAGTATAAAGTTGCCGACTTCAAACGTGTGATAAAGTGGATTGACGAGCTGTTGGAAGCAGTTGAACAATATCGCGGAGTTAAGAAAGCCACTAAACAAGCTCGCGTTAAAAAAGCACCAAGCAAAGAAAAGTTGATTGCTAAACTCAAGTATATGACTGAGGAAAAAACTCTTAAACTGGTTAGTGTTAACCCGTCTGGTATTATCGGTGCTAGCGAATTGTGGATCTATAATGCAAAAACACGAAAGCTGGGCAAGTATGTTGCAGACGATTATGCCAAAACATTATCGGTTAAAGGCACTACGATTATCGGGTTTGACGAGCACAAAAGTGTGTGCAAGACACTGCGCAAGCCTGCGGAACAGTTGAAAGAGTTTGGTAAAGCGGGTAAGATACAATTGCGTAAATTCTTAGATGATATCAGAGCAACGGAAACAAAACTAAACGGTCGAATCAGCATAGACATAGTATTGCTTAAAGTCGCATAGCATCAAAGTCCTGCCAGGCTAAATAAGGATACTAGGACTTTTTATGGCTACAGATAACACAGTAATTGTTCCCGACTTACAAGCTGACGGAAGTGTAAGAACTCAAAATTTAGGCATGGCTGGCTTTATCAGCCAGGAAAGCGCCATTGCCGCCAATGAGCAGATTTACACACTAAACCAACTACGCAACGAGATGATCGATTACATCCGTTTGCGTTTAGGCGATCAGATTGTTGATGTTGAATTAGACAAAGAACACTACGAGTTGGCAATTAAACAATCGCTGACCAAGTATCGTCAAAAAGCACAAAACGCAGTTGAAGAAAGTTATGTATTTTTGGATTTGATTCCCAATGTACAAGAATACATCATGCCCAGCAATATTATGGAAGTGCGCCAAATTTTCCGTAGAGGCATCGGCAGTACCACAGGCACTACTGCTAGTCAATTTGAACCATTTGCCAGCGGGTATTTGAATACTTATATGTTGGTGGCGGGACGAGTTGGTGGGTTAACCAATTACGAACTGTTTACAGCATATCAAGAGTTGGCTATGAAGATGTTTGGCGGGTACATCAACTACAGTTGGAACCGCGTGACTAAGAAACTTACTCTTATGAGAAAGATTCCTTACGACGGCGGAACGCCAGTTGCTATGACTGCACTAACTGCCGCAAGCACAGCGATCAATTCAATAATCACAATCACACTACCCACACCCTCTACAGCTTTCCAAAGCAATTTAGAAGTTGGGTCCAGCATTTATATCCAAAATTGTAATGTGTCGGGCTATAGCGGTCAGTATAGGATTGCTACTATTGATGGCACAAAGACAGCAATAACTGTACTTGCAAACCAACCACTTGCCGCAACCAGTGTGACAGGTAATAACTTGGCCGGCGCCACTTTCTTTATTCCAGAACCGTTTTATGATGGTAATGCACTGGAAAGCGTATTGTTGTGGTGTTATAATCATAAGCCTGACAGCATGTTGTTAAGCGATCCACAAGTTTATCCTTGGTTGCAGGAATATGCGTTGGCATTTTGTAAAACCATTTTGGGACAAGCACGTGGTAAGTTTGCTAGTATTGCTGGGCCACAAGGCGGCACTACCCTGAATGGTTCCGCCTTGCTGGCAGAAGCAGATGCTGAAATGGCCAAACTGGAAGAAGAACTTAAAAACTATGTTGATGGGTCGGAACCATTGACATGGATTACAGGATAATGTATAATTAGGACTCTTAGGAGTCCTTTTTTATGATTATTGGTATTTGTGGTTTAATTGGCGCGGGCAAAGACACAGCCGCAGACTATTTGGTCAACTGGCACGAATTTCGAAGAGACAGCTTTGCAGCCACATTAAAAGATGCGGTTGCAGGTGTGTTCAATTGGGACAGAGAACTGTTGGAAGGCAGGACTAAGTCAGCTCGCGGATGGCGTGAACAACCTGATCATTGGTGGGCAGATAGACTAGGAATCTCGAATTTAACACCGCGTTGGGTATTACAACATTGGGGTACTGATGTTTTCCGAGATCATTTTCATCAGGACATATGGATCGCCAGTTTAGAAAACAAACTAAGAAAAACAGAAGATAACGTTGTAATTTCGGACTGCCGTTTTTCGAACGAAGTAGAGTCTATTAGGCGTGCAGGCGGCAGAGTAATCCGAATTGTTCGTGGCCCAGATCCAAAATGGTTTGAGTTGGCCAAACGAACTCCTGAATTAATGTCATCGGTGTTCCCAGCAGTGCATGCCAGTGAGTATAGTTGGGCTCCTACGGAATTCGACTTTATCATTGAAAACAACGGAACCATTGATGAACTCTACGCTGAACTTAAAAATCTGGTATAATTGGGCTTTCTCGCCATGATGATTTATCAATGCCAAGTCCAACTCTGCAATTTAAACAAACTGTTTTTAAGTTAAATTGGTCAATGTTTTTTTCATTGCCGTCTACATGAAACACTGACAATTGTTTAGCTGGATGTTTTGCCCTATAGCCGCATAATTCACATGCGGTTTTTTTACGATATCCTTTTTTGTACCATAATGGTGCCACAGGTCTTAATTTTTTCTTTTTTCTGTAACAGGAGTTGCAAACACTTCTATACCTCACTTTATTGTTGGAATAATAGTTGATTGCTACATTGTTAATGTTACATACAGCGCATAGTGGTCGGTCCATATAGATATTTATCGGTACAAACCTTTCGAAAGCGTATCCAACTGACAGTTTTTTACTACATCCGATAAATATCTATAACAGTTTTATGAGGATATGAAACATGGCACTAGTTTCCCCAGGCGTACAAGTTACAGTAACTGATCAAAGTTATTACGCTCCTACATCAGTAGGGTCTGTAGCATACATTCTGCTCGCAACAGAACAAGATAAAATCGCTCCGGGCGGCGTATCGATCGCTCCAGGTACAACCGCAGTAAATGCAGGATCCATTTATAACATTACAAGTCAACGAGACTTAGTAACTACATTTGGTACTCCTACGTTTAAAACAACATCTGCAGGGGCGCCTATTAACGGTGACGAAAGAAACGAATACGGCTTAATGGCTGCTTACAGCTTATTGGGTGTAAGCAATTCTGTCTACGTACAGCGTGCAAACGTTGACCTGGGTCAACTAGGTGGTACTACAATACGACCATTAGGTGATCCAACAAACGGCGCACTGTGGTTAGATACATCTGTTACAAATTGGGGTGTGTACGAGTGGAATGCAACTACACAAGCATTTGTTTTGGCGTCACCGTTGATTATTAACGATACTGCCAGCTTAGAAGCCAACATTACACCTAACGTTGGCGTTGGTAGCATTGGACAACTTGCAGTTAACACAGTCTCGGATACTAATCCGATATTTTTTAAAGCATATGATAACACATGGCAGTTGGTCGGTAATGTAGGATGGCAAGCACATATTCCTACTATCACTGGTAGCAACACCAGTGTGTCAATGACCGCTAATGCTAATATTACTATTAACACTACTAACGTCACTGTATCAACAGGCACTAACATAAGTGTAGTTAGCGCGGCGATTAATTCAGCAGCTATTACCGGCATTACTAGCCGCGTAAATAATAGCAACCAATTGATTATCCACGTTACTGAGCTGGCAACAAGCAACGGATCGGCTGCTGATGGCAAAATTGCAATCAGCAACGGAAACAACACGCCGTTAAGCGATTTAGGTATCACCGCAGGTACTTACAACGGCCCAGCAGTTACTATCAGTCCATACTTCACTGTTCCTGCATACGAATCCGCCAACTTAGCAGCTAATTCCGGAAGACCAACAGGTAGTATCTGGCAAAAAGCCAGTGTAATAGGATCTGGCTTAAATGCAAGCGTAAAACAATATAACAGTGCATCGGATACTTGGGTTGCAAAAACTGTAAACGATTATGCTAACGTATTTGTAGCAACCTTTACATTAGACCCAACGGGTGGCGGTACAAACTTAGCCGAAGGCGCTGTATTTGTTGAATATGATGCATACGCAGAAGATACTGGAGTTCAACCGCACATTGGTTCAAGACTATGGTATCGTAATACTACAGGTGCAACCACTGTGACAGGTAGTACCGCTAGTCCTATAGCAGCAAACGTTGGTGCAGCATTTACTTTAAAAACCAGAGCACTTGCTGGCACTGTTACTACAACAGAATACACAGTTACTATCACAACAGCAACAGTGGCTGGGTTCGTTGATGCAGTCAGCGCCGCAACTATTCCTTCTGTTACCGCAACGATTGCAACTGATGGCACAATGACATTGACTCACGCATTAGGCGGTGACATGTACCTGACAGACGGCGCAGGAACTCCTTTGGCTAATGTTGGTATCGATTCGACGGCAACCAGTGCATACCAAGTTTATCAAGATAATGGTACTGCTATTTCTAACGTACTAATTGCTTCTAATTGGGAACCAATTGCTGAACGAAACTTTACAGTAAGTTCGACACAAGTATTTGTAGCACCTGCAAACGACACTTACTGGTACTACAATGCATTAACTCGTGCTGACATTATGATCAGTAACGGCACAGCTTGGCTTGGCTATGGGGTAGAAACCAATGATATTCGTGGATACAATTTATCTAGCACTAATGCAACTGGTCCACTTTTTTCTACAACTGAGCCAACAACACAAATTGATGGTACATCACTAGTATACGGTGACTTATGGATTAATACCAGCGACTTGGAAAACTATCCTGCACTATACAGATATCAAAGTATTAACGGCATTGATCAGTGGGTTGCGATCGATACCTCAGACAACACTGGGCAAAATGGCATTGTGTTTGCAGATGCACGGTGGGCAACTAGCGGCAGTACAAACCCAGTGACTGATTCGATTCCTACGATTGCTGCATTGAAATTAAGTTCATATACAGATTTGGACGTGATAGATCCCGGACTTTACCCACGTGGTATGCTATTGTGGAACACTAGAGCTAGCGGATATAACGTAAAACAATATAAATCAAATTACTTTACAGCAACTGCATATCCTGGCGAAAGCATTCCTACAGAAACAGGTACTTGGATATCAGTAAGCGGATATAACACCACAGGTGTAGTTCCGAATTTCGGACGCAATGCACAAAGAGGTGTAATTGTTAGCGCACTACGTAGCGAGATTGACAGCAGCACAACATTACGTGAAGAAAGTAATATCTTCAACATCATTGCTTGCCCTGGCTATCCAGAACTAATGCCTAACATGGTGGCATTGAATGTAGACCGTGACAATACATCGTTTGTAATCGGTGACACTCCATTGCGTTTGGCAGCGACTGGTACTGCACTCCAAGCATGGGCAACTAACAGCGTAGGTGCAGTTGCAACAGGCGAGCAAGGGTTGAATACCACTAGTCCGTATCTAGGTATTTACTACCCAAGCGGACTAACAAACGATTTGACTGGTAATCAGATTGTTGTACCACCAAGCCATGCTGCATTGAGAACGTTTGTCAAGAGCGACAATATCAGCTATCCATGGTTTGCACCTGCAGGAACACGCAGAGGTTTAATTGATAACTTGAGTGCAATCGGTTACATTAACAGCAGGAGTGGGGCATTTGTTAGTGTAGGGGTGACACAAGGTCTTCGTGATACAATGTACAACAACAAGATTAATCCGTTTACTGCCTTACCCGGAACTGGTTTAGTGGTATACGGACAAAAGACGTTAGCGGCTGATCCGAGTAGCTTAGACAGAATTAACGTAGCAAGATTAGTTAACTTCTTAAGAAATCAATTGAATACGATTGCTCGTCCGTTCGTATTTGAACCAAACGATCCAATTACACGTAATGGGTTGTTGGCAGTTGTTAACAGTTTACTAAACGACTTAGTTGCTAAACGTGGTATCACAGACTACTTGAGTGTTTGTGATACAACTAACAATACACCAGAGCGTATTGCTAGAAATGAACTATATGTGGATATAGCAATTCAGCCAACTAAGGCTGTTGAGTTCATCTACATACCAATTAGATTGAAGAATCCTGGAGAAATCCAAGACGGCAATTTAGCATCGGCGACAAACCCAGGAACAGGAGCATAATAACATGGCAGTCTCTTCATTAACAAGATTTACAGTACCATTAGGGGGCAATCAGAGTGCTAGCACTCAAGGCCTCTTAATGCCAAAACTCAAATTTCGCTTCAGAGTGAGTTTTGATAATTTTGGTGTAAGTACTCCCAAGACAGAATTAACAAAGCAGGTAATGAGTTTTGCTCGTCCTCAAGTTACGTTTGAACCAATTGAAATTCCTGTTTACAACAGTCGTGTTTATCTTGCTGGACGCCCAACATGGCAGGCAGTAAGTACAACACTACGTGATGATGCAGGCGGTAATATCAGTCGTCTAGTAGGCGAGCAGTTGCAGAAACAGTATGACTTTATGGAACAAGCTAGTGCAAGTTCCGGTATTGACTACAAGTTTATTACACGATTAGAAATGCTAGATGGCGCGAACGGCAATATCGAACCAATCGTGTTGGAAACGTGGGAACTGTATGGTTGTTTCTTAACTGATGTAAACTACAACGATGTGGACTACAGCAGCAACGATCCGGTAACTGTTACAATGAGTATCCGTTACGACAACGCTATTCAAACAACATCACCTGGTGGTGTTGGCAACGCTGTAGGACGTACAAACGGTACAGTTATTACAGGTTAATCAACACAACATAAAAGCCCACTGAAGTGGGCTTTTTTATGGATAAATATTTGTATGGCCTTATACAACGCAGACTTAAAACCACTAGCAGGTGCGACTCATCCGTATGATCACGCCACACGGTTATTTTTATCGGATAATTTTAGGCTAGCACCCAAACAGTCGTTTTTATATTACGTTTGCATCAATGTAGATCAAAGTGCACTGCAAAGTATCTTGGGCGGTTTAGCCAGCGATTCAGTTGGTAGCCAAACTTTAATCGAACAATACGAAACTGGCTTAATGGCCAAACGAGTCGAACTGCCAAAATTTAATATACGGACTCGCAGTCTAAAAGCATATAACAGAAAAAACATATTTCAGACGGGTATTATGTATGATCCGCTGAGTATTACGTTTCATGATGATGCTGCTGATACTGTGACTAAATTTTGGAATGATTTTTATACATACTATTATAGAGACAGTGACTATGATGCCACTTTGTATACAGTACCGCATAAATATCAATCCAGAACCAGAGAAGGTTGGGGATTTAGCCCACGCAATGGCAATCTGAAACCTTTCATCAGAGATATACAAATATTCAGTTTACATAATAAACGTTTTACCGAATACCGGTTGATTAATCCTGTCATAACCGCCTGGCGCCATGGCGAGCATGATAGTAGCGCCGGTAACGGTACGTTAGACAGTACAATGACTGTGGATTTTGAAACAGTTAAATATCGCACAGGGTATGTAAATCCAGTTGATGTAAACGGCTTTGCTGTTATACATTACGATGATACACCTAGTCCTATTAGTAACAGCACTACAAACATATTCACAGATGACGGACTAATAGGTGCAATTGAAGGAACATCGACTGACTTGGCCAGACCTGATGGCACTGGCAGCGGTTCTGGCATTTTAAGTTCTATCATAGATGCTTATCGTTTCTATAATAACATTAAAGATACTAATTTTAGACAAATTGGATCCATAGTATTGGGACAAGTAGGAACGCAAATTTTAAATGGCGCAATAAATGGCGCAGTTAACAACGTATTCTTCCCCACAACCGGATCAACGAG
>Ga0075108_10001669_pt1 | contig 10606 bp, 17 predicted proteins | sample AntAceMetag02UK1_FD_69797 | JGI IMG/M metagenome (GOLD analysis project Ga0075108, IMG submission 69797) | Saline lake microbial communities from Ace Lake, Antarctica - Antarctic Ace Lake Metagenome 02UK1 | ecosystem: Environmental > Aquatic > Non-marine Saline and Alkaline > Saline | place...
TGTCAGGGTCGAACTCCAACAAGGAGGCCACACCTGTCTTACCCACGAACCGGCCCTTGAGCGTACGCACCTTGATGATGTTGCGCTCTCGGGGGTCATCTGCTTGCTGGTTGCGCTCGATTGCGATGACACTGTTGGGCACCGAACCTAGCGAACCTGATCCACGGAGGTTGTTGAGCGTGATGCGCCCTCCCTCCTCCGCGGCCTTGCCGTCCAGCCTGTTCAGCTGGCTGACGATGTCGATGTGCACACCCGTGCGCTCGACCAGCGACCTGAACTGCTTCATCACGCTGTCGATCATCTCCCTCTCCGAGCCAGTCCGGTCCATGCCGGCGATGACTGCGGTGATGTGGTCGATGATGATGACTTCGCACTGCAGGGCCACCACCATGTACTCGATACGAGCCATCAGGGTGTTGAAGTCGTTGGTCCCGCAGTGATCGTAGAAGAACAGCGGGCCGTCACGGAAGAAGGAGTCCGCTTCGTCGTAGTCCTCCTCCGTGTAGCTCACGTCGATACCGAAGTCGATCGGTTCCTCTCCCTCTTGGGCTAGGATCTCGTTGATCTCTTTGCTGGCGTCAGCCTGCCGCACAGGAGCTTCCAGTCGCAGACCGATCAGGTCCATCATGGTCTCCTCGGGAGACTCTTCAAGGAAGGCTGCGCCCACCCTGCGGCCACGCTGCCTGTGGTGGTACAGTATCTCACGCAGTACCGTGGACTTGCCCGAGCCGGTGCCCGATGCCCACAGCGTGATCTCTCCCGATCGCTGCCCCACCATGGACAGGGTGAGGCCCCGCCATGGGAAGGTCCACGTCTTCTGCTTCTTGGTGCGCTTCCCCACCTCAGAGGCAGGGATGACACCGTCAGGCTGGAACGACTTGGCCTCGTAGAGGCAGGAGAGCAGTCGCTTGCTCTCCCCCTTGATGACGCAGTCGTTCGCGTCATTGTACGGCAGGCTGGCGATCTTCACCCTGCCCGGGGGCAGAAGCTCGGCGCATTCCTTTGCAGCCTTGGTCCCGGCATCGTCCATGTCGAAGCACAGAACGATCTCGTCGTACCCTGCGATGAACGACAGGTTCTGACGTACCGCCTGAGCTGCGTTGTTCGATCCGTTGGGGATGCTGACCACCGGCCATCGGTTGCCCCATAGCTGGGACACAGTGAGGCAGTCGATCTGCCCCTCCGTGATGACGATGCGCTTACCCTTGCCATTCCATAGGTGCTGACCGAACATCGGCAGCTTCTTGGTATTGCCACGCCACCCGAACTTCTTGCACGGCTCACCGTCCTTCTCCACGAACCGCAGCTGCTGCGCCTGCAGCTCACCGTGGCTGTAGTAGTTGGCCACCTCGATCAGGTTGCTGCCGATCTTGGCGGTGCGGTAGTCGAACAGGTGAGCCGTGCGCTTGTCGATGCGACGGCCCGGCAGGGCGATCACCTTGCCGATGATCGGGCGCTTTACATCGAACCCCTTGGACGGAGGGGCTACGTCAGCTGCCTGCTTGTGTCCTGACACGTGGTACCCACACGCAAAACAGTGAGCACCACGACCCTCCGGGTACATGACGAGGTTGTCACCCGACTTGTCGTTGCCCGCCTTGCGGCATTCAGGGCACGGCTTGGTAGTGGTGGTGTCGTCCATCATCCCCTCTCTAGTGTCACGCTGAACTCACCCCGAGTGGCATGTGACTTGGGGCCATCCGCACGTATGTCGCTCCACTGCTTGGTCACGATGAGCTTGACGATCTGGTCGTCGTCCTCCCACAGCACACCGTTCAGTGCGTCGAGCACACCCTTGGAGTAGTTGTCCACGTCTCCCCCGGGCCAAAGCCGCTTGGTCTTGGTCTTCGGGAGACCCACGTACAGGCAGATAGTGACAATCAGCTTGCCCGCCAGCGGGACGTAGTCGCTGTTCTCCACCGCAGCCTGCATCTGCTTGCGGAACTCGGTGTACCGCTTGCCGTAGTAGGTGCCGTACCTCGTCACCCGTGGGCGGGAGGCGGGCACAGGCGGGACGGTGAAGTACACCGTACCCATCCCTTCCTCAGAAGGGGATGTCGTCTTCGTTGAAGTCTTCTTCCTCACCTTCGACGTCCTCCTCGCTGGTGTCAACGTCATCTTCACCCTCAGCGGCGAAGCCACCCGACTCACTGTCCTCCTCGTCGAGGAAGTCGGTGTCCGGTTCGAAGGCCGGCGAGGCAATGCGGTTGCGCTTCAGGAACTGAACGCCACCGAGGTAAACCTTGAGGCCGCCCGTGCCCTCGCTGCTCTTCCACTCGCACAGGCTTCCGGAGACGCGGACGGTATCGCCACCCCACACCTCTCCATCCTCCATGAGCTTGGCGTCAGGGCCGTACACGGGGATGCCTCCACGCTCCTCACGCTCATCGGTGGCAGCGCAGTTGAACTGGTAGTAGGGGGTGCCGACATCCTTGGCCAGCTCAGGGTACTTGCCCTGCTTGGCCTTATCGTGCTCGCCCTGCGTGACCGACTTCATCGGGATGTCGGAGTGGCCCAGCGTCTTGGCCTCGGCCTTGAGGTCCTTGACGTATTCCTGGAACTCCGGGTCGTCCTTGTCGAAGTACGCAGTGATGGTGTACTGCACCTTGTTGAAGGCGTTGTCCGGCTCAGACAGGTGAGCGAACGCAGCGGTGGCGCGTGGCGACCGCACACGTTTGATGCTCTCGGTGGTGTAGGTCGGTCCCTTGGGCTTGGTGCGACGGGTTCGGCGTTCTGCCATCAGATGTTCTCCTTGAGGGGTGGTGCTGCCGTCTTCTGCTTGTTCAGGCGGGCAGCGAAGTAGTTGCTGAGTCGAAGGCCGTACTCGATACGGTCCTTCCACTTGGTCGGGTCAACGCCCGATGAGATGACGGCTTGCGTCACCCCGGCTGCGCGGATTGCGCACTGAGTCTTGTTGTCCATGTCACTCTCCGAATACTTCTATGATCGAGGCCTTCACTTCAAGCTGTCGTGCCTCGGTTACGGGCTCGGCTGGGTTGGCCCACAGGCAGATGTCCTGCACCCCCGCCCTCTTGCACAGGTGCAGGTGTAGCAGGAAGTCTTCACTGGTGGTCCAGCGGTTGAAGGCGTACTGCCCGGGAATGTTCACCCATGCCCCACCCCTGTACGGGTCGGGTAGTCGGGTGACCCCAGCTTGCAGCGGCCACTGGTACAGCACGAGGCTGTTCGTAGGCAGCCCGAACTGGTACACCGGGCACCCAAGCGCATCGCTGATGCGGTCGAGCCACCCGTTCATCATCTCCTTCACCTCAGGAAGGTGGCGGTTAGCTATGTGCAGGTCGTGGTTCCACCCGAGCCTAGGGTGATCCACCCACAGGGCCCTGAACTTGTCGCGCAGTAGCTTCGTGTGCCTGATCTTGAGCAGGAGCTGCTCTGTCCAGTACGTGCCGTACTTGTGGAAGACAGCCTGATCGAACCTACCCCGCCGGCCATTAGGGTGCACGGTGGGGAAGGGGGCGTCATCGAAGAAAGCACGACAGTACAGGGAAACCTTCTCGGGCCTGTCGACCAGCCGGCGCACCGTTTCGTATGGGTCACCTGAAGGCACAGGCCACGTCATTGCGTCGTAGTTGATGTCGAGGTGAATAAGATTCACACGTGAGTACAGCTGAGGCATCATGTCCCTCCGAGTAGTGGGTTCTGGTCGTACTTGTCTCGGCTGTACTTTTCACCGTCTCCGCACGGCATGATGACGTGCTGTCCACTGCCCTCTAGCACCACGCCGCACGACAGCACCGACTTGCGCTTGTAGTGCTTGCCGTAGGCGAAGGCATACATGCGGTCGTCAATGCCGCAGCCTGTGTCCAGACCGAAGCGACGTGAGTAGGGTGCAGCCAGCCACTTGATGCCGCCGGCTGAGTGGCAGTGACCCATGACCACGCTCATGGTCATGTCCCGGGTGCAGTTGTACGCAGGGTGCATGCCGCCCCGGCCCGTGCCGTGGTAGTAGTACACGTCGTCGATGGTGGTATCGTACACCCAGTCCCATCCCGGTGTCTTCCACACGTCAGCGTAGCCACGGAGGAAGCTGCCCGGTACGCCGGCACTCTCGGCCGTGCGTATCAGCCGCTCATCATGGTTTCCGATGGTGACGGTGGCCTTCGGGAAGCGGCGGTACCACTTCTGCACCTGCTGAAGGGCGAGCAGGTACTCATCCTTCGGGCCCGGTGCCTCCGGGTGCTTGGCGTGGAACGAGACGGTGTGCCAGTCCACGATGTCACCGATGAACACCACCTTGTTGCACCTGAACTTGCGCTGGGTATCGCAGATGAAGTCGAAGTACCCGGGGTGCGTAGCCGGAGCATGGATGTCGCCAATGGCGAGAACTCTGCTCACATCTCTTCTCCCGGCACGAAGGCGGTGTATCCGAGGTCCTTCTCACGGTTGTTATCCCAGATCACCATGTCCAGCAGCTCCCCGAACCACTCATCCAGATCCCCGTTATACCCTTCAGTGGTGTAGGCGTACACCGGGAGGCCGAACAGGTCAGCAGCGTGACGCTCCAGCCCACACCCGGGGCTATGCTCCCACCCGGGCAGCGCAACCACTAGGTCGGCCGACGCAAGGGCGAACAGATCCATCGGCATCACCTGCCGGTAGATTTCTCCCTTGCCTAGGTCCACGTCCCGAGTGCCCAGCCGCAGCGGTCGCTCGATGTGGTGGGGGGATACGACGTGGTAACCTTTGGTGGTGAAGTACTCAAACGCTCGGCTGAACGACTCACTGTTCAGATCAGGTTGTCCGCTCATCGGACCCATTACGTAGACTCGCTTCATGCGCAGCCGCCTTTCGGTAGTAGTCGAGGAGGTGCGGGTTACGCAGCATCAGCTGCGTCAGTCCACGGGACAGATCAGTCACACACTGCTCCTCTCGCTTTCTCGGTAGTGATGCACTCCTCCATATGCAGTGAAGAAGCTCGTGGGTGAGCGTGTCCATCTCATCCACCACGGAGGTGTTGATCTCCGGGTTGATGCGTATGGCCCTCTCATGCAGGCTGAACGTGCCGTAGGTGTGGGGCGTCACCGTCTGCTCGATCGTCCACCTGAACTCGTGCAGGTCTACGTACGTGGGGAGGCGAGGACGCCTAGCTGAACGCATAGTTGCTCTCCAGTATGGCCTCGATGTCAAGGGTTCCGAACTCAGGCGGCGGGCCCGGGTCTTCACCTGTCTGCTGTACCACCTCATCACGGAAGCGGCCCAGCTGGTCAATGCGGTAGATGTCGACGAACGATTCTATTACGGCCCGACGCATGGGCGTGGTGCGTCCGGGCGTAGTGCCGAACTGGTCGTGCACCACAGCCCACTGGGTAACACCGTACTGGTGGTACCCGTGACGCACTGACATGCGTAGGTGTGCAGCGTCGAACGTGTGCACGTAGTTGGGTGCCACGCTGTTGCGCTGCCTGTGCGGGGACACTGGGTCGTCGAACCCCGGGTCTTGGAACGTCACCTCGCAGCCGAGGCAGCGTACCCTGCTCGTCGTGCGTGTTCGGTAGTTGGTCTGTACGATGAACCCATCCGGTGCGGTCCACCGGAGCATGAGCCCCTGCCTGTTGGCCAGCTTGGCACACGTCTTCAGCCACTCCATGGCCTCGGTGGCCTTGGGCAAGCTCTCCTGAACGGAGGCCCACAGCTTCTTGCCGATGTACTTCACGGCCGGCGTCGGGTTGTCGCACCAGTCGAGGAACCCATCCGCCATCAGCGCGTCCTTCATCCCCTGCTGGGTCACGTTGTACACGTAGGTCATGGCCGGACGCTTGGCCAGCTTGCGCCCTTGCCAGTTGTCTAGCCACTGCTGGGGCAGGTCTGGGATGGTTGTGTCATCAACTACCCCCAACCGTGTGTCCTGTATCACCTTTGTTCGGGCCAGCTCGGACACCATGCTGTAGATGTCCTGCGGCTTGTCGGCCGGCACGAGGTTGACCAGCGCACCGCCCACCTCGTCCCTGAGCATGGCGCTGAAGTGCTGCAGCCCCGAGTTGGTGCCGTCCATCCCGATCGGGAGGGAGCACTCGTAGGTGTGTATGCTGCCGTGCCGGTGGGCCTCCACGATCTCGATCAGCGCAGCCAGCGCCTGCCACGGGTCGTCAGCACGCGCCCAGCAGTCCAGCAGGTGCATGGGGTCCCAGTCCTCTGGCTGCGCCTCCATGTAGCCCACAGGGGGCAGCTTGTCTTGGGCCCACCTGCGTCGGTGAGCGAAGCCCTCCTTGTCCATACCCCAACAGTTGGCGAACTGCACCAGCAGCCAGCCGTACCCGTGAGGACCGAGTGGGTCGGTGTCCGCTAGGGTCAGCAGCCCACGATCGAGGTCACCACGCTGAGGGTCTAGGGTGGTGGGTATGGTGTACACCCTACCTCGGAAGTCCACGTTGTACGGGAAGTAGAACACACGATCGAGCAGCTCTTCGGCAGCGGCTACCGTCTGGTAGGTCAGCTGCCTCCGTGTAACCATCCGTCCGTTGTAACGGTGGATCGCCGCAGCCCGTCGCTTCCACTCTGACTGCTCACCCTCGCTACCTGCCTCGGGGAAGGGGGCTGATACCTTTCGGTCCTCAACCTCGGGCAATCCACAGCTCCCACCCCCTGCTTGGATCATGCTCATGACGCAGCGCAACACACGGGCGTTCGTTCGCCACCCTGTGTCTTGCAGCACGTTCACTGATTCGTAGCATGCCTCTGGCTGGGGCTCAGGGCCCACACCATCCAGCTCACGTCGACGCACGAAGTCCGTGGTGTGAGACAGGAGGCGGTACCCTCCACTCTCCTCGCTGGACCAAGGCTTGGGTGGCACCACCATGGGTGACAGCACCGGGCGGTGAGTCTCGACCAGCTCGTTGGCCTTGACGATCCTGTCCTGCACTTCAGGGATGATGACGATGCGGTTGAACCGCTTTCCTAGGGCGTACCCTGAGTGAGGTTCGAAGACGCCTGACCGAAGGATCAGGATCTCCAGCATCTTGCGCCCGACAGAACGTCGGTGCTGCACAGGCCACGCCCTACCAAGCTCACCCAGTTTCTGTCGTGCCTTAGCTACGACTCGGGGTGTCCACTGCTTGACCCTGCGGTCCATCACTCGCTTCAGCTTGGGTGCCTCAGTACGCAGCACCATCATGTGGTACTCATTCTCCACTGCGGCACCAATGCCGCTGATGGCGCTGACGAAGTTGATGTCGGTGCCTCGGTCACGCACGGTGCCTTGGTTCAGCGCCCACGATAGCGTGGCCAGAGACATTGCGCCGGGGTCCATGAGCAGGAAGGGCACGGCCCAGTACTGAGCGTGACGCATGGCTACGCCGCTCTCCAGCTTCAGCCTCTCCGTCTCCACCCCGTCGACCATCTCGGTAAGGGCGGCGGCAAGCAGCTGGCGTACACCGGGCTGCTGTGTGGTGGGCCCTGTCTTCATCATCTCACGGAAGCGGCGCACGCCCTCGTCGATGGAGTACAGCTCACGCTCATCCTGCTCGGCTACTAACTCTGCCGTGTAGCGGGTATCGGTCTGCATGTCTGAAGCTCTCTGCTGGGATGGGTAGCTGAAGGTGCGGGACTCTACGCCCGAAGGACATAAGAGTACCAGACCATATGGCTGCCTGTGTCTCTGACGGGGTCCAGTCCATCATGTGTGCGACGTACACTACACGCCGTTCGGCTGACTCACGTACCCGCTTGGCTTCGAACCGCTTGCCGTCGATGCGTAGTGCCTTGGCCATCCACGTGTCAAGCACCACTGCATCTTGGTCGCCTAGGATGGCGCGCCTGAACGCATCCGTCTTAGGTCCACGCAGCGTGCCGGTCCTCTCGTAGTGCTCGACAGAAGCACGCACGCCGCGCATCACAGTGGGTAGGATCTCTCCTGTACGCATGTAGTGCACGGCGTACGTCACTGACCGCTTGACGGTCACACGGGGGGAGAACAACGCAAGCGCAGCAGCTGTGGCTCCGATCTCCCACTCGTTGGCGTAGCTCAGCGTCATCACGTCATCGAGGGCGATGCCGTACCAGTTGCGGTACTCGGCACCATCCCTCGCCAGTCTCATCAGTCGCTGAACCGTACTCACAGTGACGCCTCCCACTCGTGGTTGACGATGGCATCCTCGTACCCCGGGTCGAGCTGGCACGCAAGCGCGTGTGCTCCCTCACCCTCAAGCTCAAGCTCGGTCGGGTTGCTCTGATCTAGATCATCCATGACGGACATGGACAGCTCAGTCCACGTGCCCTCTAGGTTGACCACCACGTCTCCCGGGCACCCGCCCTCCTCTGCCACCCCCATCATGGTGACGGTGATGGTCCAGTGGATGGACCCAGTGTCCCCCTCACGGATGAACTCGTTGGTCACGTCATTGCGAACCTTGCGCATTGCTTGCTACCTTCTCATCATGGACTCGCTTCCACTCCTCGGACGCCGCACGGCGTGCTGCGAAGGTGGTTGCGAAGGCTGACTCCCAGCCTAGGGCATACAGCTCAGCGTCGTAGTCACGTGGCTGGTCACCCTTACCGGCACCCGTGCGCCGGCGGTCGCTCTTAGGCTTCCCGTAGAACTGATCGAACTCCTTGCGGTCAGCCCCTGTCAGGAGCGATCGTCGGTTCGACATTGCATCTTTGCTTCGTTCCTCCATCGACACGTCGCATGTACTCCATATGCTCACGCAGCTCTTCTGCGTACTTGTCCATCGCACCCGATTGGTCGTTACGTCTGATTAGACCAGCACCGTGGCAGTGCTCGCATGTCTGCTCGTCGTACCTCAGCTCCTCTACTGCCACGCCGCCACCGGTGACTACGCCACACCCCACACCCTTGCAGAAGGGACACAGGAAGTGTTCTGGCAGCTGCATCAGACAACCCCCCTGATGAGAGCTCGGATGGTTCTGCGTTGAGTTTCCCACAGCTTGTGCAGGTCAGCGTGCTGTCGTCGAGCACCGTCAAGGGACTCTTGTAGGCTGTCTACATGATCGTTCAGGCTCTCCCTCTCCGCATTCTCTAAGCCACCGCACGAAACCACACCGTGGAACATATCAGCACATAAGCCTTCTTTGTAGCCCTTCTTGAAACCTGCGGTGAACGCACTCTGGTGGTTGTAACGGGAGACCCTAACCTTCTCGCGCATACGCTTGGTGTACTGCAGTAACTCTTCGATACGTTTAGCCTGTAGGCGCTCGGTGTCGTTGTGCTGGCTTAGCCGGGCGCACAGGCCCGGGGACAGCACTGACTTGATTGCCTCTTCCCTCGCTTCGGCCACCCTGAGGGCCTCACGCTTTAGTGCTTTGGTGATGTACTCACTCATCCTTGTACTCTCCTCTGGCCCGTGCTACACGGGATCTATCGGTGTCGTTGGTGTTCACGCTTGGGCGGGACACCATGGAGGAGTGCACATAGCTTAGGGTGAACAGCACGTCATCCTCCTCGTCGAAGATGTCGAGCAGGCCGTCGGCCATGCTGCGCGCCCTACCCTCAGCTGCCATGCTGTTGGTGATGCAAGTGAACACGATAGACTTCTCGGGAGGGAGTGCCGCCCCTTGTCCGTCTGTACGGTATCCCCCCGTTGAATGTGCTACAGTCACCCCACCACACGCCTCGACCAGCATACCTATGGCGAGGGTGACCCGCTCCTCGGTGGCGTGCTCGCCGCCTACGTACCACTTGATTTCAGCCGACATGGTTGCCTCGCAGGTTCAGGTCAATGGCGGGGATACCCTCACGGTAGGCATCACGTGCTGCCTGACCGAAGGCGAAGATGCCCGGTGCAATCTCCAACTGGTTCACCGCCTCGGGCGGGTGGTTGCGTAGGAAGGGCAGCAACTGAACAGCTGCATGCCCGGGACCATCAGCCGTGACGTAGAACTCACGACCGAAACGCTCAACATGGAACACCTTCATGTCTTGATCTCCTCGACTTCTATCTTGATGTACATCTTGATACCGTCCGTACCCCAATCACCCGCTGTCAGGCCTGCCTCCAGCTGTGGCAACAGCCACATTGCAAGATCAAACTCCAGCTCGTGTCGGGCGACGCCTACTTTATTAGTGCGGCGTACTGAGACCCCCTCAAAGTTCCGATATAGGTATATGGTGCGGTACCCTGTACGTCTGCTGCGTGACAGGGTGAACGTCAGCTTGTACCCCCTACTGAGTAGGAGGGTCAACCCGAACACTCTAGCCAGACCGTAGGAGCACACCACCATTCCATCAGTATAAGGGTTAGCTACTCCCGCACGCTTGACCATCTCCAACTTCAATGCCTTCATGCCCCCACCCCCCTGAACAGCACGCCCACGGCATCGTGGACATCACGGTGCGTGATGAAGGTGCGGCTTGATCTCCGCCACGCATGTGCCTTCGGCTTGCCGGGTCGCTCGGTCGCTCCGTTCACGTGGAACAGGGAGTATTCGAACGTCAGCTCAGTACCTTGGGTCACGACACGGTAGGCATGGCAGCCTGTCACGAAGATCGGTTGTAGGTTCATCGTTAGTCTCTGGTGTGTCATAGCTGAGCACCGCTTGGCAACAGCGAACTGCATCAGCTGGAATCATCAGCTGCCCTAAGTCTATACTCTAGGGCTCTCTCTAATAAGGACTATTAGTATAAGCAGCC
>Ga0075108_10001674_pt1 | contig 10589 bp, 5 predicted proteins | sample AntAceMetag02UK1_FD_69797 | JGI IMG/M metagenome (GOLD analysis project Ga0075108, IMG submission 69797) | Saline lake microbial communities from Ace Lake, Antarctica - Antarctic Ace Lake Metagenome 02UK1 | ecosystem: Environmental > Aquatic > Non-marine Saline and Alkaline > Saline | place...
TATCTGCCGGCTGTAGCAGGCTTTTGAGCGCAGCAACCCGGGCTTTCGAGCGGTAGAACTCCATATGGTCACGTACCACTGCCTCAAACTGCGGCGGCAGGCCCAGCTCGCTGAGCCACATACCGGCTTGATCCGCTTTGAACACGGCGGTGGCCAGCTGCAGGTCCAGCAACCAGTTCTCGGCATTAGGAGGCTCGGGGCCGTCACCAAACACCAGAAACCGTGTTTTGGGTTCCTGCCGCAGCATTCGGTGCTTCAGGCCGAACTCGTTGTTCGCGATCTCGACCTTGGTCACACCGGGCAGATTTACGGCGTCAAACTCACCGCGCATGTCGCGGGCGGTATCGTACCAAAAGACGATCCGGTGATCGTCGAACAACCGATGCAAGCTGGAGGTGATGCGTTCAGTCATCTTTGGCCTCCAGCCCTGCGATCTTCTTCAGCGCAGCCCCGAACAACGGATAATTATTCTTCACCCCATCATCCAGGTCGATCTCGATCTTGGCCTGCGCCAGCGGGAAGACTACGTCGCGCTCCCATTCGTTCAGCTCGTCGATCTGCTTAGCGACTACGCCTGCCTCCTTCAGCGCCTTCGTGCGCTGGCCCTGGCTGGCGCTTGGGTCGTCGGACAGTTTTTCGAGCCGCCCGCGTTCGCCTTCCAGCTTACTGATGAATTCGCGCAGGTAGTCGTTCAGCAGGACCGACACCGTGTCGCTTTGATAGCGATGCATATAGATCAGCGCGTTAAACGTGCCCTTGGGGCTGGAGAACATCCAATAGATCGGGCGTTTCTTGTAGCGCTTCACGTGGTCGGTGTAGAAATCCTTGGTGAAGTATTTGCGGATATCCTTGCCAAGCGCGTCCTCAATATAGCGCAGGTTCTCGCGGAAATGCGTCTCGCCGAAGGTGCTCCGCAGGAACAGGCGGAAGCGCTCGGTGATGTCGTCGGGGAACCAGTCGGCGTCGAGCACGGGGATGACGTTGTCTTCGTCCGGCAGGAAGCTCGGGTCTGGAATGCGGGCGAGGTAATCGGCCAGCGTTTCGCCCTGATTAGCGAGGATCAGACCAGGGGCGTCAAGGCTGTAGCGCCCGAACATGCAGCCCACGGCGTAGGACAGGAACTCGGCCATGGTGTCGGCGCGCAGGCGGGTTTCGTTCGTGGCGGCGTCGTTCCTGATGCCATAGCGATAGGCGGGATTGCAGGTGAGGGTGATCTCATTCAGCGGTACCTCGGGGGTCAGCTCGTTTTGCAGGCCATAGGCGTCGATGAAGACGCGGTTGTTCTCTTCCTCCAACCGCTGCATCTCGTCCGTCATGCCCTGCCAATGGGCGCGGATGGTGTTGTAAGTGCCTTCCAGCGTCTCGCCGTGATAATTGGGTTGGAGCAACGGGAGCGCGGTGAAATCCCAGGAGGTTTCATAGGTATCCCAGTCGGATTTGGCGAGATCTCGAAGGGATCGAACTTGATCGATCTGTCTCACAGCAAGGCCGGGAAGTGACGACAGATAACCCGGGTGAAGGTTGATCGTTGGATTGATTAAGGGCAAAGCTGTTTCTGTAATCTTTGAGTTCAGCAGCCCGAGCAGATACTCGATTTCGACATCAGTCTTTGGCTGACATAAACCAGCTGCAGCGTCGAATATGAAGCCATCAGAGTGAAGCCTGAATCCGTTACGACCCGTTGTGACAACCGTCCAGCAGATCGCGGGCTGGAAAATATTTAGAAGATTAAAATTATGCGCCCAGATCCGGTCGCTCGTCGGGTGTTTAGTGTTTTGAAGCAGGAAACCGTCATTCTCCCAATTTACAAGGCTTTCTTCGTTCCCCGCCCATTTGCGGAACTCCCCACCCTTTGCGTAGGGAAACCACTTTCTCCCAGATGCCTTGGCTGCCTCTCGAGACGCGGCTCCAAACTCAGCTCGCTTGCAGGATACCTCCTGCCACTGGCGCACGTGCCACTCGTTCTTTCCAGTGGCCATCCCAATTCTAAAGTCGCAGAAGTCGCCAAGCAAAGTTGAGCGTGGGAACGTCTCCCGAAGGGCCTCACTCACCCAGTAGGCAATTGGACTTCCTGGAATTTTTTCAAAATCCTTAGATGACACCATCGAAAGACGCTCGTTGTCTGGCGGGAACACGAGCGGAACTCCGTTGTCATCGGTTTCGAAATATCGAACGCAGCAGAATCTACCGTTGAACTCAGCCTTTGGCGACTTTTCGCAGACGAAGGCACAGGTTCCAAAGTTAATTCCCATGCTTGTTCCACCCTTGCCAAGGTATGGCATGTGGACCATCGACTGAATTGTTGTCTCTTCGAGAAGGCGTATCCTAAGCTTCTCAAATGACGCCAGGAACATCCAGCTTTCCATCGTGACCATCGCGCTAAAGCCACGCGCAACCGCAAGGCCTAGCCCTCGTTCAATGAACGCAGCAAAGAGATCAGATTTTCCGTCTCGATAGTTTTTCTTCGTGAAATCTTGGATTTTGGAGTTCATGCCCTTTCCGCCCATATACGGCGGGTTGGCCACAACCACGTGATACTTTGGCGACAGTGCCTCTGCCATGCGCAGCACGGCCACGACCCGCGCCTGCACCTCCTTCAACAGCAGATCGCTCCCAAAATTCCGCGCCTCCACCCCCCGCAGCGTCTCCGCCGGGTTGCGCAGTTTTGGCACGATCAGCGAGCCGAAGTTCTTGGCCTGCTCGAATTGCCCCAGCGTCTCGCGCAGCTCATCTGTGAACAGATCCTTGCCCACCACGGCGGCGACGTCCTGCATCTCGGCCTCGGTGAAGGCCACGTTCTGCAACACGCAGATGTTGGGCTTTGCCTCCATCCGCAGGAACCGTCTCCGCCCCAGCTTGGCCGCCGCCTTCATCGCCAGAGCAAAGGCGGCCAGCGCGCCCGCGCGGTCGTCAATCTCAACCCCGGTTAGATTGTGCGTCAGGATCAGCCCCGGGATCTCGGTCGGATCGTATCCCTCTTCCTCGTAGATGGCGTAGAGCAGGTCGAAGGCATAGGTGAGCATGTGCCCCGACCCGACGGCTGGATCGCAGACCTTGATCTCCTCCGGCTTGCCTACTTTCAGGAAATCCGTCTCGGGCTCTTCCGGCGCGATGTAGTAGTCCATCCGCTCCGCCAGGCGGCTTTGAGGCCGGTTCAGTAGCCATAACCGTCCCAGCGAGTTCTCCACCAGGTAGCGGACGATCCAGTGCGGGGTAAAAAGCTGCGTCGCGGCGGGGATGTTCTCGGCCGTGATCTTCTGGTTCTTCTTGAGGCCCGCGAAGACCTGATCCTTCTTCTCCGAGATGTAGAACTGGTAGAGCCAGCCGATGATCTCGACATCCTGACAGGCGTCCTCGGTCATGACCTTGCGCAGTTCGGCAAGGATTGAGGATTGCGAGAGCAGATCCTCGGGCATCAGTAGTTCGGTGTAATCGTCGATCTGTTCGAAGAGGAACGGCATGGGGCCGTGCCACTGGTTGCAGGCATGGACGAGCAGTAGGCGGTAGGCCTCGGCTTGCGGGTCGTCAGATGGCGTGCGGCCATCCAGCAAGGTGGCAATCCCGGCAGGCGCGCCCTCGGGCAGGTTGCCTGCCATCGCCTCGCCGAGAATCTCGGGCCGGGTCTGCCCTTCGGCGGGGGAGACGATGCCCACGTTGGTGTAGCCGTTGGCGTCCATGAAGCGAAGCGCTGTGAAGCGGTTGAACCAGGTGTAGGCTGTCTGCTCGATGACCTGCCGCTTGCCGTCGCGGGCGATGGCGGCATCCAGAACCTTTATCGCCTCCGGATGCTGACGGCGCGCGGGCGAGGCCGGGTCCACCACAAGGTCGAGCTTGGCGGTGATCTGGTCGATCAGCAAGTTTCGGGCGGACTGGGCAAATTTCTTGAGCGCGTTGGTGTCCATCAGACGATCACTTTTTTTCCGGCACGGATCTGCTCCAGCAGGGTCTTCTTCATTTCCTGGACGTAGTGCTCAACATCGGCCTCGTCGGTTAGGAATGATTTGAGAAAAGTCAGCTTTATCTCCGATGCGTTGATATAGGTCGGCGAGGGCGGCGGAACCGGTGGATCATTCTTACCGTGTGCAGGTCGCGGCGGTTCAGGCGGCCGGCTCAGCCGGTCCACCTCCGCCAGAATGCGAGGCAGCAGATCCAGCTTAGCCCCGTTGGCTCGATCGCGCAGGATCGGGATCATCTTGACGTCTTCGAGGCCCGCTTTGTGGCTGTCGATGCTGCGATTGATACGCTCTTGTTCGTCTTGGGCCAGCGCCTGAAATTCCGGCGTTTGGGCAACCTTGGCGGCGCAATCATCTACAGCTACGATGACAGCCTTGCGCTCCTCCAGAACAGTCAGTTCGACCTTGTCCTTGAGCGCATAAAGATCGGATTTCAGGGACTGGATCGCGGTGCCCTTGTAGCAGGCAGGATCGTCCAGCGCCTTGGAAATCGCGTCGCCTGCCGCAGCATCGACATAGGAGATATTGGCGTCCTGATCGCGTAGGAACTCGCGTGCGTCGTCATAGATTTCTTTCTGCGTGCCACCCATGAAGCTGCGGACCTTGTCCAGCACCTCTTCTTTGGCATCCAGAAGGACCTCTTCTTGCGTGGCGGGCTCGGTGATATACCAAGTGCCAGGTTTCCCGACCATGGCTCCGATCTTTGTGCTCAGGGGCTCAAGTGCCGTCAGGAACGGGTATTGGGATTTCTGTGCAACAAGTCGGCTCAGCTCGTCTGAAAGCATCTTGGTGCTTTCGGCCCATTCAGCGCCGATCGTTCTGGCATCAGTTCCATCCGAGGGGAGGTCGAAGAGTTCCTTGTAGAGCTCTTTCGCCTTTCGGATCTGGGCCGCGGTAAACTCGGTCTGCGGCGTTAGCAGGATATTAGCCAGCGCATGACTATTGTTCAAATTGCGCGCCAGATCGGCCCGCTCCAGAACAGTGCCATCTGAGCGCGCCTCCAGCTTGCCCTTGCCGGACAAGCTGGCCGCAAGACAGAGAACAGCGGTCGTCGACCAACCATAGGATTTCGCACCGAAGCGCTCTGTCAGGTATTTGACTGAGACCTTAACTCCGTTTCGAGCCTGCCCCTGGACGTAGTTCAGGATATCCTGCTCAGCTTCGGTCAGGCCTTCGCCATTGTTGCCGAAGAGGCCGCTTTCGGGGGAGGCCGCCTTCAGGATATCAGCCTCGGCGTAGGTCACCCCGCGCAGCATCGGTAGGTTCACGTAGACCTTATCGATCAGGCCCTGAAACCCTTTGACGATCCGCTCCTGCGGTTCTTCTCCTCCGATATCCAACTCATCACCACGGACAAACATCCGCGCGTCGGCCATCAACTTGCGCAGGCGCAGTTCCAGGTCTTTAGAGCGGCGGTTATTCTGATCGCCTTTTTCAGCAACGATCCGATCTCGGCCAGGCTGCTGAGAGCCAGCACGCGCCTGGCGGATAAACTTGTCGGTCTGCTTGAAGAGCGTCAGGTCACGGATGAACCGCACATCGGGTTGAAGCAACACCGCCAGTTCTTCGCGGCTCATGTTGCGCATCCGAACCGCTTCTGGCGCGGCCACATCATCGTTGAAGGGGCTGATCACATTGATTGATAGCTCATACTCGCGGCCGAGAAGGTGGTCGTCGAGCTTACGGCTGAAGCTGTATTCATGGCCCGTGGCCAGATGCTTGATCTTGCGATGACGCAGGATTGTGTCAAAGGCTAGCGTCTCCATTTCCTTGGAAAGCTCCGACGGATCTACATTGAGCCCTTTGATTTCGGCTTCGACGTCCTTTTCCTCGTTTGTCAGGAATTCGTAGACCTCGCCGTTGCGCTGGATGAGCGTGTTGCGCTCCAAGAAGGACAGGGCCTCTTCGATCTTGCGCCGCTGCTTGACTTGATCGGTGTCGAACTCTGACAGTAAAAGCACGCTGATATTGCGCACCGTCGGCTTGAACTCCTTGACGTATTTGACCAGGAACAGCGCCTTCAGAACCCGGACGGCAAAGGGGTCTATGTCCTGAATTTCATTTTCGGCGATCTGGATAGATTGCTGAACAGCAGATTTCAGGGCTGTTCGGATGCCTTCGAACATCAGATCGAACGTGGCGAGCCCACCCACCGGTTGATCGGCCAGCTTTTTCGCAACCTCCTGAAATACACCCAGCATTGAGCGTTCGCCAACCGAGCTGTGCTTACCTTCAAACGCATTGTGTTGCGACAGCGATGCGATCGCCATCTGAAAGAGCATGTATTGATAGGGGGGGAACGGGTAGCTCGCGATGAAGTTCTCGCGCCCTTCGAAATTCTTGAGTTTGATCGAGCCGTCCGTAAAATCGAACAAAGTCTTCAGGTTGTTTTCTTCGCGGTCATGTAGATTGCCTAGCGTGATTTGACCTGCATCTGTCTTGGATAGAAGGCGGCGCTGGATGACTTCGGCAACGTCCGCCGAGTTGAGGGGCATCTTGACCCCAAATCGCGCCATGATCTTCGAAAAGTCCTGGGACTGAAACGCCTTGCCGTCGCCGATAATCGCTTCCATGTCCTGCTGCGAAGTTACGATGACCCAGGCTTGGCCTTTGCACTTGGTGTTGAGACTTTCGGCGATGGTTTGCAGATTGGTCATCAGCTTGACGTTTTCGGCAATATACTGGCCGACCTCATCGACGAAGAAGTTCAGCCGGAATTGGGGAGCCTGCTTGTCGATCCAGGCCTTCACGCCATTTGCAAAGTCCTCGATCGAGATACGCGTATCGCTGCGATAGTGGCCTAGAATATCCTTGGCATCTGCGGGCTCGCCGCCGGCCACCTGGGCGAAAGCAGTAGCGATGTTTCCTTTTTCGAGAGTGGCTTGTTCGCGCCCTCGTTCCCAAGGCTTACCAGCAGCGGCCTGATAGGCCGCTTTGAAGGGCTCGAACTGCCCGCGGCCATCGAGATCTCGTTCAAACTGAGCGATATGCGGAAGCTTGCCATAATAGCCGCATGCCTCATCAAAGACTTTCTGGAATACAGAAAGCAACGCATCGATATCGGCCTTCGAGATCACGTCGGCTTTCTGGTCGATATTGAACAGGATCGACTTTGACGGAATAGAGACGGCCTTGCGCAGAGCTCCTGACAGCATCGGATTGTCGCTTAGCTTTTCGGCAAAGATGTCGAAGGCCTTCACGCCGTCGACTTCGCGGTTTTCCATCAGAAGAGCGAGCATCTTCAAGAGATGCGACTTGCCCGAACCGAAGAAGCCAGAAATCCAGACGCCATTGGCGGTGTTGTAATTGTTGTATGCGTCCAGGAACCCTTCCAGACGCTGTCCGATTTCGCCAGTGATGACATATTCATCAAGCTCGACCCGCAGGCTGGCCTCATCGTCAGCCTTGATCACCCCATCAATCGGGCGGTCGACAGGTTTAGCGAAGATACTTCTCAAAGCAGTGGCCATCGGTTTAGACCTCGTAGTTCAAAATGTTGAAGGCACGGTAGTATTTGTCGTCATGCAGCAGGCCAAATAGGTCCAACGAGCCGCCAGTGGCCGTGGAATGGGTGTAGCTGCCGGGAAAGAACAAAACCGTCGGCTTATCTTTTGCTGTGCTCTGCAAATTATTCAGCACATTGTGCGAGCGGATATAGGGATAGACCTCGCCGACTCCGGAAAGAAAGATCACGTCATGCGGATGACTATTTATCGCTTCGGCAATCTTTGGGATCAGGTGTTCATGGACATCCAGAACGCCCTGGAGCAGTTCGCGCAATTCAGATTTCTCAGTGTCAGGTTCGAGCTCGAGGATCTCGGCCAGAATGCCGCGCTCTTCAAGAAGCGTAAGCGACAAGTCGTAGAGGCTTAGATCAAGCGTAGTGACGCCTGCATTGCGCGTGCGCGTGATAAGATCCTTGCGGTCCTGCTCTATGGAAAGCCCTTCGCTGGCCGGGTAAGGGCAGATGAAGAACGGGACCTCGTTACCAAGACCTTGCTTGTTGAGAAATCTCTGGCTGGTCAGCACCTGGAATAGATGCTCGGACCGTTCTTTCCGGCTCATCGCCTTGTTCATGATAACACTCCGTCGACAGAAATGCCGGGATAGATAGCTAAATCTGCCGGGCGGGTCTCGGCGATCAAACGTTTGAGTCGGGCAGATAGGTGATAGGTTTGGATCTGCCGCTCCTCTGAAATTACTCCAGCCTCGCGCATCATCCGAAAGAGAACCTGCCGCAACTTGAGCCTAGTTGACCGGCTGATGCCGGCGAGGCCCTCGTCCCATTCTGCTTTTGCATCAAACACAGTGTCGAAGCTCTCCGGATGAAGGTCGAGCTGGTAAGACAGAAAGCGCTCCCGGATCACCTCTATGGCGAATTCCTGAACGAACCGATAAGCACGGCAGGTTGCAAGCCAAAGCAGCGCCTGTTGTTCAGTGCGGTCTGCATCGGCAATGAAGAAATCAAGCTCCTCACTTGTCAGCGTGGAAATGCGATTTGATATCTCGCGCAGTGTTCGCCGCCGAGACGCGGCTTTTGGCAACGAGGTTGCGCCTTCCTCCAAGGCGCGCGCAATTGTGGCGACCCAAGGTTCCCCATCACGATGCAGCCGCGCAACTTCCAGGCTTTCATTGAGAAATAACCCGCCTGTTGAAAACGACATTTTGTAGGACTGCGCACCTTGCCGCGTCATGAAACATTTCTTCCAAGAAGGGGAAAGATTTTATGCGCATTCGTCAGAACGATTTGCTGGTCTTGCGAGCGATGCGATGCTGGAAACGTATCGAGGCCCAAACGCTTCAAGGCATAATACAGCAATGCGTGCCTGACCTTGATCTTGGCCTTTCCGCCCCGCATTCCGTAGTCAAGCGCTATCACCTTTGACTGCGCCTCTGAAAAAGACGGATGTGGGCCAATCTCGATTGTGACTATCTCGTTCCAATTGGCATCTGCCTCAGGTGATACCGGGCTATCCTTGACGTCACGCGTTTCGAGGATGCGCGATAAAAGAAAGTCCTTGAAAATGTTCTCCTTCAGGCAAAACGCCCGCGTGTGCCAGCGGAAACCGTCGGAGGCTATGGCATGGGGGGAGATCCATCGCCAGCGGGGTTCCGGGTGCGAGAGAGATTGATACTTGACCTCAATGGCCTCTGATCGGCGGATCGCGTCAACGATCCCGCGTAAAGTTTCAGCATTGACTCCGCGCTCGGGTGTCGAAGCAGCGTCGTGGCAGGGTAGTTTGGCGATCCAGCAGTCGTCCGGGTCCAGGATATTCTCCTTCACTGATCGGAGTTGGGCCAAGTATCGTGCCGCATCAGGCGGCTGGAACTTCGGCTCAAAGGCAAGGCCACGAACATAAGCCCGAGCGCTCATGTCGTAGATCATATTCTCCGGCGCGAGCCCGATATAGCGGTTTAGATCTGATGAGGCCTGGTTCACCGATAGCCCGAACTGGTCCATCAAATCGCTTCGGTTCACATGCCCCTCCCAGAACAGCCGAAACTCTATGAAGGCGAGCCTTTGCTCGACGCCCCAGCGTAGGTCTGATTTTCCGCTCTCCAATGCACCCTCCCTGGCGGCCGATGCGTATGATTAATATGCGCGCACACTTTCTGGGCTTGCAGCTAGTTATCGGGGAGTCTCGGCATGTTCAACTGAAATGCTTCGCAGGATTTTCTTTTTCACGATTCCTATGTCCTGTAAGGGCAGTCAGGCTGGCCGCCTGTGACGCGTTGTTCTTTCATCGCTCTCTGGGATGGGCGCAGGTATTGCCTGTTTGCTGACATCATGCCGACGCCGTCCTGGAGCAGCCGCCGCCACACGGGATAAGGGCGAGCGAGATACAGTGATCGACCAATCACAGCGATCCCCCCTACTTTATCAGCATTTGGCCCGCTGCGACGGTCGAGCCCAATTCCGGTCAATATGTCTGTCCCAAGCCTCAATTCCCCAGCCCGATCCCGCGCCCCCGCGTCCAGGAAATCGACCCGCCTCTCATCATCCCGGAAACGCTCATCCCGCGGCTGCGCTCCAGCGCCTCTCGCCAAGGCACGAGGGTAAAATCCTGCGCCCGCTCGATGATCGCAAATCTCCCGCTGACCCGCGACACGGGCTCCCGATAGATGCCGTCCACATGCCCCCGCACAGGCGCTGGCGAATACGGCTTGCCGACCTCCTCACTCAGCGTGCGCCCGGCCTGCGCCAGGTCCCGCCGCATCAGGTCAGATTTCTGTGCCGACGTCAGGGCCTTTCCAGGATCTGCCGGTATCCCGATCTCCCTCAGGAATGCACGCCGTTTCAACTGCGCCTCGGCGGCGTCGCGCCCGAACCCGAGCGGTACTCCAGAGGGTAGCGGCAGCTCATCGAGCCAGGTCACACCGAGGGCCTTTACCTGCTCTGAAAGACCCATTTCAGAATGGACCATGATTGCGACGTTTCGCAACCGCGCCTGGGCGCGCTCATAGAGTTTTACTTTGGCAAGATAGGTGTCCGGGATACGCCAGTTCGCATCAGCTGATCGCTCGACATGACCCTGCCGCCTGAGCGCTTCCAATCGCCTCACATGCGCTGTGATAAAGTCCGGGGATGCGCGCGGATCGTCTGCCTGATGCAGCCCCGCAGAATAGACCCCGCCA
>Ga0075108_10001678_pt1 | contig 10574 bp, 8 predicted proteins | sample AntAceMetag02UK1_FD_69797 | JGI IMG/M metagenome (GOLD analysis project Ga0075108, IMG submission 69797) | Saline lake microbial communities from Ace Lake, Antarctica - Antarctic Ace Lake Metagenome 02UK1 | ecosystem: Environmental > Aquatic > Non-marine Saline and Alkaline > Saline | place...
CAGATAGATGATGATGAAAAGACAGCAGATGTTGTAGGATTTGCAGATCAGTCAAACTACGATCTTTCGCCAAGCCCACTCGCTAGCGGTCCTCTAAATTCTCTATCGGATGTTCTCAAGAGAATGGCTAGTATGGACTCTATTAGTATTGCTGAGTTATATGCATTACAGAAAAGAATATCCTCAGGTGAATTTACAGAAAATGGGATAAACGAAGCAAGGAACGGACTTCAAGCCTTGATCTTAAATAGAATTGCAGGTGGCAACATGACATTCAAAGAGGCATTCTTCCCAACAAATGGTGTTAGTGGAACGATGGTCAACATTGCTAACCAAGGCACTGTTACAGGTACAATCCCAGTTTCAGCCGAAGCAGGTGAACCACTTACCGCAGGACAACAAGTTTTTAATCAAGCCGCGACTCTAGTAGTCGGACGATTGTTGGGAGGCTAAACAATGGCATTAGATATAACACAGCAAGAGACTACGGTAGAAATATTCGACACGTTTTACTCAACAAAAGTAACAGTGCCAGCTGATCAATGGGACGTGGTAAATTCATATTTTGCAGGCGTGTTAAAGGGCGATCCTAATTCAGCATCAGCAAAAAAGACAGCATCACAATTTGCAACAGTACTCTTTAGAATAGCACAAGAGACTGGCACCGACATCATGGTATTCATGGATTACTTCAGAACTAACGTAACAACAAAATTACAAGTAACAGAAGAAATGGCATTTTATCTTAATCTATTGAAGTCCAAAACAGCATTGTACGGAATATCTCAAGTACCTATTCCGAATCAAACAGTTCAACGAAATGTAATTCCATAAGGTTTACTTAATGGCGCGCAAACGTAAATACGCAAACGGTATCTATACAATAAAAAATCCAGCAAAGTATGTAGGCAAGGGCAAGCCTAGATACAGATCGGGATGGGAACTTACGTTTATGATTTTTTGTGATAACAATGACAAGATACTCAACTGGGCGAGTGAATCATTAGTTATACCATACATACACCCTTTTACTGGTAAACGTACTAATTATATACCTGACTTCTTTATTGTTTATCAAGACAAATATGGTAAAACAAGAGCAGAGTTAATAGAGATTAAACCAAAGAAAGAAAGCATTATTGAAGCTAAAGTTGCAAACGCAAGAACACAGGCAATCGTAGCAATTAATCATGCTAAGTGGAGATCAGCACAGGCGTACTGTAAGGCACAGGGATTGGTTTTCCGTGTCGTAACTGAAGATGACATCTGGTACCAAGGCGGGAAAAAGAGATAAATAAAAGTGTAGATCGCGATACTGTAATATCCATCTACTCTAACAGCTTAAAAGGAGCCACCAGCAATGATATTTATTAAAAACAAATACACAAAAACATATTATAGCATTATATCTATTGCATCCACCAGAACGGTATCTAAAGAAATTTATACAGAAAAGCATCATGTAATCCCTAAATCTTTGGGTGGTGACAACAGCAAAAGTAATTTATCTGTGTTAACTGCTCGCGAGCATTTTATATGCCACTTACTATTAACAAAAATGCTAACAGGGCCCGCAAAATCTAAAATGGTATATGCGCTTAGTATGCTAATGAATGGTAAGCGGATAGGAAAGCGCAGTGATTACACCATAAATGGACGGTGGTATGCACACGCTAAGATATTAGTTGCTAACGCCACCACCGAATACTGGACACCCAAGCGACGGAAAACTAGATCAGAACAAGTTACTGCATATTATGCAAAGGTTGATAAAACAACAGAGGCATACAAGAATCGCAATAACAGCATACGAGAATATCAGCTTAATAAAGTATGGACACAAAAGGCAATAGACAATAGACTTGCAAACTGTTTAAAATCAGCAGTTAAAAGCAAAGGTGTTAAAAATCCAGAGCATAGTCAGCGGTTGAAGGGTGGAACCCAAACAGCAGAATCTAATGCCAAGCGATCAGCATCACTTCGGGGCAGAAAAACATCTTCGGGTTCCTTAGGTCATACCTGGTCTGATGAAACTAAACAAAAGATGTCAGAATCCCAAAAGAATGTGCCATTATGGGAATGCCCACATTGTAATATAAGGGTACGAGCTAGCCATTTTAAAAGGTGGCATAATGACAACTGTAAGCACAAGACCACAAAATGATTTTCGTGCTGCCGGCATTAAGCTAAATACATATATGACTAACAAACTTGAAGAACTTTTTGATCTAGCAGTAAGTGAAAGAAATAATGAAGGTAATGAACTGACGGAACCGTTACCTGATCAAACCGGAGACGTTACTCTGGAAGCTATAAACAGTCTCGAAAAGATAGATCAGGCACTGCCAACTGTTAGAGGATTAGACGCATCTGATGCGGAGATGGATGAACTGTCTGATATGGCAAAAGATAGTTACAGAGATTTGATGGATTTAGGCATGCAAGTAGACTCTCGTTTCAGTGGAGACATTTTCAGTGTAGCTAGTACCATGTTAAGTCATGCTATCACTGCTAAAACTGCCAAACTAAACAAGAAATTAAAGATGATTGATTTGCAATTAAAAAAAGTCACATTAGAGCAACGTCAATCAAAAGTAGATGAAAAACTAAACAACATACCTCTAGGCGAGATCGGAGGGGACGGTGGTCAGAATCTGTCTCGCAATGAATTACTGCGTCTTTTAAATCCGAAAATCTCAGAGGAATGATAAATATATTACACGGGAACAAAACATATGAGAAGTCTTAAACAATACATTGCAGAAAGCGTCCACACTTATGATTATACAATCAAAGTTGCAGGTGACGTAGAGAAACAGTTTTTAGAGTTGTTTAAATACAACCTAGACAAGTTCTCCCCCATCGACATTAAAGGTCCAACCTCAACGCCAGTGCAAAAAGATCCATATGGATTTCCTAATCTTAATAATGAACCTGTTCATATTTTTAAGTGTAAATTTGCATATCCCTGCACTGAACCAATGGTTCAGCAGATGGCACAATTATTAGGTCACAATATTAATTATGTTCGTATGGTACCAACAGCGTTCAACGATAGCATCAATAACGAAATGGACCAGTATGAAAATCAAGCATCTCATTCCCCTCTATTAGATCATCCAGATCTGGAAGACAACGGAAAAGAAGCCGCCGACGAATATGGTAACAAGTATATTAATAGTATCAAAGCTCAATCAGAAGACCAAAAGAAAATAGGCCTGCCAGTTGATCAACGAAATACTAAAGATGCATTTGATCCTTGGAAGCCCTGGACAGATGATCAACAAGGCGGAAACAAAAGCCCAATGACTGATATTAAACGGGCTCCTAAGCCTGAAACTTCGGCTGGGTACTAAGGAAAAAATTATGGATTTTAAAAATATATTAACTACATTGGGCGAGATCACAGAGACTGCACCAATAGAAAACCCTAAAGTCTCACCACCCACTACAAAAGAAGTATTAAATGAGTCCGCACCTGTTGCCACTTCACGTGCTTACACAGGTCCTTCATTGAAGGATGTCTTCACAGATTTAATGGAAGCAGATATTTCATTAGAGCCAGTTCAATCAGGTGCACAAACAATTAAATCAGACGGAGAAGCAGTTGGTGTAGCACATACACCCCAAGCCGCAACTCAAATGAAAGCCTCATTAGAAAACGGCGAGATCACATTTAATGGCGACAGTGATACTGGAATGAACGAAGACTGCACAGATGAACAAATACAAGAAGCAGAAGATTGGATTGACGGCGCAGTTAAGAAGCCTGGCGCATTTAGAGCCCAAGCAGAAAACGCAGGAATGTCTACAGCGGCATTTGCTAAATATGTTCTGGCCCACAAAGACAAATTCAATGCTAAAACAGAAAAACGAGCAAATCTTGCAAAAACATTTAGTAAGATGGCATCAGAAGGTGATGGATCTGGATCTACAGGTGGACAATCTCCACTAACTTACGTTGAGAGCAAATCTCCGAAATTGCCTTCTTTGTCACGTGTTAAATCAATGTGCAACGAAGGACTGACTGTATCCAGTATATTACAACTGCACTCAAGGTGCAACCAAAAAGAACTAAAAACTATGATTAATAAAACCAAAACACAATTAAAAGAAGGCGCTGATCACATTCTTAAGGCCGCAAAGCACATGGGTAAATCTCATGGTCTATGTAAAGGTGGATATTCGTGTCCACATGATGAAGGTTCTGAAGGACATAGAGCATACCATGAAGGTTATGTAGAAGGACTTGATGAATGCATGGGCATTCGCAATGAACCAGTAGTAGGCCTTGTTAAAGAAGAACCACCAATCGTAGACACTATGGCATCTTACGGTGCAATGGGCGAAGCAGAAACTTCACCAGACGGAAACGTCGGTGCTGATGATTCCGGCGCATATGACAAGTATGACTGGAATGCAGAGACAGTAGCACGTAAAGGAATTGCTGAAGAAGATGATGCTTGGACTTTTGAATCATTTGAAAGCGATTTAGATGCATTGTTAAATGAAGACAAAGTAGATGAAGGTGTTACGATCTCTATCACTCAAGGTGAAGGAGAGGAAGACAGAGTTAGTGTTAACGCAACTGATGCTGAAGCAGATAGCTTACTTAAATTTGTTAAAGACGTTGGGTTAGGCAACTACGGTGATGCAGAAGTCGAGGCAGACGCTATAGAGCCAGGCGAGGTATCATTTTATGGTTCACCAGATGCTCCAGCAGAAGAAATGGGTTCACATGATGACATGCTTAAATTGATGGGTATTATGGACTTGGAAGGCATGGAAGGCGAGATAGAAGCTCCTGCTACAGGCACCGACTATGATACTAATGATTTCGAAGACGAAGTTGACGTAGAAGTAATTGACGGTGATACAGAAGAATGCTGTGAAGGTTGCGGAAACAAACTAAGCGAAGGTTGTGGTTGTGATAAAACGGATGAAGGCGCTAATATGGCCGCTCAATACGGACCAGACTCTGGTGCAGATAACTCATCAAACGATGAGAAAGGCAACGCCGCGGCAAACGCCGCATTGGCATCAAATGATGCTGACACTCCTCAGCTAGTTAAAGAAAAAGAATCTGGTGTCGAAATAGATGCCAACGATGTTAAACCTGAGTCAGACGATATGCACGAAGATCAAGGTTATAATGACGAGGAAGATGAGTCATTGGGTATGAGAGATGGCAGAGCTTCTCATAAAGACGATAATTATCATTCACGTAGAGATCAGTCTAGGGGTGATTACGGGAACAGGGACGCCGGTTCTATTATGAAAGAGATGTTAAACATGCTATCAGAAGTTGGTGCAGAATCTTCAGAAGAACCAGAGCAACCACTTTCCCAACACGATGATCCAGGTTTATTAACAGCAGAAAGTGCAGAAGATGCACCAGCTGATGATCTTCAAGGTGATACAGAGGAACTAGCAGAGACTGAAACTGATGATCAAAGAGAATTCAAAGTTGCAGAAGGTAAATTACCTGCAGGACTACAAGCATATCAAGATAAAAAGAACGGCAAGAAAGATGATAGTGCTGAGGAAGAGACAGATGAAGATAAGGAAGTCGATGAAGATAAGGAAGAAGAATTGAATGAATGGGCCAATGATGCTGGTAAAAATGGCACAGAAACATCATTCGAACAAGACATCGACTTTATGACTAATGTAATCTCTGGTGGACTTAACAAGCAGAAATCAACAGGGCAAGCAACAGTCCCAGTCATTGCGGATCAAAAAGATCGCACTGGTTACAATGGTTCAGATTTAGTTAAAGAAGGGTCTATCATGTCACATGATGGTTTAGCAGGCTTAATGCTCAAAATGGACGAACTAAGTAAATAAATAATAAGAAACGTAGTTACACGCTTCAAATACCCGGCTAAGTCGGGTATTTTTTTGGATCGATGATATGGATGGGAATGATAAATACTACTATTAGGAACTAATCCATATGGCACAAAGAAATATTGACTTCGGCGCATTCCCAGACGATCCAGATGCAGATGCGATACGCTCGGCATTCGAAAAAGTACAATTAAATTTTACAGAAGTATTTGCGGGTCTAGGTGATCAAGCAGTTGTCTCTGTCAATAAAACAGCGGGCGCAGGTGTAACAGTAAATCAATCTACTGGTAACGTAGTTGTTACTGCCAACCTCGCATGTGTGCAGATGACCACCACTACATTACAATTAGGGCAATCTGGTCCTGGTAATGGTGTAGCTGGCGGTACTATTATACTTAATGCTTCTACCCAACAAGCAACGATTGATTTACCAACAAACATTGTTACAGGTCTAGTAAATCTGACTGCGACAGGAAATGTCACTGGTGGCAATGTCAATGCGACTTCTGGTGGTGGTAATTTTCAATGGGTTAAGGGTGATGGAGCAAATTTAACAAATATCGTAGCGTTAGTAGCACAAACCGTATCAAACGCGGCACAGCCAAATATTACATCAGTGGGAACATTATCTGGATTAGCAGTAACAGGCAATATTACTTCGGGTAATGTAGCAGGTACAGGTGGGGTATTCACGTATTTCTCGGGAGATGGCGCAAATTTAAGTTTTATTGCAGGTGGTAACGTAACAGGTACTGTACCATTTGCAACAACAGCGAACGCAGTATCAGGGGCTAATGTCTCAGGTGAAGTAGATTTTGCTCAAGTAGCAAATGCAGTAGCAGGCGCAAATGTCTCGGGTACTGTTCCTTTAGCGACATCGGCCACGACAGCAGGCACAGTAACAACTGCCGCACAACCAAATATTACATCAACGGGTACACTCACTGTATTAAATTCAAGTGGCACGATAACTGCTCCTGCATTTACAGCGAACACTGGTATCTTTACTGGTGATGGTGCGGGCTTAACCAATGTTACTGGCGCAAACGTCTCAGGCGCTGTTCCGTTTGCAGGAACAGCAAATGCAGTAGCAGGCGCAAATGTCTCGGGTGAAGTTGATTTTGCACAAGTAGCAAACGCAGTAGCAGGGGCAAATGTCTCAGGTGAAGTAACCTTCGCCGCAACAGCAAATGCAGTAGCAGGCGCAAATGTAACAGGTACTGTTTCTTTAGCATCTTTGGCAACGTTCGCAACCACAGCAAATGCAGTAGCAGGAGCTAATGTCTCAGGTACAGTCCCAGTAGCGACAAGTGCTACATCAGCAAACGCAGTAGCAGGAGCAAATGTCTCAGGTACTGTTCCATTAGCAACTACAGCAGGTACTGTAACAACTGCGGCTCAGCCAAATATTACTTCTGTAGGTACTTTAACCGCATTAACTGTGACAGCAGATATTGTTGGTAGTGTTACGGGTAGCGCGGCTACTATAACAACGGCCGCACAACCAAATATTACTTCTGTAGGTACATTATCTACACTAGCAGTTACTGGAAATATTGCATCAGGTAATGTTGCAGGCACAGGTGGAGTATTCACGTATGTCTCGGGAGATGGAGCGAACTTAACAAACCTCTCAGTATCAGCAGGATCAAGCATTGTCAATGGATCTAGTAACGCAACAGTTGATGCTAGTGGTGCATTCAGAGTTTCGACTGGTGGAACAGCAAATTTATTAGTAGTACAAGATACAGGTGTAACAGCAATAGTAACAGGTTCTATGTCAGTAACAGGTGGATTAGAAGCCATAAACTTTAATAGTACATCAAACTTAGGCCCAGTAGCTAATGTAACAATCACTGGTGGAACCAGTGGTGGCTTCTTAAAGACAAATGGTTCAGGTACCTTATCGTTCGACACTGCAACACTAGTTCCAGCACAAGGTGCAGACACACAGATCATATTTAATGATGGTGGCTCTACATATGCTGGTAACACAGGCTTTACGTTTAATAAAGCATCTGGTGATGTTGCTGTCCCAGGTAATATCAATGTACCTGCAGGAAAGAATATAGTAGCAGGTGGCAATGTTAATGCTACTTTACTCGGTGGAGCTTTATCAACTGCCGCACAACCTAACATTACATCAGTGGGTACATTGACATCATTGATTTTAGGCGGTGCATTTAACACAAACAGCAATATCATTACTAACGCTGGTAATATCGAAATATCTAGCGGCTCGGGAACATTCAAAGGTGATGGCGGTGGATTAACAAATTTACCAGGTGCTAACGTATCAGGTGCTGTCCCATTAGCAACAAGTGCTACATCAGCGAACGCAGTAGCAGGTGCCAATGTCTCAGGTGAAGTTGATTTTGCACAAGTAGCAAACGCAGTAGCAGGTGCCAATGTCTCAGGTACAGTCGCACTAGCAACTACAGCAACTACCGCAAGTACAGCGAACGCAGTAGCAGGTGGTAACGTATCAGGTGCAGTCGCATTAGCATCAAGTGCTACATCAGCAAACGCAGTAGCAGGGGCAAATGTCTCAGGTGCAGTCGCATTAGCATCAAGTGCTACATCAGCAAACGCAGTAGCAGGTGGTAACGTATCAGGTGCAGTAAGTTTCGCAACAACAGCAAACGCAGTAGCAGGTGGTAACGTATCAGGTGCAGTAAGTTTCGCAGGTACAGCCAATGCAGTAGCAGGTGGTAACGTATCAGGTGCAGTAAGTTTCGCAAGTACAGCGAACGCAGTAGCGGGTGCCAACGTATCTGGTCAAGTAGCAAATTCACTTGTCTCAGGTACGGTATATACAGCGGCACAACCCAACGTTACATCAGTTGGTACATTGCTGTTGCATTCAAATACCGATACTGTCTCGGCCGCCGGAACGACACAAGGCGATGCAACACAATTAACAACTGAGATAAACAGAGTTACAACTGTCGGTGCAAGTTCAGGTGTTAAACTACCGAATGCTGTCGGTGGATTAATAATTTTTATTACTAATACATCAGCAACTACATTGGCAGTATATCCTAACACGAGCGATATAATTAATTCACTCGGTACTAACGCATCGTACTCGCATCCTGCAGGCGGAACATTACAGTATATCTGTACCAACGCTACAAATTGGTATACTGTAGGCGCGACATATGCATAATGTTTTGCATATTTAGAAGGAAAAAGCAAATGAAATTAAGTAACAATTTCACAGTAGCAGAGTTTATCAAAAGCCAAACTGCATTACGTCATGATTTGGATAATAGCATGTCCGAAGAACATTTCGAAAATGCAAAATTACTATGTGAAAATGTAATACAATTAGTTAGGGATCATTTTGGCCCTACAACGATTTCCAGTGGATATCGCGGCACCGCTCTTAATAAAAAAGTAGGTGGAAGCAGTAAATCACAGCATTGTGAGGGGAAAGCGGCCGATACTGAAGTGGCTGGCGTGACTAATTATGAACTTGCGAAATGGATAGAAGAGAATTGTGAATTTGATCAACTTATTTTAGAGTTTTATACTCCTGGCATCCCCGATTCAGGATGGGTGCATGTTTCATATAATAAAGACGGAAACAGAAAAGAAACATTGACTGCATCCAGAATAAATAAAAAAACTCATTACTCATATGGATTACAAAAATGAGCCATGGTCCAGACTGGACAACCCCTGCAGGGACAATAGGAACGTATCCATCTCAAGTTGAGATGTCATTTACATTTTCTGCGACTGCAATTTCCCCAGGTACAGCAGTTACATATACTGTCTTAAGTGGCAGTATACCTAGCGGTCTCGTACTAAACACAACTACTGGTGTATTATCAGGAGTACCATCTACCATTGGTGGTGATACCGTGTATAATTTTGCTATTAGAGCATCTGACAATCAAGTAGGTACAGATCAAACAATAGCAGACAGAACATTTAGCGTAGAAATTAGTGGTGTTGCGGCACCTACCTTTACTACGCCAACAGGCACAATTTTAAATACGAACGACAGTGTTTGGAGAGAAATCCAAATTGAAATTTCTAATCCAGTTACTACTAATGCATATTCTATTAGAGTAGCACAAGGAAAATTGCCGCCTGGACTTGAGATAAACACTCAAGGATTAATAAGAGGCTATGCTGATGCACCTATCATTAATGTTAACTATCCTTTAGTGACAACATCAGCATTGGCTATATCTTCAAACATTATACAAGTACTAAGCACGACTGGATTTATACTAGAAAGACCTATTAACTTCTCGGGAACAGTCTATGGAGACATTGTTGCTGGTAGAACGTATTTTATTAAAACTATCATAGATGCAACAACTTTTACTATATCAGACTCTAGGGGTGGAAGTGAAGTTGTACTGGTTGACGCTGTTGGTAATATGACGGCATCACTACCACAAATTCAAGTTGGTCAACCAACTGTTCAAACTTATAGCTTTACATTAGGACTTGATTCATTGTTGGGGACGGCAATCGAATCATACATTATCGTGGTTGCCAATCAAAATGCATCGTCAAGTGAAGGTGGTCCTGGATATCCAGGCAACAGCAGAACACCAACAATCTTTAACACTCGACCTGCAACATTTGACGTAGGTAAAAATGATCCTACTAATTATGGATATTATGTTTTCCCTAACGACAACGAGAATACCACATATTTACCAGCCCAGCCAGCAGATATTGGACAGTATCAAAGTGGGGAG
>Ga0075108_10001679_pt1 | contig 10574 bp, 12 predicted proteins | sample AntAceMetag02UK1_FD_69797 | JGI IMG/M metagenome (GOLD analysis project Ga0075108, IMG submission 69797) | Saline lake microbial communities from Ace Lake, Antarctica - Antarctic Ace Lake Metagenome 02UK1 | ecosystem: Environmental > Aquatic > Non-marine Saline and Alkaline > Saline | place...
TGCCAAAAACAGGCGACCAAAAAGTACATCACCCGAAAATCCCCTGCATATCCTGCAAATAGTTGCAAACGCATGAAAAAGAAAGGAAATGACGGAAAGTTTTATATTTCAAAAGCTATGGGTGGCACATATAAATGGGTTCCATTTGCTGAAAATGCAAAAACAAAAAAGACTAAAAAGAAATAAAATAAGAATATAAAGATACACAACTAGGTAAGATATAGTATTATGACCAACGAACCGGAGAGTGAGCACAAACATTTCATTGAAGCAAAGCTGATTATTCAGGAATTTCATGACGATACAAACGTGTTTGTTGTGGGTACCGCGCCGTTTGGACGCGTGTGGTTTGACCGCGAAAGCGTGGGTCAGCAATATAAAGTGTTGACAGATAGTTGGTACCAAGAATACGGAGACAACGAGACAAAACATAGCAAAAAACCTCGCATAATTAATATTTTGATTGACGAAGCAGACCCGATGTTTAACCAGTACAGAGACGCCAATCGTGAAGCCCCGCCCGAGACAAACGACGCATCTCCTCATGTAGCTGCAGATGCAGATGCAGATGCAGATGCAGATGCAGATGCAGATGCACCGAATAAACAAGAATACCCTAAGGGTAATGATAAGGATAAGCCCAAGAGCAAGGGCAAGAGCAAGAGTAAGAGTAAGAGTAGTAGCAATGGCAATGGCGGGGGCAATGGCAAGGGAACGACGACACAAGAGAAGAGTGACGTTGATTCTGCAAAGACTGCCTCGTCTGCGCCTCCCGCAGAAAAGAAAAAGGGGGTCCGTGAAAAAAAGAAGAAAGAGGTGAATGAGGTAGTTAGCAGCAGCAATACATCATTGTCGGCGGACCAATCCGTTGTGCCTAGTGAGGGCGCATCGTCCACCAATCCGAGGGCGCACAAGATGAAGAAGAAGAAGCTTATAGTGGAAGACGATGCACCGCCCCAGACGTAACTATTATATTGCGTAAGTATATATGACACAATATTCAGACATTATCGTTACGCCTGTATATGGTCCATTATCGCACCAATATCCATATGCCGCGCCCGCACATAATTTAGGCGTGTTATCTGGTGTGCATCCCAACCCGCCGTTGTTTTATCCTTCGCAAGAGCCTGTGCAGGCGGACCAGAATACAAATTCTAGACACCAGTACTTTAGGACTGCGCAATCTGTACAAGGAGCCGCAATACAGCGCGCGCGGGCCATTGAGAAGGTGACCCGCAATTTTCATTTCAACCATTCAACTGGCACGGCCAACCATACCTCGGGCCATATGAATTATATTGCGCCAACCGATTCTTCTATGCGTACACAAAGATTAAGGGCAAATGCGGTGGGTAAAAGCGGGTATAAAGTGGGTCTTCCTGCGGACGCCGCGTACGCCACCAAAAGTTATTTTCCCAGTGAAACGCGGACAAGATTGCGTCGCGCTCGTTCAGGCGGATGTACCGCTCCCGCGAAAAAGGGGTCTATTTATAACCAAAGTTTAAGGAACGGCCAAACATGCGCCATAGGTTCTATTGTACGCCAGACCTATTAATTTGATTTTTATTCTTCGCATAGTATATATTATGCGAAAAACTAGAAGCGGAAGCGCAAGAAAAAACACTAGCAAAAACCACCACCCTATGAAGCGCCGCGGAATGAGAACCCGCCGAGGCGGTATGTGGCCATTTGACCAAATCAAGGGCTATTTCAGCGGAAATAAGCCTTCTTCGTCCGAGTCTAGCTCAATGAGCATGGAGGGACCCAGTTCTAGTGATAGTATGAATGCTCCGCCTATCGTCCCCGCGGCTACCATAGAGCCGCCTATTGCACAAGAAGAGCCATCTTCCATGACACCTGCTGGCGAACAGGCCGGAGGACGTCGTAGACGTCGTCGTCGTGGCGGTAAGTCAAAGCGCAAGACACGCAGAGGTAAGAGCCGTAGACGTCGTCACACACGCAAACACAAATAAACTATAATATTTCATGTATAGAAACGATATAAATATTATAGATTAATAATATTTCATGTATAGAAACGATATAAATATTATAGATTAATAATATATCATATGTCGGTAACTCCATTGACAGATGCTACGTTTAATACTACAATCGCTGTTTGGTTTACTAATTCTTCAGCTGCCCAATTTACGAATGCAGCCAATAATCCGTACTACGGAGCTATACGGAATTGGGATGTGTCGCAGGTTACTAGTATGTTTCGAGCTTTTCTCAACAAGACCCTCTTTAGTGAGGACCTTAGTCTGTGGAACGTAGGAAATGTAACTAATTTTGAAGAAATGTTCAATAACGCGAGACAATTTAGCGGAGATATTAGGAACTGGAACACCTCTAGTGCTACAAACATGAAGAAGATGTTCCAGCGCGCATATGAGTTTAACTCAAATATTGGCAATTGGATCACCTCCAATGTCACAAACATGAGTAGTATGTTCCTATCAGCGTCAATATTTAACCAAAATATTGGCAATTGGATCACCTCCAATGTCACAACTATGAATAGTATGTTCCTATCAGCGTCATTATTTAACCAAAATATTGGCAATTGGAACACCTCCAATGTGACAGACATGTCAAGGATGTTCGAACTTGCGTACAGATTTAATCAAAATATTAGTTCTTGGAACACCTCCAAGGTCACAAGCATGTCTAGTATGTTCCGGTATGCAACTGATTTTAACCAAGATATTATTTCTTGGAACACCTCCAAGGTCACAACTATGAATAGTATGTTCCAGAGCGCGACTGCATTTAATCAAAATATTAGTTATTGGCAATTTGACTCTAGCAGCACACAATTTTCAGCTATGTTTGACAGCAGCGGTATGGTTGGGAATAGCTATGGATTGACGACGCCTACTCCGTCATATAGTCAATTCAACCAAGTTATAACAATTACAAATGCGAATATTCAGACCATAGTGAATGACTGGATAAGTGATCCGACGGCCGCCCAATTCACAGATCCATTTAATACATTATATGTTGGACCTATTTCCAGCTGGGATGTGTCTTTGGTAACGGACATGTCCAATCTTTTTAAGGATAAAAGCACCTTCAATGGCGATATCGGTAATTGGAATGTATCAAACGTCACGAATATGTCCGGCTTATTCCAGAACGCGATTGCGTTTAATCGTGTTATATCAAATTGGAATATGACAAAAGTGGCAAACATGAGTTACATGTTTGCGGGCGCTTCTGCGTTTAACCAATTTATCGGTCTATGGGATACATCTGGTGCAACAAACATGTCTTATATGATGGACGGCGCTACAGTGCTTAATCAGAAAATCACGTTATGGGTTGTCCAGCCATCCACAGACCTCACCAATATGCTTAGAAGTTCTGGGTTCAGCAACGGATCTTATGGCCTATCTGTGCCCACACCGCTTTACACGCAATTCAACCAGCTTCACCCGCTTAGATACAACTGCTTCTTGGAAGGCACTTGTATTGAAACGGACCGCGGCCAAGTGGCGGTGGAGAAGTTGCGCAAAGACGATTTGATAAAAACGTATAACCACGGATACGTGCCGTTGAAGCTGATTGGCGTTCGTCTTGTAAAGCATAAGGCGGACAAAGAACGCATCAATGACCAGCTGTATGTTTGTCCGAAAAGCAAGTTCCCTGACGCGACCGACGATTTGGTGATTACGGGGTGCCACTCATTGCTGCTTTTCAGAGATTTCAAGGACGAATTTGAGAGAAGCGAGGTGGAGCGCGTAAACAAGCGTATTTGCGTGACCGACGGCATTTATCGTTTCCCTGCGTGTATTCTTACTGAGGATACGGAGGTGTATCCTGTCAAGGGTACATTTAACATCTACCACTTTGCATTAGCACATGACGATATTTATATCAATTATGGGGTATATTCAAACGGGTTGTTAACGGAGACCGCGAGCATCAGAACCATGAACGAATACTCCGACATGACATTCATTGGCGGAACGAGCAAGGATGAATGAGGAGAGGAGAGGAGAGGAGAGAGATGTAATTATCTAATGAAATGCGTTTAATCCGACAATTAAATGTAGGAACGTATGTTGTAACAATGATAGTTTAGTGGTAAAATGAGTGCCTTCCAAGCACTTGTCCTGGGTTCGATTCCCAGTCATTGTAACATTTCTACTTATATTAAGTAGTATCACTGACATCCAGTTAGTGATACTATATGTTACGTTTTGATAATGTTTAACAACCATAATAATTATATAATCATAGTGTATAATCTATGACAAATCGAACTGGGCAATCCAATGGTGTTGGTGGGGGTGCATTTGCTTACGGACCCTATGGGTTTTTATACAAGAAAAAGGCTGGCGGGGGCGGTCGTCGCAGCACGAGAGATGTTCCTGGAGGAGGAGCAATGACAAACCAAGCAACCTATATTTACAACAAATACAAGCCTGGCGAAACGTATGTGGGTGCCCAGCCCACAGCCATTCGTCGCGCCAAGAATATTCGCGCAGCTGTATGCACAACACCTAAATGTAGCCAAGTGTACAATACATTAGGTATGAACCAATACAACACTATTGGCATGAGCATAAGATATTCCGATAATTATCCCATCTTCCCAGACATTCCTGAAAATAGGTAAAGATGCTATTTTTTTAATCTGTAAATATGGTACAATATAGATAATGAGCGAGTCATGTTGTGGTATCTGTTATATGTTTTTGTCTAAAAAACATACATGTGACGATTGTACCATTGAGAAAACTTTTGTAAAACAAATGGGAACTTTGTTAACAGATGAAATACAAAAACTTGGCAAAAGCGGAGATATAGATAAACTTACACACCTTGTAAAGCACGATAAAATTTTGAAAAATTTTAAAGATGAATATTTAGAAATATGCCCCCTTCCTATCACTGGTCCAAATCATAATATTTCTTCATTATTCCCAAATATAACAAAAGAAGGTATTATCATGTTAAGACATGTAAGTGATAAAAAATCTGATTTGTTTTGGAAACATTGTTATGATTGTATTAGAAATTTTTATCCAACTTCAAATGTTCTTATTATTGATGATAATAGTAAATATGAATTTATAACAGATAAAGAACTTGATAAAAATGTAATTGTTATTCAAAGTGAATATCCCGGAAGAGGTGAATTATTACCTTATTATTATTATTCATTACCCGGAAATAACTTTTGCGAGACAGCATTATGTATTCATGACTCAATGTTTATAACACGATATATTGATATTGGAGATGTAAAAACATGTAAAATGTTATGGAGTTTTAGTAATCATCATCCATATGATATTGATAATGCACACAGAATATTATCTTGTTATAAAGACAAAAAACTAAACAACTTGTTTAATAGTAACCAATGGAAGGGTTGTTTTGGAGGGATGTGTATTATAAATCATAATTATTTACTAGAAATAAACAATCAATATAAGATTAAATTAATGTTGAATAAAGTAACTAAACGAGCAGAGAGAGAAGCCTTTGAACGTGTATGGGGTGTTATTATGCAAGTTTGTGAAAAGACAAGCAACTTTAATAACACCTTAATTGGTGATATACATAACAAAACATATTGGGGTACAACGTGGGAACAGCGCAATGAGTACAAGAGACATCCTATTACAAAAACATGGTATAGTCGTTAATATAATATTTTTTTCATATCAATGAATATATTATATGTCTACTGATTGTTGTGGATTTTGTTTTATCGTTCTCTCTAAACGACATACATGCGATAGTTGTAAAATTGAACCAATATTTACAGAAAAATTTGGACTATTGTTGACCAATACGATTCAACAGCTTAGTAAAAAGAAAGATTTTGTTGGTCTTAAAAAAATATCTACAGAGTATACTTTTGTAGAAAATTTTAAAAATAACTATTTAGAAGAAAACAATCTTATTATAGATAATCCATATGATAGGATTTCTTCATTATTTCCAAGTGTCACCAAAGAAGGTTTTATTATGGCCAGACATGTGTGTGATAAAAAATCGAATAATTTTTGGCAACATAGCTATGATTGTATCAGACAATTTTATCCAGAAAGCAATATTCTTATCATAGACGACAATAGTAACTATGATTTTATTACCTATAAAGAACTTGATAAAAGCACTCTTGTTATACAAAGCGAGTTTCCGTGCCGCGGCGAACTTTTACCTTACTATTACTACTCGCGTCTAGGGAACAAGTTTTGTGAGGTGGCAATGTGCATGCACGATTCCATGTTTATAACTGCCCATATAGATATTGCTGCGGTAGAAAAATACAAGATATTATGGGATATTGGATGTCATAATGGAGACAATCTAGGCGACGAAGAGAGAATTATTGGCGTATATAAAGACCCCGACTTAACTAAGTTTTATCGCAATAAAAACCAGTGGACCGGATGTTTTGGCGCAGCATCTATAGTGAATTACGATTTTTTAATGACTATCAATAATAAACACGACATTCGCGATATGTTGGACAAAATAAATTGCCGCGTTCACAGGCAATCGTTTGAAAGAGTCTGGGGAGCTATATTACAATATCATCATAATTGTCCATACAAGGAAAAGGTATTAATTGGACCTATACTTAAAATGTGTGCATGGCTTACAGGTTGGGATAACCGCAATGAGCACAAGAGACATCCTATTACAAAGATATGGCATGGGCGGTAATACAATTTTAGATAGATAGATAGACAGACTAACACTATATGCATTGATATAGTGTTAATTATAGATAGATAGATAGATAGATAGATAGGAGACTATACTATAGATATGAATTTGTCAATAATGGTGTTTTTGGCGATCTTGCGAATGATCTTGCCATGGGCACGATTCTCAGCAATGACGTCTACTGGCCCTAGCGATTCAACCATCATTTTGAGGTAGAGGTCGTTCTTGCGATTGTTATATTCTTTGCACCCTGGGTTTTCTCTCTGCCAGTCGTCCATAAGCATGAAATTCTTATTTGATAGGTCTTTTATTGCTCGTGTGACACGAGACTTATCTACGTCTTTTTCCCACTTATCCTTATCTTTGATGTGTAAAGTTTCTCGCTTTAAATCGCTGCAATGTATAGGTCTTTTGGTCACATCTAACTGGTTCAATCCGTTTATAAACATACGTGAAATACCTTCTGCATAACCTAACTCCCCTACTTTCTCAAAATCCTGAAGTTGTAGCTTGATAGATTGAATGAAATCGGTGATGTTCATGGCATCTTTACATGTTTCATTGAGAAACACGTTCAAGTTAAAGTTATTATTGATTGTTCCGTTGTTATTGTTATTGTTTATCGTGCCATTGTTGCCGGCATTTTTGGACAATTCTACCACCCTTTCTGCTAGTTTTCTGTTGTCACTTATCAAATCCAAAATGATTCTATCTTTGTCAATTCCAGTGTTATCACTTGTCGGGTCAATTATGTGATTTTGCACACCAGTGTTGAGACCACATTTCTGATTATGCTTCCATAACCCGCCACTATTTGTATACGATTTATCGCACTTTTTACATTTATATGGAGTTGCGATTTTTTGCGATTTTTTGCGATTTTGTGACGATAACCGACTTCTATTTACTTCCAAAATCGCAATTTTATGCTTATCAGTCTTATTATGTTTATTAAAATCAAATTTATTAGACGTATTATAATCACATATTTCACAACAATATTTTTGCGATTTTTCTTGACTTCCAATACTTCCTAAAACTTCCATATATAGGAAGTAGAAAAAATCGCAAAAAAATGAACGAAAAATGTTATCGTCACAAAGTTGTTTGCCTTTTTTAAGGGCATGAGACCATAAAATTTCATTTCAGTCACAAATTTACTTTTTTTGAAAAGTTTTTCAGGAATCCGGTTTTGGACATTTCTTGGGACATAAAAATGTCCAATTTCAATTTCCCCAAAAAACTTTTGGACGATTTTTTTTGCACGCTCTTTAAACCCCGTTTTTAACTATATTAGTTTTTGAACTTAAATATGGATGTTGATAAGATGATCCTATTCTAAGATTATAATAGGATCATTGAAAATGAATTGGGGTATTTATTTATTTATGCTCCCTGTGTGGCTGCGTAGTGGTTATAGTTGTCTTGGCAGTGATTATAGGGTTCAATAGGAGGAGGGTTCGCCAGAGAAGACATGCCTGGACCGAGGTTAACGTCGGCAACGGCGTACCCAGGCGTGTACGGCACGTTGCTCTGGAACTGGTCGTATCCCATACCACCGCGGAATCGTCTACGTTTTCCGCCGATATGATGTTTCTTTGTGGACTTTCGGTGTCGCCTGCTATTGCGTCTGCGCCCAGCCGCCAACATTTTTCGTGTACGCTTGGTTATACCCCTCACCAAGCCAGTAGCCATACCGATGGACCCCTTGGTAACTCTTCTTACTGATTTATCAACTCTTCTTCCCAATTTACCAACTCTTCTAAATACCCCGCCGTTGCGTTTAGTGCGATGACTGGTATGACGTATTTTTCTAGACCTAGATTTGCCTGCTTTCATCTTATATATTGTACCAATATTTTTTCTTCCACCTGTACCGGTCCATGTTCCAGACGCAGCTACCACATTGCTGGAAGGCTCTGGCATGCTATGTGCAGAGGACGGAACTACATTACTTCCAAAATTGCCGGCATAATTGGAACCCATTTTGTTCACAAACTCGCCTGACACGTTGCTATTGGGGTCGGTGCACCCATATCCCATAATTGATGCGCCAGAACCAGACATTTATATACTTGGATGCGATTTTATTTATCATCTATCGCGTATCCCACCCACCCCGTTCATATAGTTTCGTAGGCACCCATTTTTTGAATTTGTAATGGAATACGCAAACCATGAGCATATTCTTCTCCAAATCTACATATTTATCTGGTCTCATGTCTTCAAATTCTTCCTCTGAGTCACTTTCTTCCAACGCATCCAAATTAACGTTTTCCTTGATATTTCTAAATATTTTGTTCATCATGACACTAGTTACATAGTCTGGAATATAGGCAACTCCTACATCGTTGTTTTCTTTGTCGCGCAGCAGGTAGATATCATTTTGCAGTGTCGCGGAAACGGAAAAAACACGTTCAATATGTTGTGCATTCTTGGTGCGTCTTTCCATGACAGGCTGTTTGGTAATATTGTATTTGGAAGTAGTACTAGTACTACTAGTAGTATTAGGAGTATTAGGAGTATTAGGAGTATTAGGAGTATTAGGAGTAGTCATGTGTGGAGGGCGTTCTCTATGGTATGTAGGTGCAATTGTTTGACCTTCTAGTGATTCTTGCGGTTTCAAAACGACATGCGGTTTTACACGATATGTATTATGTTTGTTGAAATGTTTGTATTGAAAATAGCCAATTCTCTGTTGGGGATGAATCATTTTTACCAACTCTTCATGCGACGTATGCATAGCAGGCAAACCAAATATGGGAGATTTTCGCATAGTTATAAGTTGTCTCAAGTTGTGTGTAAATGTGTCGTGCAAGATATCAAGCCGTTCAGAGAATCGTCTAGTCCCCACATGTTGGCTCTTATAGAAGCACACATCTTCAATGATGACAAATTGTCGGTGATTGTACAAGTACATGGTTCCGTAGTAGACGCTGCCGTAGCTCAGCTCCTTGGAGAATGAGCATGGCAACTTGTGTGTCCTATCTACAATTCCTCCACTGCCCAACTCTAGCAAGTAGCAGACATAGTGAGTGTCTTCTGTGGTGAACCACACATAACACTTTTTTCCCTGCGGAATTGCAAGTATCACATCAGCATTAAAAACTTTCTTATGCAGAAGCGTTTCATAAGAAAGTTTTAATTTCGGGTAAGAGTGCAAGAACTTCTTTTCAATCTCCATAATGGTCTTTATATATTACATGCAAACATGTCTTTAATATGGTTAGATATATTAGAATGCCATGTATTGTGGTGCGACGTCAACCGGCTTTTCAATATGTGACTTCATAAAGTTCTTCAGCTCGTCCTTCATGGTTTGTTTTGTTTGAGAAGAAATAATAGGGTTTGGTGCAGCACTTGACGTGTGTGTTGTCATGGGTATGGTGGGAATGGAGTCAATAGGAGTTGTCCCATTGCCCCCCACGGAGGGTTGCTCGGGAATATATGGAGTTATATCCTTCGTATTAATAATATTGTAGATGCGCTCATATTTCTCGTTTGGGGCATGCACTAAATCCCGTATTTTGGGAATGGTGAGCGTATCTCTGAGAAAATGCAAAATGTTGTGCACTATTAAAATAAATATAATGGATATGATGGAAATTTTTATGACCCAGTAAATCATATATTACCAAAATATTACTTTACTAGAGATAAAAACTCATTTATGACTTTTAATGTGGGCTCGGATAAACCAGTATCTTTGTTTTTGAGGGTAAAATACATGTCTACCGGTACAAGTTTATTGTTTCTCATGGTACATTCAACTATTGCAGTTACCGATTCTAAATGAAACAGATACTTGTACACAATAACGTGTGCATGGTCAAATGCTAAATGGAACGATGGCGTTTTTACAAAGAATGAGC